>Ga0265295_1000525_pt1 | contig 76825 bp, 83 predicted proteins | sample Munlansysbiofilm_FD_192503 | JGI IMG/M metagenome (GOLD analysis project Ga0265295, IMG submission 192503) | Leachate microbial communities from a municipal landfill in Southern Ontario, Canada - Methane capture system biofilm | ecosystem: Engineered > Solid waste > Landfill > Unclassified ...
CTTCGTTATCTATCCGGATGCGAGAATTTCTCGATTGAACATTACGGATATTACTTTTTGATGTCATTCCACCTGAGTTAATCATCTCATCGGCAGCAGGGACAATACGCCCCTGCGATTGACTTACCCCCCCCACTCACTCCGCTTAGCTCCGGTCCGTCGCCCACCTGCTCTCCCAGACCGAAGAACGGGGGGCTTTCCTCAACCTGGCGCCGCAGACGCTGCGTCTCGAACCCCATCGCGGCTTCTTCGCTCTTCCGCGAACCGCGGCCAATTGAATATTGTGTCATGGGGGGTTCCCCGCCCCATGTTCTCTGATTTCCTTTCGCTCTGCTTCGACTCCTCTAAAAATCGGAGTCATAAGATCGTTTTTCGGTACAAGGAAACCGTCCGAGAATGGGGAATTGCATTTTTAATGAAATCATTTAGGAGTTTAATCCAAGTTTAATCTCTGTATTGACTCCCATTTTTTCAGAGTTTTTGAATCAGTATAGTTCTCGGACAGCCTCCTAATAATACCTCAGCATGACCCGCAAGGGATTGTCGGCTGGGAGCGGATCGAGCTCGAGCCATCCCAATGGATGCCTGAAGGTCTACATACCCTGCCACATGCATTCCGACATCATACAGTAATGCGGATATTTCGATGAGATCCGACTCCTGATCAATAACTCTGGTTTCTCGGGAAATCAGCGAAATGAGGCCATACACCTTGAGCGAGTGATTTTTCGTTTCACATCAGGGTTAACAGGCTGGATCCTATCACCCATAATCTGCAACGTTATACTCATCGTCACACTTGTCAAAAAAACATGGAAATTACGGACTGAATCGACTGAATCGACTGAATAATATGAAAAACAGGGAGTTGGTTGAGATCAGACAATCTCAAAAACTTCTTTCCCTTCCTGGCAGATGGGGCACACCCAACCGTCAGGGAGGTTCTCAAAAGCAGTTCCGGGAGCAATGCCGTTCTTCTCATCACCCTTCGCAGGATCATACACATATTCACAGATCGTGCATTCATAGGAATCCATTTTTTTACTCCTTTGTATGTAATCGCCCATTATAAACCCGAAGCAATGCTTCGGCATATTTCTCAATCATCTTCGTCGGAATGTAATTGAGCACCTTTGCCCGTTTTACCAGTTCATTCCGAAGATCGCTATTGTTTTGAAGATGCAGGGAAGTTACCTCATCGAGGATAAAATCTAACTGATTTATTCCGGTTGGTTTCCCGTCCACCTCGATTGTACCGATTTTCGTATCCTGTGGGATGATGCCCCCGCAGACCTTGCAGTAGACCCCGTCCTTCTCATCACTCATGCTTTTTTCTCCCGGATCATCGTGAGTGACATCTTAAACCGGGTCATAGCACTCAGGGCATGGGGAACATTCGCCGGAAAAATGACAGTATCGCCTTCCTTCATCTGATGGGTTACTCCCTGGATCCAGATTTCACACTCCCCGTCCAGGATCGTAACCACAGCATCAAAGGGAGCGGTATGCTCGGAAAGTCCTTCATCCTCATCAAACGAGAAAAGGGTGATTGATCCCGCCTTGTTGCTTACTATCATCCGACTGGCAACGGTACCATCCTGGTAGTCCACCAGATCCTTGAGACGAAGCACCTTAGCCATGAGCTCTTCACGCTTTTTCCCCGATTTATCGGGTTTTTCCAGGGTTTCAGAATTGAATTCCATAATTAATCACCGTGATATGAATTGCAAAAATATCAATTGATGTTAGTCATCTCTTACATGAAGACTCCCTCAAGCCAGGGAATAAGCTTCGCATGCACAAAAGATTAGCCATCGTGGAAAGAAGGAGGGGAGGAGGTTTGTGGGAGGACTGTCCGAAGAAGTTCTGAAGTATGCGTATCAGGCCGGAACCATCCGCTTCATATCCTCTTCTACCGTGCTGTTCTTGCCAATGTTAAAGTTATCAATGAGCACCTGGAGCACTCCCGGAGAGACGAACCCAGGCAGTTTTGGGCCGAGAGCGATGTCCTTCACACCGAGGCTGAGCAGGGCAAGCAGAACAAGAACTGCTTTCTGCTCATACCAGGCGATATTGTAGGAGACCGGAAGTTCATTGATACCAACCCCAAATGCCTCCGCAAGAGCCTGGGCTATCACAACGAGAGAGTAGCAGTCATTACACTGACCGGCATCAATGACCCGGGGAATCCCCCCGATCGAGCCAAGATCAAGATAATTATACCGGTACTTGGCACATCCGGCAGTCAGGATGACCGTGTCCTTCGGAAGTGCCTGTGCAAACTCGGTATAGTATTCGCGTTCTTTCTGGCGACCGTCGCATCCTGCCATCACTACAAAGCGCTTGATATCTCCCTTCTTCACTGCATCAATGACCGTTCCGGCGAGAGCGAGAACAGCATCATGGGCGCAGCCAGTGATGAGATCGCGACCATTGGTCCCGGGATCTTGTGGGGGCTGGCATTTCTTCGCGTGTTCGATTACTGCAGAGAAATCCTTGGTTCCGTCTGCTTTCTTGGCTATGTGTTTGACATCCGGATACCCTGCCGGACCGGTCGTGTAGATTTTATCTTTGTACGAATCCTTCGGAGGAACAATACAGTTCGTGGTGATCAGGAGCGGGCCGTTGAACTTCTCGAACTCTTCCTTCTGGTGCCACCACGACGAACCGTAGTTCCCGATAAGGTTTTTGTACTTCTTGAATGCCGGGTACGCGTGAGCAGGGAGCATCTCGCCGTGGGTGTAGATATCAACTCCACTATCCTTTGATTGTTCTAACAATTGTTCAAAGTCCCGAAGGTCATGGCCGGTGATAAGAATCCCGGGTTTTGTTCCAACCGTTGTCTTGACTGACGTAATCTCGGGATTGCCATAGGTCTTCGTGTTCGCGGTATCAAGCAAGGCAAGGGTCTTGACCCCGATAGATCCACACTCAAGAACAAGGGCGATCATCTGGTCAGATGGGAGCTCCTGCAGGGTTGATGCCAGGCCTTTCTGCATAAAATCTGTTATCGTATCATCGGTGTACCCGAGCATCTCGGCATGATGATAGTATGCAGCAACTCCTTTCAGGCCAAATATGACTATGGAACGGAGCGAATGCACATCATCATTCACATTGTCCTGCTCTGCAATCTCCTTCGCTTTTGCTGCAATATCGGCATCGTCCTTCGGTGTCCAGGTGCATGCATCAGGTTCGCTACCTTCAGACTTTGGAAGAGCATCCCTGATGGCCACGGCCTTGGTTATCATACCTTTCAACCGGTCATCGTCGAAATTTGTATTTGTCAGGGTGGCAAAAAGAGCTTCAGTAATGAATGCTCCTGCGTCTTTATTCCCGCCTCCTTTTGCCATCGCTGCAACATTCCTTGCAGATATCCCCTTGCAGATATAGATGAGGACATCCATAACACCTGCAGTATGATCTTCTTTCCCGCAGACACCTTTTACAGTGCAACCGGTCCCCCGGGCAGTCTCTTCACATTGATAACAGAACATGGTCATTGATCTCCTATATAGAAATGATACAAGATATCCTATGTATATCAAGTTATTAATAGCTGTGAGTATCAGAAAATATACTGTGCAAGAAATCTGCACCGTCAACATGACGGTGAAATATCTAACAAAAAAGTGGACACTCCTGATTATCCTGGAACTCTACAAAGGGGATGACTATACCCGCCGGTTTTCAGAGCTGAAGACCGCACTTGCGGAGATAACTCCGAAGATTCTATCAGAACGACTTAAAGAACTTGAAGAAGAAGGAATCGTCACGAAGAAGGTTGATGCAACTGCCTTTCCGGTGAAATGCGAGTACACCCTGACCAAAAGTGGGGTTGACCTGATTGAGATCATCCGGGATATCAAGCGATGGGCCCTGAAATGGAAGATAGATAACATCGCATGCGGAGAACAGGACTGCAAGGTGTGTGTCCTCTAATCTTCGGACAGGAGGACATATAATGAATATAAAGAACATGCAATTAAATATCTCATAAAACACGGGTGAAAATGGTCCTTGATCGCTGTCCTGGCTCGGCAAATCTGAAAACCCCTACGCTTACCATAAAAATATGCCCACAATGCGGAGATGAGGTAGAGGTATTTTCAAACGATACACAGGTAGTGTGCAGCAATTGTGGGTTTGTCATCTACAACGATACCCTTTCCTGCATCCAATGGTGTAAATACGCAAGGGAGTGTGTTGGCGAGGAGATGTTCAATACATATTACAAAAAAACAGAAGAGTGAAACCGCAGAAAAGAACGGTAATTTTTCATGAGAAAGAAAATGACAAGTGACCATACTGGCGAAAAATATTCTCTTTGTTTTTGTTTACTTTCCAGAAGGAAACTCATCAATTTAAGTTTGACCATGATGTATCTCTCATCAAGAAGTATCCTGAAAAAGATCCGAAACAGATGCCAGTACATTTGAGGAGGAAGAAGATGAAACGAAAAATTATCACAATTGACGAAGATAAATGCACCGGATGCGGGCAATGCATTCCCGATTGCCCGGAGGGAGCACTCCAGGTTATTGAAGGGAAGGCACGGCTCATTAGTGACCTCTTCTGTGATGGACTCGGAGCATGCATCGGAACATGTCCGGAAGGGGCCATCCAGGTAATCGAGCGTGAAGCAGAAGCCTATGACGAAAAAGCCGTGATGAAGAATATCGTACGCCAGGGGCCGGCAGTTATCTCTGCACATCTTGAGCATCTGCTTTCCCATGGAGAAAAAAAGTTCTATAATCAGGCGGTGGAATTTCTCAATGAAGAGCAGATTCCAATCCCGGTTCATCATTCCTGTGGAGGACACTCAGATAACAAATCCCATGGCCACCCGTCATTTGCAGGATGTCCGGGGACAGCACCGCGGAGTATTTCCCGATCGCCAACTCAGGAAAAGCACCATGATGCTGAACCATCAGTATCAGAACTTCGGCAGTGGCCGGTCCAGCTGCATCTGCTCAATTCACAGGACTCGTATTTCGATAACGCAGATCTTCTCATTGCTGCGGACTGTGTTCCGTTTGCGTACGCAGATTTTCACAGGGAATTTTTAAGTGGGAAAATTGTGATCATCTTCTGCCCGAAACTTGACTCTGATATTGATGGATACACGGAAAAATTAGCAGAAATCTTCTCGAAGCATTCCATTCATTCGATAACCATCGTCCATATGGAGGTCCCCTGTTGTAGCGGGGTTGCCTATGTGGTCAACCAGGCTCTCGAGCGATCAAAGAAGAATATTCCGGTGAAGGACGTCACCATAAGCCTCGACGGCAAGGTAATGTGATTCTAATCTTTTAGAGAAATAGGCCAGCGGCCAAATGGCGTAAAGGATAGATGATAAAGGGGGGGTCATAGATGCCATGAATACATGGTAACCTTTGATCCTTCAACACTCGGCATATTTATCTTCGGACTAATCCCATTTATCCGCTTTACGGATCATTCAACAGAGAGATGAATGAATCTTTGTCAAATCCGACATCACTGATGATTGTCCTCATAAGCCCTCTTTGAATATCTTCGCCGCTATGAACAGGGGCAACAGTGGTTCTTCCATCAGGATGCTGCATAATCAAATGACTTCCTCGTTGCCTGGTGCAGACAAACCCAGGTGAGGTGAGAACTTTCACAACCTTACGGGGGTCAGCAAGCTTCAACGTTAACGATCTGAACTCCTACAAAGGACCGCAGTTCATCAGATGCGGGGGCCCCTTTTACATCAAGATACAACGCAATGGCTTCACGAATTCTCTCAAGGAGATCATCAAGACTCTGAGCCGGGGTATGGCATCCAGGGAGAGAAGGCACGGTAGCAACAAACCACCCGTCTTCATCTTTTTCTATAATAATATTGAACTGCATTCTCCCTCTACTATATGTTGATACTGATACTCTATCTTATTCATTTATCTGATATGACTGTTTAGCCGCATCGCTTTTCTGATAAGTGCATAACCTTTTTCAGCAATCAGAGAATTCTCCATGTACTTATGAAACCTCTTGGCATCATCACCCTCACCACTTCTCATCTTGTCATATCTTTTGTGAGAATAAAACCTGATCGATGAAAAATAATTCCTCGAATACTTCCAATTTTCCATGAACTACACATTTTTGAGTTTGACCAATCCTTTTTAATTCCAATATTAAAATGAAATTGTTCTCGGCGGCCAGTTGACCTCCATGACGGGAAAGGGAACGAAGCAACCGACAGACATGGGGAGTCAACTGGCCGCCAGGGCCCACACCCTTCCCACCGTAGTCACACCCGGGTATGACCAATAAAAAATGATTCAGGCTTACTTTTGGTTCATCCCACTAATCATGGATTGAATATTTGGTTTTAGGTCAGTGATGTCGCGGGTAGCCGTTTTGTAGATCAATCTTACATCAGTTCTGAAGTAAGCATGGATAAGAACATCCCGCATCCCTGCGATCTCATCCCATGGGATATTCGGATATTTTGCCTTCATCTCATCAGGAATATTTTTGACTGCTTCGCCAATGATCATGATTTGATCTCGAACCGCACTCATGGTCTTTTCATCATCAGAAAATTCCTCGAGTGACATCGACCCGGTGAACCGCTCTATCCAGTTGCATGAATCGAGAATATCCTGAAGGAAAAGACGTGGGTCTCTCATATATACACAACATCAGAGAGGATGGGGACCCTGAGTTCTGCCCGGATGGCACGCTCAGGAACAACATCAACTGATACTCCGAAGATTTGCTCAAGATAAATCTTCAGTCCCGAATGGTCAATAAGGCTGGCATCATCGTTAAAGTCTACCAGAATATCAATGTCACTTCCCGGACCTGCTTCGTCACGGATAACAGATCCGAAGATGCCAATCCTGGTGATATGGTACTTCTGTATGAGATCTGATCGTTTCTCTTTCAATACCAAGATGATCTCTTCCTTCTTTTTCATGCTACCCACCTTGCACCCTTTGTGAAGTCAGAAAACATTTCCTATCAAGCCGGGTGCAATTACCTATAGTACTCTCTATTCTCCTTCTTCTCATAATAACGCATGGATGAATCCTGCGGCGGAATTGAGACCAGTACTAGCGGAACCATGGCCTGAGCCGAGTCAAGCAGCCTCGACCGACATCATATCAGTAAAAACACCCTGCGATATGCATCGTGTCAGCTGGTCTATCGCTGTACATTCTCCAGAGAGGGGACTCATGGATCACATGTAAGACAGCGGGAACGGTGAACACAAAGCAAGCCTTGGCATTTACTACAAGTATATTTCTCAGTTTGTTGGCACAGAAATGTGTCTATACCTTGATCTTGAATATCAGTCAGGTTGGCAATCATGCTCATCCCATATTTTGTTCGATATCGGGTATCCAACTGCTTCAACCGCGTACATGGCATTTTTTCACATTCATAACAGAAATGAGATGAGTTACTCCGTATCGTTGGACAGTTGCGAATAATGCACGACTGACAACTTTGAGATTTGTTCAAATCATCCCCCCAACATCCGGGGCATTTCTTTTTCGGGCGTTGAAAGGCCAAACATAAAGCACAATTCATGCCACACGGAGCAATCAGTTCAGGTTTAAGCATGGGGTGGGTCTTTGGCATTACTTTCACTTTCTCCTCTTATTCGATAATCCTACTGAAGGTATCCAGGGATAATCTCCCCGGCGACCGGTTGATTGTTTTCGCACGGCGGCGGCTTGCAGATAAAAACCAGGTTCTGGTTTTTTCCCGTCAGTGGCAGTTGTCAAGTATTCCTTGACTACTCTATCGGGAGAAATAACAGTCATTGAGAAATATCCACCTTCAAAGTCAGTGTATAGTTACATAGACCATTTCCTCTGAGTTAAATCAGATTTCACCATAGCTAATCATCTCTATATGAAAATTATTGAAGGGTGACTACCGTCGTTCTGAGTCATGTCACCTACTAAGAAAGATCAGAAAGGTAATTCGTCAACTATTAGTCAAGGAAAAACGCACCAATTAATAATATTTGTGATTGTATGAGCTCAGCAAGCGAGAGAGAGACCAGGAAGAAGAAGATTGATCCTCAACTTCGCAAAGCGGGATGGGATATACAACCATACCGTGAAAATATCCCTCTCTCCTTGTATCATGCAGTTGCCTTAGAAGAATATCCCACTCACAACGGTCCTGCAGACTATGCACTGGTACTCTCCGGCCAGATCGTCGGAGTGGTAGAAGCAAAGAAGGAATCGTTAGGCCCACAGGAAGTCCTTACCCAATCCCGTAGGTATGCAAAAGGAATCCCTGATTCGGTTGCCTCATTCTCATATGATGAGTACCGTGCCCCGTTCCTTTATTCTTCCAATGGGACGATCATCTGGTTCATTGATGTTCGCAATGAACAGCGTCTTGCTTAATTATCTGTCCGGATGCGGAAATTTTCTCGATTGAACACTTTAGATACCTTTTTTTAATGCCATGAAAAGTAAACTCCGAGGGTGGAAGGCCCTCGGTGCATGAAAAAAACCTAAAGTCGTTTTGCGGATAAATTTTGGAAAAAAAGGAACCAAATGTTCTGAAGCCTCAGCCGAGATCCCAGACATCAAGTTCAAATCCTTCGAGCAAAAGAAGGTCAAATTGATGGTTTTACTTTTCGCGCAAATCTCTTGATCGCAAGGAACTTTTTCGGATCTTTTGTTCTAGGAGGTGCCGCATCATTTTATCCCTGAAAATACGCTATACGCATATTGTTCTTCATAGATAATAGGTATTTTTGTGATGGCACGGCACAGCATGATCCAGTCCGGCACACTTTTCTAAAACGTCCCCTCATGGGTTCTATGACCAAACCCCCTCGTCGTTATGAGTAAACGGGATATAGGATATACCGAGGAGAACCGAGGCATGACGTTTAGCACGGCACAGCATGATCCAGTCCGGCACACTTTTCTAAAACGTCTCCTCATGGGTTCTATGACCAAACCCCCCTCGTCGTTATGAGTAAACGGGATATAGGATATACCGAGGAGAACCGAGGCATGACGTTTAGCACGGCACAGCATGATCCAGACTGGCACACTTTTCTAACAAGTCTCCTCATGGGTTCTATGACAGCCACCGAAGATCACAAAGAAATTACGGGTGGTAGGTAGCGATCCAGAGATCTATGAATTTAATGAAGACAATTCCGTTTCCAATAATGGATCAATATTTCCGGTATATGGTTTTCCGGGGACCGACTTCTACCACATACACGATGAGTTTATTATTTTGAATAGATAGGATAGCCCGATAACCACCAACATGCAGAGAATGAAACGGAGACTTATCAGATCCTTCTAACTTCTGCACATGTGACCAGGGATTATTCTTCAGATCATGTATGGTTCTGATTATCTCCTGAGCTATCGGTAATGGTATTTTTTTGAGGTTTCTTTTTGCTTTATTCGAGTAGATGATCTGAAACTCAGTCATTCAACCCCGAACTCTTTCATGATCTCTTCTTCAGTATGTACCCTCCCTGCTTTGATATCTTCCAACGCTTCTTCTATCCCTGCAATCTCTTCGGAAGTAAGAGGATCAGGATCAATAGCACATGATAGAAGGCGCTCTATCACAGCGCTATAGGATTCCCGGGGGTGTGTTTTCAGGTTTGATAATTGATCCTTCAAGTCTGATCGAATGTATATTGTGGAGGCCTCTTGCATGATTTACCTATAGGTGCTTACAGGTATTGATAGTTATGCAAGCGAAAATAATCCCTTCGAATGTGGCTCATTCGTTCAATTTGACAAATGTTTTTTGCCACATAGAAAGGACGAGATTTTGTTTCTTGCGTATTTCGAAGAGAATAATATGCAGTTTATTGCATACGAGGATTACAAAAATGAACGGGCGACGGCACGGCACAGCATGATCCAGATCGGCACATATATTCACGAAAATAATAGGAGTCTAAATATGTGAACATGGCCTGATTTCAAGTCATTCACCATCTCAAAATGAACCCTGGTATTACCAGAAAAAAATTGAACGGATGTTCACGCAGATACGGATATATTCACGCCATTCCTGATGAAAGACATTCGTATAGAATTTTCCGTTTCATATTCTTCAGGAGTGAGGAGAATCAGATCTACAGGTACTTGATACCGTTCAATTATTTGATTTAAAGCGGGTTTGATCCTTTTTCTTCGCTGTAGTGAATCAAGATTTTGAAACGATGAAGATATGAGTGCAATATCTACATCGCTCCCATCCGTTGCGGTTCCATCTGAATGCGAGCCAAAAAGCACAAGGGTAGATACCTCTACTCCCAGATTTCTCACCTCTATCAAGAGATCATCTAACAAAGATCTGATTTGTGTATCCATGTTAGAAGCTCCTCGTGCCCTCGATATTTTATTATTCATTGGTGATGTGTTTACTTGTTTCGGCACAGCACAATACGATCTGTGCCGGCACACTTATTTGTACAAGTCTCCTCACTCGTTGTATGACCACCCCCCAGAAGGTCACTAAGAAACGACTTGTGGCGTATATCGATCCGGAAATCTATGAGTTTGTTGAAAACGATTCCAAATCTAATAAATGTTCTATCTCAAAGAGTACAGAAAAAATACTTCTGTATTTAATGAAAGAGAACCCTCAAATTGTATCACAAACCCATACAGAATTCCAGAATATCGAATTAACAGTATTGAGTATTCTTTCTCATTTGCCGGAAGAGATTGTTGAGAAGTTATCAGAGCAAATAACCTCTACATTAATTTTTCAGGAGAGAGACGTTTTGATCCATGCTGTTCCAGCACAGACCGGCACAGAACAAGATATCTCACATACCCAGGTTGCTCTTTCCAGATCAGTTTCAGAAATACCTGAACCATCTGAATCAATGACTGGTTCATTGAATGAGGATCAAATTTCAGCACGGCACGGCACAGATCAGCATGGCATAGATATTATTTCTGACAATACCGATCATGAGAAACATCTTCCACATCCTGGCGAAAATTATGATCAAAATGAAGTTCATAAAAACAATCCACTTCAATTTTGTCTATCCATAGATCCAAACATTTCAGCTGATTCCTCGATAAATCAAACTCAACAAATCGCCGTTGCTCTGAAACAATATATGCAGAATCATAACTTAACTCAACGATCCTTTAAGGCAAAGTATGGAATCGATGTCACTAAAATGAATAATTGGATTCTTGGTACTCGCTCAATGAATCTGAATACAATAATGAAAATCCTACAGATCATAAATTCGCCTGAAAAATAAATTAAAACGCTCACCCCCTTCCCCACTCCCCAGGCCAAGCCCCAGGGGAGAGGGGGAACCCGTTGCTTCTTTTGCATAATAACCGCCGGGAATTCTTTCATTTGAACTCGGAGAATTCCAGGACCTGATTGAGGAGGGTGATCAGGCAAATGCCATGATCCAACAATCAAAGATAGTGTGTACTACCGGGAGCTTTCAAAGAGGGTTTGGAAAAATTTAAGAGGAAATTACGAAGATGATGATCATCTCTATAAAAACATCCATCCCATCCGGGTCAGAATAACTCCAAATCTATCATACTGGATTATTGGATTATCCTCGATCCGAAAAACCTATCTTTCCATAAGGCAATATATGGGTAGTGAGTAAGTCCTCCCAGAAAGAATGAGGCTGCCGTATGGTGGATGGGACAAGTAAGGGAGGGTTCACCATTGTCTATTTTCGTTTGAGATTATAATAATCTAGTTTTATCGTTGTTCTTTCTTCAAAATAACTTGCATAGAGTGTATTGTCATTATCCCGAAACATCCGGAAGACACATCCGGCAAAAAAATCTGCCACCTGTACCCCATTACTCCTTTGAGAGTCTACATGTTCTATCCGAAGAGAGTCGTGCTCAATCATACTCTGATATCCGTTGAATAACATTTTGTCGGTTAGATACTCGTTAAAATGTTCTCTTGAAAAATCGTAATGAGATTTATCTATTATCAGATGGACATCCTCAGAAATATCGTATTGTTCAAGGATTTTAAGTATCAGATTACCAATCAGCCAGTTATAGATTTTCGTCTGTTCGTTCCTGAGATCTGGATAAACCTGATACTTTCTTAAAAGGGCATACCCATATTCAATCTCACATTTCGCCAAACACTGGAAGATCCTTCTTTTGGTAGTGATGTCAGTATTATATGATTTTAGTTCCGGAGCATCACGTTTTTTCTTCCCTAATGACTCTCGGGCCTTTTTAAAACATCTTGCAGGACAGACATCATTTTCGGCGATAACTGCACCAATAACGAAAAACTCTGAAGATTTTTCTGAAAAACCAAGGTCTCCAGATTCCTCGATATAGATCTTCAATCTTGAATCCTCGTATAATACCTGTAAAAATAGATTTTTAAAAATAAGTAGTAGTTGTTATTTGACTGGACAAGGAGTATTTTGTGATGATTTATAAATGAGACCACTTTAAGCACACACCCCTGTGACCGTGCCCCTCACCCCCTTCCCCTCTCCCCAGGCCAAGCCCCAGGGGAGAGGGGGGACCCGTTGCTTCAGGGACGCCTTTGGCTCGGCTCGCACCCCGTCGCTTCGCTCCTCCGCAAGCCGCCCTTTCGCAAGGAAATCATTGAGGGGAAAGTCGCATATCACTCCGCTTCGCTCCATGACATGCTCCTCTCTCGCTTCCTTCAGTCGTTCGGCTGACCGGCAAGCCGGACAGCCTCCTCCTTTCGGTCGCTCTGTTGTGACATTATTCTCTATGAGATGGTAGTGCTCCGCTTCACAGAAACCACTCCTCGCTGTGGTCCTCACGTTGTTCCGGTCCTCGCTCGTCGGGCTTACTGTTCCGCTCCGGACCCGGGGATGATCGCGGGTAACTTGACTCTCCCGTCCAGTCGTTCGCTTCGCTCACTTTCCTGTCCAGGAGGTCAATCGACCCGCTGGAAACCTGTACATCTTTACCCCCCTGCCCCCTTTCAGGGGGAATATTGACCCGCCTTACCTACTCCGCTCCGGCTTTGCCTTCGCTCCCGGGCGGGTGGAAGCAATAAGGCAAAAATTAAAATTTTTGCCGTAATCCATCTCCTAACCGTTTTATTTAATTATGGATCGGTTTGATATCTTTTGAGAACTTATGTACTCTCATGAAGTATTACACTATAGAAGAACTATCAGAGTTATGGGGATTTAAACCGAATTTTATCCGAAACTTGATTAAAAAGCGGGAACTTGGAGCAGTAAAATTTGGTGTGGAATACCGAATAACTCAGGAACAGATCGATCAATACATCGCTGATAATTCAATAACCGTTCAAAAAACAATTACGGCAGAGGATGACCCAAACAACCACGAATAAGTATCTCTCTGCCGCAAAACTTATGGAACTTGAAATAATAAAAATTCACGGTTCAAGGGTTCGAACTTTTTTCTTGATTTACAACCAGATTCAGATATCCCTTCTTGTAAAGAATAATTTGTCTGGATATTCTTTTGGCTTCGCCGCGTATGTAACCCGCCGTGGGGGGACAAGCCCCCCCGAGATATGATAAGGGGATGGGGTTTGCGGGAGATGTGGGAGGAGCGAGCGAAGCGAGCGACGACCTCAAACCATAGTTGCGTCCATATCGCAGATCTACCCAATTAACCGCCAAAGTAAAAAAAGAGAAACCTAATTCTGCTCAACCGGATACAGTTAAAATATGGTAATAAGATTATCTGGCCCGGAATTGATTCCCCAATGAGCTAGAGGACATGGGCCGGACCCCGTATTCCCCGCCGCGTGAGCGGCGGGCGAAAATTTCCTGAACCGCAAGGTTTATATATATTTATGTTCACTTTCTTGTGCCTCTGTTAACTTATAGTAACTTATACGAAAAAGTTTAGGAAATAATCTCTCCGTCCTCGATAATGATTCCCGATCCTCCGATCTCGTCTACCACTTCGATCCATACCTGAAGATCCTGCTCTTCCGCGATCTGTTCAATGATCCCCCTACTTGTACTATCAAGGAGGGATCCGTCTTGAATGAGAAGAACCCGGAGACCAGGGTTAAGGGCTGCACCCATCGCCACCGATACCCGGATCTGTTCAGCTGCTGAACACTGAGAAAGCGGAATATCCCGATATGATATCCCATCCGGAGAGATGGAGATATCAGGCATGGGAAAGGCTGCAGCCTTCAGAGTTTCCTTTTTCACCTGATCTATCTCTTCGATCTTCTCAGTCAGAGTATCAGACTTTTTAGAAGCTTCATGAAGCCGGGGAAGAATCTCATTCAGTGCCTGGCCTTTTCGGATCTGTTCATTTAATTTCTCGATATTTTGCAGTTGGGTTTCCATCTCATTTGTCTCAACTTCCTGCAGGGTTTCCAGTTGTATCAGGAGCTCTTCATATTGGTTTTTTGTCTCTTGCAGGGTGGTTTCCAACTCCCGGATCTTCTCCTCCTTGATCAGTACCGTCTGCCGGAATGATGCGATCTTTCTGTTATTCTCTTCCGCTTCACGAATCCGGTTTATTAACCCAGTGGGTGAAATCTGTTCTTTCGGGAGATCGACAGGGAGCATCTGATACGGTTGTATCTGAGCGGTCAGGTTTTTTACTTCCCTGTTTGCTTCTGTTCTGGCATTGAAATATCCTTCCCGTTCACGGTCTAAAGAGTCAAGGTCTACCCCGAGGACTTTAAGCAGGGTTGCCCTCTGCTCTTTTTTGTCCATCCGGATGAATGCAACCGGATCAAAGGAGAGAGATGATTTGAGTTTATCGAGGAGTGCCTGAGGTGACTTATAGACCGCTCCGGCTTTGTTCTCAACCCGCAGATAGGTATCTGTCCCGGTCCAGGAACGGGTGATCGTCATATCCCCGAGGTCAACAGAAACCGATCCTGATTCTTCCCCTGACCTGATCGGGGAGGGTATCCCCTTTGATATTTCCCGATTGGAAAAAACAGACCAGATCGCTTTCAGGACTGAACTTTTCCCTGCTCCGTTCCTTCCTCCAATTTCAATAACCCGGCTGCATGGGGTAATGTCAACCGCTTTCAGTCGTAAAAAGTTTTGAGCTTTCAGGTTAATGATCTTATAATGCCGGTTCTCCACGTCTCCGGCCGGGATTGTATCAGAGAACAACCGTTCTATTACTTCAGCGTTCATCTACACCACCACTAAATTTTCAACGTATTTTTTCAGGTCTTCTTCACGTATCCGGTATTCTCCACCAATTTTTACCGCAGGGAGCTCTCCGGTATCAATCATCTTCCTAACCTTTTTAGGGGAGAATGAAAGGATCTCCCCGGCTATTCTGGTATTAAGTAGTTTCATACTTCTTCTTCTCCCATTTTTCAGCCGAGAACTCTTTATCATCAATCGGGCACCAGTCCGGCCGGTATCCCGGTTCCAGTTGTATCGGGCGTTTCTTCGGATCATCGAAACAGGTTTTACCGTGCCAATTATGCCGACCGCAGATCAGGCAATCCCGTATCCGATCTTTCATTTCTTCCTCAACGGGCAAATGATGTTTCCCGGTATCCGGTTTCCTGCCATCCGGCAGACACCCCGCTTTTTCCCTGGCGGTTGTTCAATGGTTATCAGTTCAGGGCATTTTTTCATCCTGCAATCAGATACTCCAGGCATGGGGATCAGTCCTCCCCGGGTAACATGATCGTGATCACCGGTTCTCCCATATCCCCGGGTCCACATACTGCGATAAGATCCACCAGTGCCGGCTCTGGTTCTTCTGGAACCAGAAATAATACCTGGTATCTTATCCGATCTCCTCCACCTTTTCCGGCTTTTACTGCACAGCGAAACATCCAGAGAAGATCCCAGAGTCTCCCCTCTACCGACTGACCCGGTAATTCTGACAGATAATAAGGGTCAATGTATCCGTTCCATATGGTGTCAGTCACTGCCACCGGGAGAACTATACCGGCATCCTTGAGAATAACGGGAGATATCGAGACCAATACCCCGTCTGCTATTGCATCTGCACGAGAATAGCAGGAGATCACATCTCCGAAAAAATCAGAGAGGGGTGCAGTTTCAGTTTTCATTCTTCCCCTCCTGTTCCTCATACGTCCCGCAGGGTTTCCGCTCTGCTCGTATTTCCTCTCCGTCTATTGGACAAGAGCCGGTGAGGTTTCCGGTGGCAATATTTCCGGTATATAACTGACAGGATCCGCAGAGATGATCCCCTATCACCTGAGCAGAAAGAGAACTCATGGATCCCATTATTCAGCCCTCCGGCAGGGATTCCACCCGGAACACATGGCAGTATCTTTATCTCTCTTGCACTTTTCCGGGAGTAGGAATTTCCGGCATGCTTCCCCGGTTCTGATAGATTCCCCCCCAGGGAAGGAGACGACAAGATCCCCGCTGATCCGGTTTGAACAGCTCAGACAGGACCCAAAGACAAAGAAAGAGGGGTTCATCATTCTTCCCCCCAGAGATCCCGGTTATCCCATGCTTCATCCGGATCCGGGCCAAAGTCTACATTTTCGCAGTCCACCACTTCAGGAGAAAGAAGATCCCCGGTCTTGTCCCGGTCCCATTCCCCATCCGGCTCACAAGATAACCAACCAGAAACCCATACCTTCAGGGTGTCGGTTTCCGGATCGAACCCTCCATCTATGATCGATACCTCATCAAGATCCCCGAGATTAATCGATTCAAGATCGAAGATATCCGTGAACTCTAAGCACCCTTCGATCTGTATCCGGCTATCGGGATAATCCGGGGGCTGCAGGTATCGGTCATGAGCACGGGTAAAAGAGAGGGTATCCATAAGAGTCATGATACCACCATAACCGGCTCAAGGGCTGCAGGTACGGTATAGGAAACCTGTTGCTCCTGTTGTTTCTTTTCTCTTTCTGCTGCTTCACGTTCTAACGTATACACCTGACATTTCAGGATTAAGATGGCATTAAAGAACGCTGCAACCTCCTGATCAAGTTCATACGTCTTCAGACCAGAGAGGTCAGAGGTTACCGTTACCGGTCCCCGTGGGGTGTCCAAAGAAAATGATAATTGAGTCATTGTTAAGCCCTCGCTGTAGTTTTGCACGGGTAGATATCAGCCGGATAAAAGCCATGCATCGCTCGCCTTCCAATCTCAATGATTATATTCGTACGTGGCATCCTCGAAGAGCCTGAGATAAGCACCAGTGGATCGGTAAATGACCAAAGGGCTTTCAGATTTTCAAACCTGCAGAAAAATGAGTGGACACCGTACACCTCGAAAACGGCATAATCCCCAAGTCTCTTCGCAATAATCGGATAGGCCTCTTCATCGAAATTATCCCGCTCAAATCCCCGAATCATCTTTCCGGAGATTAACCGGGAGAAATCGAGGCCAGAGAACATAAACCGGATCTCTTCCCCGTCAATCTGTAAACGGAGATGGAGAGCTCCAAGACCGTCTTTTATCTGAGTAGAGATAGTTGCAATGCCTGACAGGTGATCCATATCATCACCCCATAGTCTGTTCGTTGTGGTTGTTTGGGTCATTCTCATTTCCCCATTATAGTATCGACGTTTAAGTTTATAAAAGTTACTATAAGTAAGCATAACGATACAAAAGATACTAAAAATAAACATAGAAGATTTTTCGGCATGCAGACCCATATACATCAATTTCAAGAAAATTATTCCGCCATAAATGGCTCGATTTTATCATTCAGGAAATATTCATAGGCAGATTAGGGAGAAGAATCTCGGCCGGATCTCAAAGAATTACACTCCGTTTCGCCACGTTGTTTTATTGGCTCGCTATTACCGATCTTTAAAAACAGGGGTTATGTCGTCTCTGATAATTATCGGGAATTAAACCGGTATGGTGAGAAGGGTTTTTCTGAGGTTCTAGGTTCCCATCCAAGAACGGACCAACCCCAACCAGGTCTTATCAGGCCATATTCTTGCAGGTTTCACCAAAACAGCAATTTTAATAGATTTCAGGGTTCCGGATCCAGGTAGAGCGATCAGAGGGAGGTACATACAGGCTTAACGGGAGCCGGTAAACCATCCTCCCCTTTATCACAATTCCCCGACGCTTTAGCGTCGTCCCCTCCGATGGATGGATTAAAAAACGCCGGGAGAGCTTGCGGTGAAGGAGGCGTGGACCAGAGGGATTTTTCCGAATAGTAGGTCAGTTGACCTCCCTGGCAGGCTGCATGTGAGACTGACAGGGGGAGTCAACTTACATACCGGAAAAACTCCCTCCTACTCCATTCATTTTTTATTGCGTCTACGCCTCCGAGAGCGAGCCTTAACGAAGCGGAGTTATTAAGAGGCGTCAATCAGCCCCCCAGCGGGGGGGTTTGGGGGGGTGTTTTATTCCTCGGGGTATCTATTTCAGCGGGATGAACCACCGTAAACCTACAAGAAGAGGCGAACGGTTGACCTCTCCGGCTGGCCCCCTTTTGGCAGACGGAGAGAGTCAACTTTTCGCCGAACGTACCTACCAGCCGGAGCGGAACAGTAAGCCACTACCCAGCTCTGGGCGAGTGGCTTTCTGTGCAGTGGAGTACAACCATCTCCTCCACGGGAACAAGAGTACTAAAGCGACTGAATGAGGGTGGCTGTTCGGCTGCTTGTGAGCCGGTCTGCCATCCCGAATGAAGGAGCGATCACCAGGAGCAATGTGCTACTGCACGTTGCGACTTTCCCCCAAGTATCTCAGGACCGGGCAATCTAGCGGGATAAACCGACTACCCACAATGCACGACCAATGAACCCGATCAACGGGTCCGGTGCAGCAGCACCGGCAAAGTTCCTCTTCCGGAGGTCTCCCTGATTTACCTTGCGGAAGGGCGGCTTGCGGAGGAAGAGAAAGAAAATTCTCTCCGGAATTTTCTTTCGATGACGGGGTGCGAGCCGAGCCAGAGGCGTCCCTGAAGCAACGGGTCCCCCCTCTCCCCTGGGGCTTGGCCTGGGGAGAGGGGAAGGGGGTGAGGGGCAGGGTCACAGGGGTGAGTGGTATTGCTTGTGCTATCGTGGGAAATCAATCAACAGACCATAAATCACGGGTTATTTCGAATATACGCCTGGTCCGGATGAGTCTTCTTGTCAGGATATCGGGGAATCAGGACACCTTTTTGTACCATAGGTCGGATATAGTTATTGCGAATTGCTTTTTCGCTTCGATGAAGTATCAGAGCGATATCATCAAGAGTCTGAAAATTTCCGGAGCAGATATCAAGAATGAATGATTCCATCTCTTCTCTCGGAATACTTTTTCGTCCTCTCATTGCATTATCGATTCTCTCTGCCAGAGGAACAACCCCGGTATTCACCAGAGACGGAGACAGGATATCTTCTGAATGGGACAAGCTCGGATCCAAATGTGGCAAGCTCCCGTCTGAATGGGACAAGCTCCCGTCTGAATGGGACAAGCTTGACTCCCCGTTATCAAATGAGAGATGTCTCTGGATGACAGTCCCCTGAGGGGGATTTTTCGGAAAATATATTCTCCCCCGTGACTCTCCTTCAGGAACAAGAAAACCCTGGTCTACCAGAACCTTCAGATCTTTTGTCAGATCAGAGGGATGGATCCCTGACATCTCCCGGATCCGTTTATGCGTAACTTCGCCATCCGTATACGCAAAAGCAAGAGCAAGTTTCTGTTCATGTGAGAGAGCATGAAAGGATGTTCCAAAGGTCGTATCAAGATATGCCAATATGTTCTCTGGGAAGAGGTGAATCATGCAAAGAGTCAATGTCGTCATATCCGGGCCGAACGACTCAACATAATGAGGATTACGATATTGCTCCTGTGCCCAGTTTGAAAAGATACTGGGAATACCTGATCCTGCCTGGTCACCAAACCCTACCATGCGGAACATAACCTGTAATGCACGGTTCCGGCAATCACTTGTACCACCAAGAGTAGCCAGCTCAAGAGGGATCCTCATCGTACCAGGATTCCTGAATATTATCCGGTCTACCCGTTTTTCAACAAGAATAGAGACTGAACTTGAGTAATCTGCATGAATGAGGGTATTAACCAGTGCCTCCCGGATTGCTGCCTCAGCTGGAGTATCCTCCACCCGTTGCCCATCATGAAGGTGAAACGGACTCTTCAGGTCGCGTTTCAATCTCCGGTAGGTTAATTGGAAGAAATCAAACAGGTTGCCAGACCAGCTTCCATCAGGAACCAACCGGTCAATCCACCGGACAGACCCACTCCCTTCAGGAATTTCACGGTAATCGAGGAAGAACTCCGAAAGAAATTCGGTGATCGTCTCCCATCTCCCAAACATCAATAACCCGGCAACGGTCAGCCCTTCTTCTCTGGTCTCACGATCTCTTCGATATCCCTGAAGGTGGGTGAGAAAATCAAGATCAGAATCGTTATTCCAGGTGTGAGACAGATTGGTTATCCTGAAACGATTTCGATACGCATGAAAGCTTTCCAGATGGAGATCATCAATACCGGTATGGGGAATTATCCGCTTATCCTGCCCGTCACTGACCTGTTCAGCGAGCATTCGCTTTACTATTGATTCATCGCACCGGTAATCCCCCTGATAATTTCTGCGATATGTTCCGGTTATTGGATTATTATTGATGTATATCGGCTTTTCCTCTCGGGTAGCACGAGGAACATGAATGACAAGGATCGTCTTATCTGCTATCTGAACCTCAAAGACATCAGAATCTTTTAAGAGATTTTTACTCACTTTTTGCTTATTATTCAGAGTATTGGTAAGATCTTCCCTGATTCTTCGAACCCGGTTTAATCCATAGACAGAGAAATGATTTTTAGGGGTTTCTTCTACTCCAAGAAGAATCACCCCACCGTTGGTATTTGCCATGGCACTATAGGATTCAAAGAATGACTGCGGGAGTTCTCCATTGCCATCTCTACCACCTGCCTTCTTTGCCTCCCTATTCAGATCTTCATACAACTGATCTGTCTGAATCAGATCAACGAGAGCATCAAGATCTACTGTTTCTGTGACGTCCATGAGGGTAATCTTCCTGGTTTTTTCTTTCCGGGTAAACTCGGTATCTATTGAATGGTAGGGGTCCTTATTCCTTCATACCATATTGTTTCATGCTCACATGAGGGTTCTCATTCCCATTACTTTTTATGTCATTCAACATATAGTAGTCAAGGATTATATTATGGCAGATTTACCAATTGCAGCAGTAATCAGGATCGCAAAGGCAAACGGAGCCGAGCGGGTTGGAAGCGATGCAGCAGCACTTCTTGTCAAGAAGGCAGAAGAATACATCGCAGAACTGACAAAGGAAGCAGATAAACTCGCTACCCATGCCGGAAGGAAGACGCTCAAGGCCGAAGATATTGAGATGGCTTCTCAGAAGAACTAATTCTTTTTCTTCTTGGAAGATTTCTTCTTGAACATTTACAAGCCCTGTTTTGTAGATTATATTAATCCATACCATACATCCTTCTCCCCTGGGCCTTGCCCTATAGAGACGAGGTTGTTGAGAACCACGGATGCAGGGGAGAATGGAGATAATCTCACTAATCTCCACTTCATAACAATTATTTCTCAACCTAATTTAGAAACAAGGTAATAAAAGTAACTCCATGATCTAATACAATAGATAAATTTATTATCTAGTGCAATTTGAATTAATGACCAAATAGGGACACTATACAAAAAAATACAGAGTACCCAAAGGATAGCAAGATGAAGATTAGTCCCATAAAAAATATTTCACCCCAATACACAACCAAAATTCTAAAGGGAACTGCGCTCATTGAAGAGACCACTCTTCTCTTTGCACACTGGGACATCAATCAATCAATTGAAGAAAACCTGACAAATATTCGTGATTCAAATGTCTTTGGTAAGGCATCTCGCTCACGTATCGATGACACCCTCAATATTATTAAACAGCGATATCTGACAGATTCTGACGTTATCTTTGCTCTTCAATATCTTGTTTCACAAGGGTGCAATAAATCAACATTAAATCCAATTTTTTATTACTTTTCACTAAAGAATGATCCAGTTCTCCTTGATACAGTAACAGTGATTCTCAAGGAATTTCTTTCAATCCATAAATATGACATAAAAACATCGGATTTATTTCCGTATTTTGACTTATGGACCAAAGAAAAAAAGATACAAAGAGAATGGTCTGAAAATACTCGAATTCGAGTGGCCAGAAATATTCTGACAACCCTTCGGGATTTCGGAATATTAAAAGGTGGAACAAAAAAGGAAATTTCTTCATTATATCTTCCCAACGAAGCATTTTCATTTATTGCATTATCCCAGCTCAAATGCGGAGAATCGGGATATGCTCTTTTAAAAAGTTTAATTTGGAGGATTTTTTTCCTTGAAACAGGAGTCGTTGAGCGGTTTTTTATTGAATGCCAGCAGGACCAGTTATTGCGGTATGATGCTGCTGGAGATATTATTAGAGTAACATTTCCAACAAAAACATTATCGGAGTTTGTTCATGTCATCCTTAAAAGATAGAATCGAACATATTGAGCTCATTCTACAAAAAAATCCTCGTGATATTAATGTCTATAATGATCTCCCTTGTGCAATTTTTCGATATGATCCTAATGAAGAATGGGCACTTCGCCATGAAGTAACCAATTTAAAGACCCGACTTGAAAATAACGGAAAAGACATTCGCATACTCTCGCTTGAAGCGGTGTTTTGGGAAATTCTTGAATCTTTAGCAGAAAAAATGCCTGGTGAAGGATATCCTGCTATTGTTGAAAAAGAAAATGAGGATGGATTTCTTGATGCTCAAGAATTAGTGTTTGAATACCTTTCTGATGAAGAATTTGCACCTTTTGAGAAAATGATCGCTCAAAAAGTGTCTGAATATGAAAATCCAAAAAGTATAATATTTATTGTCCATGCAGCAGTCCTTGCTCCCAATATGTATCAGATTTCAGCGTTATTGGATCGTTTATATGATCCAGGAACAATTGAGAATCCTACCATTCTCTTTTATCCAGGAAGTGAGGAAGGCGTTGAACTTAGATATATGGACCTAGCGGGGAGAGAACCTCGAGGAAATTATCGCGTGAAAATTTATTGAAATTTATTTTGGGGGTAATATGCAGGTAATTGGAGATCTTATTGAGCGGGATCTTAATAAAAAGATCCGAGAGGTTGTTAAAGTTAATCAGAACGAGGATGATATCGTTTATGAGGAGCTTACCGAGTATGTTTTTACAAATAATATTATTGGACAATATCGAACCCTGCTCGATATTATTAGGAAAGGACCAGTAACACATGGTCAAAATAATCAAGATGAAGCAGGTTTTTGGGTTTCAGGTTTTTTTGGCTCGGGAAAATCATCGTTTGCTAAAAATTTAGGATATATCTTATCTAATCCAACAATATTAGGGAAAACAGCTTCGGAGATATTTAAACAAGAAGCTAAAAGTGAAAAGATTACCGCTCTCATCGATTCAATTAACCAAGAGATTCCGATGGAAGTCCTCATGTTTGACATCTCTGCTGATCGAGATGTAAGAAACGATGAGCCTGTTTCATTGATAATATATCGAAAAATTCTCGAATATTTAGATTATGCACGAGATTTTGATATTGCTGATATTGAAATTGAATTAGAAGAAAAAAATTCATTCGAGTTATTTAAAGCAAAATTTCACGAGATTTATCCAGATATTTCATGGGAGAGTGGAAGGAAGGGGAAACAGAAACTCTCACGTATAAGTACTGTCTTTCATGATATGGATCCAAAAACATATCCTCATGCCGATTCCTGGGTTCATTCATTAAAATTGGAAAATGATGCAATCACGGTTAATACCATAATTGACCGTATTTTTTCTCTTATGAAGAGACGGAGACCGGGCCGATCACTTTGTATAATCGTCGATGAAGTAGGTCAATATATTGCTCGTGATGGTAAAAAATTAGAAGACCTCAGGGTTTTTGAAGAGCAGCTCGGGAAAGAAAGCCATTCCCGATTAAAACAAAAGGGTTCCAACCTCCCCGGACCATTTTGGCTAGTTGTCACTTCACAAGAACAACTCCAAGAGGTCATTGATAATATTGAAGGGAAACGGGTCTTATTTGCAAAATTATTAGAACGTTTTACTGAATTTGATCTTGCCCCCTCTGATATTCGTGAGGTTGCAACACGAAGGGTTCTTGCTAAAAAACCTGAAGCAATACCGATTCTTACTTCGATTTATACTTCTTGCGAAGGGAAATTATCTGCACAGAGTAGTCTTGAACGGTCTACCCTGGAGACAACTATCGATAAGGACTCATTTATTCAATTCTATCCCTATCTTTCTCATTATATTGAACTTTCCATCAGTATTATGTCAGGGATTCGTCTTCAGAAAGGTGGCACAAGGCATCTTGGGGGTAGTAACCGGACGATCATCAAACAGTCATACGAGATGTTGGTAAATGAGAAAACAAATTTTTCACAACGGAAGATCGGTGATTTGGTTACTATTGAAAAGATTTATGACCTTGTTGAAGGGAGTCTGAGTTCTGATCGCAGAAGAGAGATTGACAAGGTTGCTCAGTCGAATAGTTCAGAAGGCAACCCTTGGACATATCGGGTAACAAAGGCTATCGGATTACTAGAATATGTTAAGGATCTCCCTCGAACTGAGAAGAATATTGCTGCTCTTTTAATTCCCGCTGCCGGACAGGACGCTCCGCTTAAAGAGGTCAAACAAGCCATTAACGATCTTGAATCACATGATTTCATTCGCTCCGATGAATATGGATACCACCTGTTATCGGAGGAAGAAAGAGGATGGGCAGATGAGAGAAGGAAGATTGGAGAGCCAAAGACCTTACCAAAGCTTACCATCATCCAGAATGTTCTCACCGATCTTTTATCTTCAGCGAATTACTTATCGGCAAAATATAAAGGGAAAAATTTTAAAATCGCCTATTTATTTCCAGATAAGAGACTAACTGAAGGAAATATCGAAATCGTTTTGAAATATGCATCTGATCCTGCTGAATGGTCATCCACTCTTACCACAGTCCAGGATGAAAGTCGGGAAAAGGGGAATAATAATACATTGTTCTGGGTGATGGCAGGCTCTCTTGAGATTGATAATCTGATTACTGAATGTCACCGTTCTCTCGAGATGGAAAGTGCTTATGAACGCCTTGCATCACAGCATAAGATATCCCCAGTACAGCGAGATTGTCTGAATGCTGAAAAACGAGATCTTGATCGATATAAGAAAAGACTTCAGGATAAATTCAAACTATCCTTTGAAGCAGGCACTGCAATTTTTAGAGGAGTTACTTACGATGGGTCTTCTCTTGGATCTGCTGCTCCAGAGATGGCCAGTGGTTTTGTCCAGCGGATTGCTCCCGATCTTTTTGATAAACTCGAGATGGGAGCGGTGAATCTGACTGGAAAAGAAACCGACACGTATCTTACTGCAGCGAATCTTAATGGCCTCCCTCAGGTTTTCTATGATCCTCCTCTCTCCCTGGTTAGTTGTAATGGGGGACAGTGTATTGAAAATCTCCAGGCTCCGGTAATATTAGAAGTTTTAGGATTTATCCATAGTAAACAGGAGTATGGAACCCGTGTATCAGGGAAAGATCTGGATGCTCAATTCACCGGGTTTGGATATGGATGGGACCGTGATCTTATTCGAATGGTATTAGCGGTTCTATTTCGGGCGGGAAAGATCGAGGTAACTCATGGGGACCGTTATACGAATTATACAATTCCAGCATCCAGAACGCCATTTGTCAATAATACTGCATATAAATCTGCTTCATTTGCAGAACGATTTGGTGGATGGACATTAAAAGACAAAAAAACCGCAGCAGATCTCTATGAAGAGATAACTGGTACCGAAGTTGATATGGATGAGGCAAAAATTGTTCAGGCTTTCTCAAAACTCGCCGATACCGATTATGCTGAAGTAATACGAGTACATGAAAAAGTTCGAAATGCCCGCCTTCCCATAGAAGAAATAATTTCGATATATCGAAATCAGATCGATTCGATACGGACTTCGGATTCAGATGGGGTTGCTTCATTTATCATTAGCGAAGGGAGATCGTTTGCTGAAAACCGTCGCATATTCAAACAGAATAGTCTGCAGGTTACCGAAGAATTGATTTCTGCGGTTACCAAAGCGCGAACGGTAATATCCATTCTTCCTACTGATTTCTCAGAAGAAGTCAAAATTCAGGATCTTACATCACTACTCAATTCAGAAGAAATCATATGTTCGCTCGATCTGTTGAGAGAGAAGACGAAGGATGTAATCCAACAATACAAAGAAAGATATCAGTCAGTTCATGATCGTCGGTCCAGTGCTTATGGGGAAGCCATTAGATCAGTGAAAGAAGATCCTGACTTTGCCTCACTTGACGCGAATGCTCAAAAAGAAGTACTTCTTCCTTTAACTCAAAATGGTTGTAATCAATACTTGTTTGATGACTCTGTAATAATATGCGGCTCATGTAAATCCTCTATTCGTGAGATGGAGGCAGATATTATCGCAGTATCACAACGGAAACAAAACGTCCTTATTGATCTTTATGAACGAGTTCAACCGGTAGTTGAACAGGTTATAGAGCGTGTTATCCTGGCATCTTTCTTCCCTCCCCGGATTGAAGATGCCGATGCAGTAGATCAAGCAATTGATGAACTCCGTGAGGATCTTTACAAGCGAATAGAGGAAGGAAAGATCATCATCCCTCAGTGAATAGCATGGAAGACAACGTACGTAGCAGCCTTCGGGCAATGGTAACCAGGAGTCGTAAGACGCTTGAAGAGTCTCTTACAGAATTACTCCAGGGTCAATACGGCATTGAACCAAATGGAAATGTTGCTGATATTGACCGAATGAATCATCTCACGGAGGAGGAGGGGGTATTTCGGGGAGATCTCATATCACGACTCGAGCATATCAAGGCGTATGGGCTTTCTGCAAAGGATGCTACTTCACAACTGATTCGTGAAGTTTCATTTACCCACCTGAACCGGCTTTGTGCGTACAAGATGCTTGAGAAGCGGGGGCATATCAGAGAAACCGTCTCACGCGGTCTAAATTCGAATGGATTTCTTAGATTTCTTGCAGATCACGAAGAAGAAGAGCGACTTTTCAACGAAGGAAAACAATTTCTCGCTTATCAGCATTATTTGACTTATCTTGCAGGGACACTCAACGAGGAGATTGGAGTTCTCTTCTCTCCCCTTGATGCTTCTAACCGACTTTATCCTCCACAGCGGGTAATGGAATCAGTTCTTTCAGATATTAACGATACCCAGTTTGATGAGATTTGGGAACTTGATGAGACAATCGGATGGATTTATCAATATTTTACCCCGAAAGAACTTCGAGACAAAGCACGAAAAGAGAGCCAGTCTCCCCGGAACTCATACGAACTTGCTTTCCGGAATCAATTCTATACTCCCCGGTATGTGGTCGAATTTCTGACCGATAATACCCTTGGTCGAATCTGGTATGAGATGTGTCAGGGAGAAACTAACTTATCTGAATCCTGCTCGTATATGGTCAGATACCCTGATGAAGTATTCTTAGGATTTGAATCTCTAAAAGAGAAATATGAGGATGAACAGGTTCTTCAAGACCAGCAATTTATCCTCGAAGAAATTGATGATATTCCAGAATTTTCTGTCCCGGTATGTGAACTCATTCAAAAAGAAGGGCAAATGCCTTATTATTCAGATGATGCAGCTGGAGCAAGGCTTCATTATTTTGCTCATCTGGTAAGACCCTTTGATTGGGCTCAAGATCCCAGACATGATCAGATGGTTTCCCTGCTTCAGCAGGCCGGGACCGGGAAACATACTGACCCGTTGCCAGGGAAGACGCAGGATCTCTGGGATGCTATGTATGCAATTGTCAGAAACAATCGATTCTGTGAAGGTGTCTTTGAAGAGAATGCTCCAAGTTTGACACGTATAGCAAATGAGATTCGACGACGCATCTTCGCCTCACGGGATCCAGAAGCTGATAAAGAGGCTCTTCTGAATGCTCCATATTTGGTAAAATTTCGACCCAAGAAAGATCCCAGAGATCTTCACATCCTGGATCCGGCTTGCGGATCCGGGCACTTCCTGTTATATTGTTTCGATCTCCTTCTTCAGATATATCGTGAGGCATGGGAACGAGATGATACTCCCTCATTTTCAGAAACTGGTAAAAAATTGAAGGAAGATTATCCGGATGAACAGACTTACCTTCAATCTGTTCCCGAACTTATTCTTCGATATAATATTCATGGAGTTGATATTGATCGCCGGGCAACCCAGATAGCCTCTCTCGCCCTCTGGATGCGAGCTCAGCGTTCGTACGCAGAATTTGGGCTTAAACGCGGAGAACGCCCGGTCATTCGTCGTTCTCATATTGTCTGTGCTGAACCAATGCCGGGAGAGAGAAATCTCCTTGAAGGTTTTATCCGAGATCTAAAACCTCCTGTTCTGCAAGGACTTGTCCGGGCAATATTTACCAAGATGGAACTTGCCGGAGAAGCTGGCTCTCTTCTGAAAATCGAAGAGGAAATTCAAGAAGCAATTGCTGAAGCATATCAACAGTGGCAATCGAAACCAGAGGATACTCAAACAACCCTCTTTCCAAGTGAAAAGAAGACCACTTGGCAGGTTAAGTTGTATAATGTTCAGGGAATCTCGGATGAGACATTCTGGGATTTGGCAGAACAGAAAGTCCTTGAAGCACTCTTAGAGTATTCAAAGAAAGCTGAGGAACAGGCAGGTTTTCAGCAGAGGTTGTTTGCTGAGGATGCAGAACGAGGGATGGCATTTATCGATACGGCAAAGAAGCGATATGATGTTGTTTTAATGAATCCCCCGTTTGGACCAGTGAGTAACCCTTCAAAAGTATATTTTGAGAAAAAATACCCCCGAACAAAAAATGATGTATATGCTGCCTTTGTAGAAAGAGGATGCCAATTACTTCATGATAAGGGAAGAGTTGGTGCAATTACCAGTAGAACGGGACTTTTTCTACCTTCTTTCTATAAATGGCGTGAAGAAATTCTGATGAATGAAGCTAATTTGAAGGTTGTGGCAGATCTTGGAATGGGCGTTCTTGATACTGCATTAGTTGAAACAGCAGCATATTGCGTGGAGATAAAATAATGGCTGCGATTTTTATAAAAATACATGATGCAGATCAAAAGGGAAAATCACTAAGGGATTCAATAAAAAAATTAAACAGTGGAATAGAATCCTCAAATATTTTCTTTATTAACCTCTCCGTGTTTAAATTGATTCCTAAAACCCCTTTCTCGTATTGGGTTTCGAAGGAGATAAGACAAATCTTTGTAAATGTTCCATCATTAGAAGGAAATGATAAAACAGCTAAACAAGGGCTTGCAACAGCAGATGATTTTAGATTTGTTAAACTATGGTGGGAAATAGATGCAGAAAAAATTCTTTCTGGGAACCCTAATCTGGTTCCAGAAGATTTTCGAGAGTTAACTGATGTTAAAAAGTGGGTTCCATTTGCAAAAGGTGGGGAGTATTCACCATATTATGCAGATCTTTATTTAGTCATTAATTGGGAAAAGAATGGATATGAGATAAAAAACTGGGCGGATGGTCTGTATAATAACTCCGGCTGGTCAAGGATAATAAAATCTGTTGACTATTATTTTAAGACGGGTATAACATGGTCATTACGGACACAATTAGGATTTACAAGTCGACCTCTTGTTGCAGGTGCAATATTTGCACATAAAGGTCCTGCAATAATAGTACCAGATCTATTAAAATTTAGTATTGTTGCGATTACTAACTCATCTACGTTTTTATATTTACTTTCATTACAAATGGCATTTGGTTCATATGAAGTAGGTGTGATTCAAAGAACACCATTGCCCGAAATTTCAGATAACATTAATACTCAATTATCTGTGATTTCTCGAGAAATTATTAAAGAAAAATGTCAATTAAGTAAGCACTCCGAAATAAGTCACCTTTTTTATAAACCTCTATTCTGTAATGATTCTCAAATATCATTATCTCATAATTTCACTCAATGGAAGCAAAAATATGACGAATCATCTGAAATAATATCTCAATATCAAATACAAATTAACAATATTGTCTGTGATCTTTATGGAATACCTTTCGAATATCATAAAATCATATCAAATGCTTCAGAAAACCTTCCTCACCCATTAAAAAACATAATCATAAAATTACCCGATTATACTTCATCTCTTCTTTCGTATCTTCTGGGCTGCATTTTTGGTCGGTGGGATATAAGATATGCTACCGGTGAAAAAGATGCTCCTGATCTTCCTGATCCCTTTGATCCTTTACCAACATGTTCTCCAGGCATGCTCCAAGGTGAAGATGGTCTTCCTTTATTGGAACAACCAAAAGAATATCCTCTCTCAATTGATGCGGACGGTATATTAGTAGATGATGAAAGATATCAAGATGATATTGTCATAAGAATCCAATCTGCAATGCAGGTAATCTGGGGAAGTAGATCGGAAGAGACAGAGAAAGAAGTTTGCACCATTTTAAAAACTAAGGATCTTCGTACTTATTTTAGGAAAGACACGAAAGGAGGATTCTGGGATGATCATCTCACAAGATATTCGAATAGTCGGAGAACAGCCCCAATTTATTTGCTCCTTCAATCAGACAAAAAAAATTATTCTGTCTGGATCTATTATCATCGATATGATCATGATACCCTCTTCAAGGTCTTAGAGCGTTATGTTAAACCAAAGATCTACGGAATAGAACGTCGGGTAGATGAACTCATAGCAAAGAAATCAGGCACTCCTCAAACAGATCCATCCTATAAGAAGATCCTTTTGGAGATAGAAGAGCAGGAAGATCTATTAGCAGAAATCAATCGATTTTCTGACCGGATACAAAAGATAGCAGATCTCTCCCTGGTTCCAGATCTTGATGATGGTGTCGTCCTTACTATTTCTCCGCTCAGGGAAGTAATTCCTTGGAAGGATCTCGCTGATTACTGGAAAGAACTCCTTGAAGGGAAATACGAGTGGTCTAGCATTGGAAAACAACTTCGAGAGAAAGGTATGGTGAACAGTTGAGTCCCAATCGAATATTTTGGAATTCATTAATGAAGGCAACAATATTTGATTCATACCATTAAAAACAAAGGAATTATTACAGAATGACCGGAATTAATCGGGTTAAAAGATACCTATTCAGCGATTATATCAAAATTATAGAGAAATATTACTAATTGGAGACAAATATGGGGCCGGTATCAGCAGCAATTATTGACCTGATAAAAAAACAGGTTGAAAAGGAACATCTTGTCGTCTGGTTTGATCCAGAACAACACTATTCATCAGTGATTGAATCCCTGAAAATTTCAGATGCTATCATTGAAAAATTTGAGGGATCTTTCCTGAAGATTCGTCATGATGTTTCATCCCTGATGCGAAATGACGAACCTCCCAATCTTCTGATTTATATTCCACTCGCTGAAGAGGACACATACGATGCTCTCGCTGCGTTTACCGCTGCCGGGTCGGTAATCAAACCAGGACAAAATTCAATTCATCTAAATTCAAGGCTTTCGGTGATTGCCGGAAGGGTACTGAAAAATCAAGGGAAGGATGAAAGTGAAATTAGGGAAATTGAGAAGAAGATATCATCGGATCTGCTCACCCTTGCTGACCTTGATCACATGACCGGAATTGTCGCATCACCCGTGAGTGAGACCTTACGGCTAATATTCAAATCTGCAGATCCCCTTGATATTACGCTCCTCTTTCTTTCTCACAACGAATATGACTCTGTTCTCGATGCTAAATCAGCTTATTCTGAACTCGCCCAATTATTACAATTAGAATACGGCATCGTGCTTCCGGATGACAACCTAGATAGCTGGCGGCCAAATCTGGCACGGTACCTCTTGATAAGTTCATTTCTTGGAGAATTATCCGGTGCTATTCCAGAAAATCTTTCATCAATACCTCATGCGACTGAAGAAGTGCAACTCATACGATCTCTGTCTGTTATATCTGAATGGCAAAAACGGATTGATATCATCACATCATATCAGAGCATCGCATCCAAGATTGATGAACCATTGGGAATTAGATCCCTTTCCCTCTCCCCTGACCAAATTAAAAACGCATTCACCTTCAGATCCTGTGACTATATCCTTCTCAAACAGATCGAAATCCATGCAGAAGAATGGGCTGCAGAGGATCTCATCTCTCTAACGAAAGCAAGGCTTAATGGAATTTGGGCACGAATTGATCCAGAAATTCAGAATCGATGGAGTATCCTCTACCAAATGGGAGAATTCATCCGGATTGCAGATTCTATCGAAGAGACACTCTCTGCTCACCGGCAGATGACGCCTACCCAAATATTAAAAAAATATACTGAAGGAGATAATCCCTGGTACCTCCTCGATACCCATCATCGGAGATTAGAAAAACTCTATCATACCCTTGACTTTGGAATATCCCTACAGAATGAACTCATTGATAAACTAATCAAACGAGCAAGAGTAAGATATACCAAAGTTGCGGGTACGCTTGCTGATCGATTCACCCATGGACTTGAAGACTCTCATTTAGATATTGGGTCGATCCTTCATCAACGAAAGATAGCAGATACGTTTCTTATACCATCAATAACGAAGGAAAAAACCGCATATCTTCTCGTTGATGCCTTCCGCTATGAGATGGCAATTGAACTGTGTTCTGTCCTTTCTGATGAATACAAAACTGATATTCAGCCTGCTATTGCATCCATTCCTACTATCACTGAAATTGGGATGACTTCTCTCCTCCCAGGTCTGGAAGAAAAACCGACATTGGTAAATGCTGGTAACGGAACTATTGCGATCCAAATCGGTGATAAACTCATAAAAACCAGAAATGATCGGATGAATTATCTGTCGTCTCATATTCAGGGATCAATAGCAATTTTTACTACTGATGACATCATCCCTCATCCAAATCAGGAAACGATCAAACAAATTAAAGAGAGTAACCTTATCGTAATTACTTCCCAAGAAATTGATATCTTTGGCGAATCACACCCAAAAGCTGCCAGACGATATTTTGAAGATATCATCGGGGATCTAAAACGGATCATCTCTCTGCTTCGCATGCATCAGGTTAAGAATATCGTCATATCGGCAGATCATGGATTCCTTTTAGGAGAAGAAGTTGATGAGAGCATGAAAATCAATCCTCCAGGAGGGAATACCGTCGATCTTCATCGGAGGATCTGGATCGGAACCGGAGGGGCTGCGAACTCCTCCTATCTTCGAGTTCGTGCCTCCACTTTAGGATATTCCAGCGATTTAGAGATTGCTACACCGTATGGTTTAGGGGTATTCAAAGTTGCAGGAGGATCTACTCTTTTCTTCCATGGTGGACTATCCCCACAGGAACTGATCATCCCAGTAATATGCATCACACCTGATCCAGTCAAACCAACAATAGATCAGGATATCACCTGGAAATTTGAATACGACGAAAGTGGAATAACTATCATAATTTGGTCTTGTAAGATTATTGCACAGAGTAAAGGGATATCCGGGATAGAATCAAGAAAAATCAAATGCGATCTTCAACTCAGTGGAGAATCCATTGGAAAAGTAATATCAGCGATAAAAGGATTTGAAAAAGAAACTGGCGAAGTAGCCTTTGAACCGAATTCACAAGTGTCAACCCAACAGATGGAAAACAGTATAACCTTCAAGATAGACGGGGATATCCGGGAGGGATTACCCATCTTAACCCTCTATGATGCAAACACCGGAGAAAAACTTGCATCACAAGAGATACCGATGAAAATATCATTTTGAGGAGAATGTATGGACGAAGAAATATCATTTACGGATGTTGATGATACCGATAGAGCAGCAACAAAAGCCTTCCCGGGTAGGGTTGTAAAAAAGGAACTCGTCCGGAAAGTTAAGACCGGAGCAAATGTCCCTGTTTTTGTCCTTGAATTCCTCCTCGGTACATATTGTGCCACAGATAATCCGCAGTCAATAGAAGCGGGATTATCAATCGTGAAGAGTACACTATCAGAAAATTTTGTTCGACCCGACGAAGCAACAAAAGCCCAATCTACCGTCAGGGAAAAAGGGACACATACCATCATTGATAAGATTAAGGTCCGTTATGTATCTGATGATGACAAATATTGGGCAGAGATCGTAAATTTCGGACATCGATATATCCATATTCCCGAACGATTTGTCCAGGATTATGACCGGCTCCTCATGGGTGGAATCTGGGCTGAGATAACTCTCAAACATCTGTATGATGAAGAGGCAAAAGGAAAACGAAGTCCTTTCTGGGTTACCAGTCTCAAACCAATTCAGCTTGCTCATTTTGAATTGGAAGATTATTTTGAAAGCCGGACGGCATTAACTACGAGCCAATGGATCGATCTTCTTCTCCGAAGTATTGGTCTTGAACCGTCTTTTTTTACCAGAAGGCAAAAGTTACTCTTTCTCATCCGGTTGGTCCCATTCTGTGAAAATAACTATAATCTCATTGAACTCGGGCCGCGAGGGACCGGAAAGTCATACGCTTATCAGGAGTTGTCCCCGTATGGTATTCTCCTAACCGGACCGACCACAGTAGCCAATCTCTTCTATAATATGGGTACCGGAAAGATGGGCCTCGTTGGTCTTTGGGATGTCGTGGCCTTTGACGAAGTAGCAGACCTGCAAAAAATGCCTAAGGAAATCGTCACAATGCTTAAAACCTATTGTGAATCCGGGACTTTCGCCAGGGGAAAGGAAGCTCTCTCCGCATATGCTTCCATTGCAATGTTCGGCAATACCAATCAACCCGTCGAAGTCATGGTCAGGTCTTCTCATCTTTTTGTTTCTCTTCCAGAGATAATTCGAGAAGATATGGCGTTTATCGATAGAATTCATTACTATCTCCCAGGATGGGAAATCGATAAGATGAGGATGGAGTTTTTCACTACGCATTATGGGTTTGTAGTGGATTATTTAGCTGAAGCCCTTCGAGAACTACGAAAGAAAAACTACACTGATCTGATTGATCATTCATTTGCAATGGGTTCACATCTTAATGCTCGTGATGTAAAAGCCGTCAGAAAAACAGTATCGGGTCTGGTGAAACTGATATATCCCAATCTTCAGTATACCAAAGAAGAATTTGCAGAGCTTGTTGATATTGGAATGGAGGGACGCCGACGGGTGAAGGAACAACTCAAGAAGATGGGTTCATTTGAATATTCGCAGACTTCCTTTTCATATATTGATAATGATACTCGAGAAGAGTTTTTTGTAGGTGTTCCTGAAGAAGGAGGAAGGAATCTTATCTCGCCTGACCCTCTGGCCCCCGGATCAGTATATTCAGCATCTGTTGACAATGAGGGAAAGGTTGGCCTCTACCGGATAGAAGTTAGCGTTTCTTCAGGTACTGGAAAACTCAAAATGGCGGGAGGTGTTGCGGGAAGTATGAAGGATTCCATCCAACGGGCCTTTGGATATCTCCAAGGTCATAAAGTAGATATGGGTATTGGAATTATTTTAGATAATTCTGATTTCCATGTTGAAGCAATAGATCTCCTTTCAAATCGTATATCGTGTGATGCTGGCATAGCCTTCACTATAGCAATGTACTCTGCAATTAAGAAACACCAGGTCATTCCAGCTTTACTCGTTGTGGGTGATATGAGCATCCAGGGAAATATCAAGCCATTGCCAAGTCTGTCAGAGGTTCTTCAGGTTGCTATGGATAACGGAGCTCGGAAAGCATTGATCCCAATTGAGAATAAGAGGAATTTCCTTGATGTTTCATCAGACATCATGGAAAAGGTAGATCCGGTATTCTATGGGGATCCCTTTACTGCAGCGATGAAAGCGCTTGGAATGCATTGAATATTAATTATTCATCGGGAAAATATGATTTGGATAGATGCAAAAGAATTGCAAAATTGGGCAGGTCGTAGAGATTCTCAAAGTACACTCCCTTATCTTGTTCGTCGATTAATTAGAGCAACTTGTGGTAACATTGATACTGTTTCCTTTCCTGCAGGAGATAGTATTAGTAAAGCTGGATGGGATGGAATTCTTAATACCAAATCTGGAAATGAATTTGTCCCAGAAGGTGTTTCTGTATGGGAATTTGGAACTGATCAGAGTATTAAGACTAAAGCAGATAGTGATTATAAAAAAAGATGCTTAAATCCGCTTGGAATTAATCCTTCTAATACCACTTTTGTTTTTGTCACACCCCGAGCATTTACAAAAAATCGAAAATGGATAGATGAGAAAAGGGCGACAGGTTTTTGGAAAGATGTTCGGGTTATTAATAGTGACCAATTAGAAGAATGGATAGAACAAGCACCAGGAGTTGGTGTGTGGTTAGCTCTTCATTTAAATCGTGTTGCTCAAGGTGTTATTTCTGCTGATGATTGGTGGAGTGAATGGATTAAATCGACAGATCCGCCGATTATTAAGGAGTTATTGCTTTCAGGACGTGAAAATGAAGAAAGAAATATTACGAAATTTCTGAGAAAACCTGGGTGTTATCCTATTTCTGGAAATACACCGGAAGAAGTGATTGCGTTTATTATCGCTTCATTCATTAATTCAGAAGACAATATTACTGAAAATTTTTTCTCACGAGCCATTATTGTCAAATCTGAAGAATCATATAGAAAACTTATTTATGAAATTCAAAGGCCCCTTGTATTAATTTCATATATAAATGAGCCTGAGTTAAATTGTTCCGCTATTGAAAAGGGCCATACTGTATTTCTGGCTATAGGCATTGAAGAGTCTGATAATTCAGATGATACAATCACATTATCAAAATGTGAACACAAATCATTCGTTGATGCCCTTATAAAAATGGGATATTCAAACGAAGACGCATATAGGCAAGAAAAAGATACAAATCGAAATTTGTCGATTTTCAGGAGAAAAATTTTAAAAATAAAAAAATCTCCAATTTGGTCATTAAACCCCGATATTAGAGAACTTATCCCTTTCTTTTTGGTTGGAAATTGGGATAGTAATGAGAAATATTGTGATCGTGATATTCTCACCACTCTTTTTGAAAAAAATTTCGAATCAATTGAAATTCTTGCAACAAAATGGGAAAAAATTCAGGATTCTCCTCTCAAGCATATTCGAACAATATGGTTTATACAATCCCCTTATGATATCTGGTATTGGCTCGGAAGAAAAGTTACATCATCTGACCTAAAAAATCTAAAAACAATTGCATTAACAGTATTAGGTTCAGATAATCCAGTATTAGATTTAGACCTTTCTAAACGGTGGTTGGCAGAATTATATGAAAAAATTCCTCCATATTCTAACAAAATTCGGAAAGGTATTGCTTCGTCCCTATTAATTATTGCGGTATTTGGGCAAGAATTTAAAATAAATATGCCAATGTCAGCACAATCTTATGTCGATTCAATTGTTCTACAATTGCTGGATGATGCTGATGGCCGTAGGTGGTGTTCACTGAATGATATTATACCCATACTTGCAGAAGCGTCTCCTACAGTATTTTTAAATTCTATCGAAAAATCATTAGAATCTAGCCCTTCAACAATAATTGATATATTTCCCGAAAAAGACGATCAAATGCATCCAAGTGATACTCACACTGGATTATTATGGGGATTAGAAATTCTCGCCTGGAATCCTGATTATTTAGGTAGAGTTGCATTAATTTTTGTTGAATTATCTAAAAAAGATCCTGGAGGAGTTTATGTAAATCGACCATATAATAGTCTAAAAAATATTTTCTTACTGTGGTACCCTCATACATACGCGTCTCTTGAATCAAGGATAAAAGTATTAGATATCATTCTTAAAAGGGATCCAGATATCGGATGGGATTTACTCATTGATTTAATTAGCAAAATAAATGGGGTTTCTGACCACTCCCCGAAACCTCGTTGGAGAAGATACGATATTGAATCAGAACCCCCTGTATCAAGACAAGAATTTGAAACGAGTATTACATATATTGTTGAAAGAATTTTCGCAGAAGTTAATGAAAGTGGGATTAGATGGAGTCAAATATTTAGTAATATTCACAAATTGCCACCGACTATCAGAGACGATATTTACAGTAAAGTACGTGATATTAAAAATCTTGGAATCCAAGATCAATTAGTTCTCTGGAATTCAATTAGAGCAATCCTTGCATCACATCGATCACATCCTACCGCTCATTGGGTTTTCTCAGAAGATGAAATTTCGAAAATTGAAGAATTATATGTATTTTTTACTCCAAAAGATAGATTAGCATCAATACAATGGTTATTTGATTCTCCTTCCCCCAATCTCCCAAAAGGGAAGTTATATACGAAAGATTATAAAACTTACTTAACAAATGAAAGAACTGAAGCAATAAAATCTCTGATAAAGGAAAAAGGCAACGAGGGTCTCATCGAATTAATAGCGAGTTCAAAATCTCCGCAGAGTATAGGAGAAACTTGTTCAGAAATTAATGTTTCTTTCGGAGATCAGGAAATATTTTCTTTTCTAGATTCTGAAAATAAAAGTTTACGAGTCTTTGCTCAGACGGATATTCAAATAAAATCGAATAAACAAGGGGCCGAATGGATTAAGAATTCTATATCTATTTCGATTTCTGATAATTGGGCACCCTCAAAAATTCTTGATCTTTTAATTGTTCTTCCGGAAAATGGTCAAACATGGGAATTAATCACTAAATATACCGATAAGATTCAAAAGGATTATTGGGAAAGGTGCAATGGTACATTTTATAATTTATCTTCAAGTGAACGTGAAATTGGTATTAATCAATTGATAAGTGTCGGCAGATTAAATACTGCAATCACAATAGTATCCATTTCTGATAGGGATTTACCTCCTTTATTGATTATCGAGTTACTTGAACAGAGATTGAAAAGCCCTCTTAATGAAGAATTTGATCGTGAAGAAATCAGTTCATACCATATAATTGAACTTTTCAAGTGGTTAGATAGTTTTGTCACAATTAAACCTGAAATCATTCCTAAAATGATTTCATTGGAATTTGCCTATCTCACAATATTATGTGATATTTATTCAGATAGGCCTCCCAAATATCTTTTTCAGGCTGTATCTGTTGATCCAAAAATGTTTGCCAACCTAATAGAAATCGTTTTCAAGCCTGAAGATAGTATTTTAGAAGAAACTCAATTATCCCAAACTGAACAAAATTATATCGTAGCTGCATATGAATTGCTACAAAACTTTGACTTAATTCCTGGAATCAACGAACATAACGATATAGATATCTCCATACTTCGATCATGGATAGAATCTACTAGATCATTGTGTAACACAAAGAAAAGAAGTAAAATTGGTGATAAATATATTGGCCGATTACTAGGATCTACTCCCTATAAAGATAAAAGTAGTTGGCCTCCTAAGGAAATTTGCTGTATTATTGAAGAGAACTCAAATTCTTCGATGAGAGAAGGATTTGTTGAAAAGGTACTTAATCAAAGAGACGCTACTACTCGAGATCTAATAGAGGGTGGTATTCAAGAAAGAGAATTGATTGAATCATTTTCTAATTATTCTAGACAATTATCAAGATCATATCCCCGCACCTCTGGTTTGATAGAAAAAATTGTCTCTTTCTATAGAGATGATGCAATCTATCAAGATGAGGATGCAGAAATAATGGATTCTGAGATATAGAAAAATACAGGTTTTTCATATTATCATTCATATCCACATCACTCCTTTCCCTTCTCCCATCCAACATTTCCTAATGCAATTACGTTTTCTAATCATCCTCTCTTCCTTCTCCTCCCTTCCTTCTCTTCCGCTGATCTTACTATCCACTTCATAGACGTCGGCCACGGTGATACCACTCTTATCCAGTACGAAGGTAAAAACCTCCTCATTGACGCCGGTTCCTATGATATAGGTGATACCGTCCCCGATTATCTTCGGAAAGCCGGGGTAAAAAAACTCGATGTCATTGTTGCCAGCCATCCCCATTCAGACCACATCGGTGGGATGCTCAATGTTCTCAAAGCGTTCCCTCTGAGCTTTTATATCGATAATGGCGAGGTATATGACAACCCTTCATATGAACCCCTGATGGCTTATCTGATCAAAAAACAGATCCCCCATACCATTGATAAAACCGGGAAGACCATCCCATTTACTGATGATACAACAATAACCATAACCAACCCATCCAAACTCGGGAAAGATGTCAATGAGAATTCCCTTGCTCTTCTTCTCACCTATGGCTCGGAGAAATTTTTCTTCCCTGGCGATTGTGAAACCTGCGATGCCGATGCCGATGTCGTGAAACTCGCTCATCACGGATCAAAAGGGGCAGCGACCAGAGAACTTCTCTCCGGGACAAAACCAGAAAGCGTAATCATCTCCGTCGGGAATGAGAAAAATCTCCCGTCCTCTTCAACCATCAAGGCACTTGATAAAGCAGGAATCGCTATCCACAGAACTGACCAGGAGGGAACCATTATACTCCACTCTGACGGGTCAAAGTATTGGTTTGAATAATGATTCGTTGATCGGGTTGAAGAGGGAATTCTCGTCGTGCTCACTCATACCGATCCGGTTCATACGATTTACCCTCCCCGACTCTCTTTCCGGATCTTCTAGAGGGGGATGTTGTCTAGATCTCCATTGAGAAGAACCTGGAGATTGTACTGGAGCTCAGGGACCGGATTGTGAGACTGCGGGAAGGATTGAACCAGATTCACCTTGATAATGAGAAATAGAAACTGGTATCATTCCAAGACTTGAGAAATTTTATTCATTAGTTTTCCTAAACCAACACTCTTTATAAATTTTTTTAAACACTCTTTCATGTCATATTAATTAGCTCCTGATAATGAGAAAACATGGGAGAAATAAAGAAGTCTATAGCTGAATCCGAAGAAAGATAGAGCGTTGACCAACTTTTTGGTACAGGCCAATATGTGAGAAATTTAATTCGGAAAGTGGGGTTGAAAATACACGGAATTCTTTTGGATAGTAATTGGAATGAATTAATTGAAGAATCAATAAAAAGAAAGAATAGATTAAATCGAATTTTCTCCCAAAAAATCATATCTCATGAGTAAAGACTGTGGTTTTTACATTAATGAATAAATTCTCTCTATGCTAATCCAAATTTTATTGAATAAATATGGTTATTCAGATCAGTTATTGATTGAAATTTATCTAGTTTTACTATTTCTAAAATCATATCTATACAATATTGTTTAATATTTTCTAATAATATTCCCGAAATGACGATATCACGTTCGCCATGAACAACTTTACTTCTCAATTCATAAGATTTAGAGATTAACTTGAATATTTTATCCCTTTCTTCAAAGTTTGTTCCCAATAGAAAAGCCGCCCTTTCTGAAATTAAATTTTTCCCACCAGAGTTCTCATTTTCTTTTAACAATAAAGACTCTAACGCAGTAATTCTCATTATTAAAATTTCATAATCATGGTATACGATATTGGAATGACCAAGCCATATCATCGAATTTCTGATATTTCTAAAAATTGGATTATTAGAGCGATATTCGATAATTTCCTTTATCGGAAAATTTCTAGAAAATTCATCATAATGAAAAGACGGAAACGCAAAATCGGTGTCAATTATAGAGATATTTGCAGAAAGTTGTTTATCTTCATCTACATCACAGACAATAATTTGATTTGTTTTTTGACTTAACCCTTGGATAGTTGATGGCCCTTTGTTGAAAACCCGTAGAATATTTAGAAAATTATCAATAATTCTAAAAGATTCCTGTTCTGCTAATTTCTCATCTATACAAGACAAATTCACTTCCGCTAAACAACAATCAATTTCTTTTTCAGATATACTATTGATTGTGTGTCCTAACAATCCTTCATATTCAATTCCTATACCCTTAAAATAATTAACTAAATTATCATTAATGGGTAAGAGTTTAAAATTCGGATACTTATACTCTTTAATTAATTTTACTCGAAATATTGGAACATAACACAAATATTTCTTTACTTTAAGGTTTTTTATAAATCCGGTTATTAAATTATAAAGCAAATTATTTTTATTTTTTTCTTTATCCAAGATTGAACTAATAATTATCTTAACAATGTGCTGTTCTAAAAACTTTTCACTGACAATAGGAGAACATTTTTCCTTGTTTTTATTCACAATCAATTCAACAATTTCAGAAATTAATTGAATTGCTTCTGATTTAAAACAAATAGACTGTATAGGGTCATAATGTTCATAAATGCGAGCATATGCGTATATTCGAGTTGGATCATGACCTTCAAAAATATCAACATAATTATAAATCTGTAGAATAATTTTTACGATATCATCTTTAAGCATGCTAGTAAATTGTAATACAAACCTAATACATCTCCCATTAGAGATAATTTTAAGAAAAATATGGAGAGGATTTGATAGGTAGTGATAGTTTAAGGTTGAACATAGACCTCATTTATATATACGCATTAAATATTTGAGATAGGAGTAAACTTTCATTACTTTAACAGGATCAAACAAGATCGAATCCCATGCCGAAGGAAAACCATCAAAGTTAAAGATATAGAAATGGCTGCTAAGAACTAGTCCTTTTTCGCTTAGAAGATTTCTTCTTGGACATTTCCAAGCCCTGTTTTGAAAGATCACGGTAATATATACTATCCGGGTTTGTCGGATCCAGAGCAAGAGATCTGTCAAATGCATCAATCGCATCCTGGAACTTCCCAAGTTCAAAAGAAGCAATTCCGATGAAATGCCAGGGAGTAACATATTCAGGATCGATCGCTACTGCCTGCCTCCATTCCGCGATGGCTTCTTCCCGTTTATGCAAAAGGAATAATTCACGCCCTTTATTGAAGTAAGCCTCGACGTGCTCAGGATCAAGCTGATGTACCTTGTTGTATGCATCGAGAGCATCATCTGGTTTTTCAAGAATCGAGAAGGAGGTCCCTAAAGAAAACCACCCCATACTATTTGTAGGATTTTTTCTCAGAAACTCTTGTAAGACTTCTATTGCCTCTTCATACCGGTCAAGTTTCTTTAATGCGACTACCTTATTGAGCCATGCATCTTCTCTTCTGGGATCTATTGAAATAGCCTGTTCAAAAGCTGATAATGCATCCTCATCCCGGTGAAGACCAAACAAGGCAATTCCTTTGCATAACCAGATGCCGGCATTTTCGGAGTCTATTGCAATAGCATGATCATGTGCTTCAAGTGCTTCCCGGTATTTACAGAGGGCCTCTAAAGCAATTCCCTTATTTGCCCAGGCCTCTGCATCTTCAGGATTAATCCTGATTGCCTGCTCACATGCTAATATTGCCGCTTCAAATTCTCCCATCCGGTATAACTGAAACCCTTTATGGGTCCAGTCAATTTCAGACGGGTTACGAGAAGAGCCTTTCATCGGGTTTTCCTTACCATATTCAGACTTCCCGGTTCATAACACCATTCCTCAGGGAATCCCATGAGTATAACCTGAAATACTCCTGCCAGATCGACCAATTAAGGGAGGAAAAAACTGTAAATAATGAGCATGGATTATATAATCTGCCATTAATATCTCGAATTGGATTTTTTCCGTTTCCTGATCCGATTCATCCTGTCAGACATCAGGATAGAAATATATTAAAAACCGGCGATCATTGATGAACTTATTCTATATTTCTCAACCGATACCCAAGGGGCGAAGTCATGAGCGAATTTCGACTGACAAGCGTCTGACAAAAATTTTTCTTTATAAGGTTACTCAGGTATGAGGAGAACTATTTACTGGGAAAGTTCTAACTCACCTCAAAGAAATGATATTGAATGTCTGGAGTAATTGAAGACCTGAAGAATCCGAAAAATGTTCTACTCATTATAATTGGAGGATTGTTTTCCAGCTTATTTTTGGTTTTCTTGGTATATTTAGGCTTAAGTGCGATGTATTCCTCCATCTATATATCAATCTTCGATGTCGTAATCCGTAACACAGTCACCGGTTTCTTCTTTGGATTGATTATCGGTGCATCATTGATGATAATCAAACATCATTATATTGACAAAACAGAAGAGTGTACTGTGAAATAAAATCAAATATACAAATCGAAAAAAACCTATTCCCTTTTATACATTGATAATTATATTGGTATTTACCCAAAACTGTTGAATAATCATGGCAATACCCCCACTTTCTTCCAATTTTTTACCACCAGGAATTTACGACTGTAGTTTGGATGAGATTAGAGGTTATTTTGGGATTAACGAAAGGAGAATTGACCTGATCTCAAAATTGGAATCCTATATCATAAAAATTAAGGATTCGGGAATCCAAGGATGGATTATTATTGATGGGAGTTTTGTAACTGCAAAAGATTTACCAGGAGATATTGATATTGTATTGGTAATTGCAGAAAACGAACATTATTCTATCAGTAATACCGTGTCTGATGTTGATATGACAATATTAAATCAGGATTATGTAAAAGACCGATATGAATTACATCTTTTCGTAGGATTTATTGACTCAGATTCAAACCAAGCCGATGAAACAGCATCAATGATGACAGAACTTTTTTGTTGTGTAAAATACAAGGTTGATCAAAAAAAGGGAATACTGAGGATATTACTATGATTCAAAATGATGAGGAGTATCAAAGTACGATACAGGCGATTACCCTTACTGAAAAGGCATTATTATCTCTGAAGAGAAAGGTGGGTCAAGTAAACCCAGAAAAATACCAGATACTTTCACAATCATATATTAATTACCTTACAGACCTTCGCTTTCAGAGAGATTCTTACTTAGGGATGACTTCTGCCGAGGAAGATGCAATTCCTTTATGGATGCGCTTAGAAGGTCCACATATTCATAGTGGCATAATATCAATCGATATTATTGCAAATTTCCTTAAACAGATTAAAAACGGTGTCCAACGTATTGCAGAGTATATAGATCAAGATGTAATCAGGGACACAGGACGACCGCGCGAAGACATTAGAAGACTAAGTAATTTTAATGTTAAAATTCTCCCAGGCAGTATACGGGTAGGCTTCTCATATCCAACACCTATCCAACAAACCCTTTATGGAGTTCATGATAATCCTGTCAAAAAAGCGGTAGAAAAATTAATCATTTGCGGGGAGTGGTGTGTAGGTAACCGGAGTGAAGCACTTGAATCACTCTTTCCCAATGAAATTGAGCGATATCTCGTCTTAACTCAATTACAAAATATGATCCCGAAGGAGGGTGGAGAAATAACCAGTTTAGAGTTATCTGGGCATGCTGTAGGTGAAAACCTGGTCATCATTAAACCAGAAGCCAAACAAAAAGTCAAAGCAGCTCTTGAGAAGGTTATTCAACCAGAAAGGGTAGTCGAAGAAGGAACAATGCGCAATATTGATCTTGACGACGAAAGTTTTTACCTGAGAAACAGACCCGATAATTTACGAGATATTCTATGCAATTACACATATGCTCTCCAAGATGATGCCATTTCAGCTTTAAATAAAAAAATACAGGTAATCGGCTCACAACATAAAGACAAATTTGGAAAAATACTTCATATTACAGTCGATGAGATTAATGTATTAGAGATAGAGTGATTTTGAAGTGAAATTTTTTATAATACCGAATTTAATTATTGAATATGGGTATAGTTTATCTTAAACAAAACAACGGGTATGCAGAAATTGAAACAGTCGTACCAGATATTGGCGATGAAGTAATGGTAATTAACAATTATGCCATAAAACCGAGAGTGCCGATTATCGGAGACAGAATTATTACAATAAATCTTAAAGGAAAAGAAATAGGGATTCCAATTAATAGAATAGTAAAAACTGTACCAGAAGGATCAACTATACTTTCATTATCATAATTATCGATTTTGTAATGACACTCATATCATGAGCGATCCCCTTTTTTGGAAATTTTTTGAAGATAATTAATTAAAGAGAATTATCACCCCTTTCACATTTTTGAGAAATTGAATACCCTAACCCAAAAACCTAGTGAAGATCAAAAACCATTCTAGATAAGTAAGAGGGGGGAAAGAGAGAGGTGATTTCGGGTATCTCTTACGAGATGTGTACAAATGTCAACCACTGAACCATACAGAAGAACAATACGATGAAACCATGTGGAAAGATTTTCCATGTATCACGGTTGCCGAGACTCAACCCGTGATAATAAAGAATAGCGGGATTGAACCCGCCATTCTTTAGTATCTCCCCAGAAAGCCGGCGTATCCATCCGGCACAACAATATCTGACCCGCTCGTTTATAACAGCAATGAATCAGAGCCGGACCCACTTCAGCAACCCGGATAACTGACTTACATGATCCATCGACAGAGCAGCAAGAGCCAGTGGATCAATGGATACGGATCCATCCTCCGATTCATCAATAGAAGATATCACCAGATCTGCATACTCCATCGATTCAGATGCCAGTTTCAGATATTGCCGATACACCAGGAGAGCAGCGATCGCATTGATCACTGATGCACCCCCGAGAATTCCGCTTACCATCTCCCACATCACAATCTCCCTCCATACTTCACAAAATCACGGATTGTCATATTCCCGGACACAAACCCGGAAGACCGCAGCGTATTATTTCCAACTGTCTGCGATCCCAGGCTCATCATACCTGAACCATTCACATCCGTTCCACCGGTAAGACCGGGACCGATAACCCGTGATGCTGCATAACTTCCCTTGTTCAGTATCCCCATTGTGTAGAGTTCCGATTCCTGTTCCTGCTTCTGTATTTGAGTTATGAACGCACAAGCAAGGGTGTCAGGAAGACTCGATCTCTTCCCTGAAGCATAATCAGATACCAGGACAGGGCCTGAGCTCGTTACAGAAACATCAGTAGCAAGGTTTTCCCCTCCCGACATAGACCGCGTAATCTCTGAAACATCTACAGCCATGACACGGGAAGCATACGTTCCATTATCGGTTTGTCCCGAGCTCGCAAGCATAAAGGATCCGTCAGTAGTGATCGTAGTACTCAGATAATCAGCACCGATAAGACCCGCGAGAACCAGGAACATACCACCAGAAACAAGTAATTTCCAATTCATTTTCCCGCCTCGGTTGGAAAAAAGAAAAGAATTTACGCGAGAATACCGCCAGCGTACGCGTCAGCCCAGGTTTCGATAGCCGTGACAATTGCATCGGCCTCGTAGCTGGAAACGGATATTGAATCACGCTTAATAGTGACGGTATACTTCTCCCCGTTGCTATGGTTGCATTTGAGAGCAACAGAGAAACCATCTTCAGAGCTGTCATGAGAAGGCGTCCCACCCATTGCAGTTCCAAGAGCCGCGGTCGAGAGAATTGTTGAAACATCAGTTGCAAAACCCCCAGAGGTATTCGCAGTGATACTGATCTGTCCAACAGTCTTCGCGAGAGCGTTCTCATACACCACCTTCCCGGTGTAGCGTTCGGTTCCTTTCAGGCAACCGTCAATAGTTACCCCACCTGAAACATAATCTACACAACCCCAGGGGTTATTGGTGACAATGTCCGTGATGAGAGACTGGAATGTTGCCATCGTGTCAATCGGAGCGGTGAGCTTCCGAAGTGCGGACTTCACCGCTGTGTTCTGAACAAAATCTGCCATTTTTTACCTCCATCCGGTTAAACCCGGTATAAATAAATTTGGGTTGAGGATAAAAAAAGATTTAAAGAGAGATCAAACGGGAGAAGAATTACTGGCGGTTTAGGAATTGGGCCGCGTCTATGTACGTACAGATCAAATATCAATCCGAGGGAACCCACAGGGGAGATTTTTTCTCCGGATTCTCTATCATCCCGAGAACCTGACGAACAATCGCCACATACAACTTACCTTCAACCGGGATAGTAAATTTCAGCCCGAGATAACTGAACGATTAACTTCTGATTCTCAAAAAAAAGAATACGCGGGTCTTTTTCAAATTTCAATAATTTGATTAGATAACATTTCTGATGCTTCATTCCCTATTACAGGTGGATCCATATACTTCACGAATTGAGGAGAGAACTCGGAATCCTTTTTCTGTGATGACATAATCTCCCCGCTCATGTCTCTGGATAATTATTCCTGCTTCCTGCAATTTTTTGATATGAAACAGGAGATTACCCCCCCGGAGTTTTGTCAGATGAGAGAGATCAGAGAATGTTTTTGTTTCTGCTGAAACTGCCTGGAGTATCTGAAACCTGGTGGGACTTGCAATCGGTTCGATAATTTCGGATACAATTTTTTCATCAGGAAAATCGGTGACCGGAACTATACACTCCTTCCCGTGAAGTATTCCAAGAGACCGCATCAGATCAATCTGCTTCTCAAACAACCGCCTAACTTCAAGAAAACAGGTGTCACATTTTTCAAAAGGTCCCTTTTTTCGCATCTCCTCAATCTGGGCTTTATACGAATGCACTATCTCGTCGGTGATTATTCCTTCTTTGATATGGCTCGATGTGGTGGTGAGAAAGTCAAGAAATATTTTAAAACAGGTATCATGCATGGCGCAGTCATGAACCATCTGGTAGGAGAGACAATCATGAGCCCGTTCAATATGGTTTTTCGAGATGAGGTCCGTGTATTCAGTTTTTAATCCTGAAACTATTGACTGAATATGAACCTGGTTCGTGCGTTCCATAAACCGATGTAATTCCTCTCGCATTTTTTGCATCTCCTGCATGAGGGCATCAAGGGTTGAGGATTGGTCTACAATTTTTTCCATGAGGAGTACTGGAGACGTATTGAGCGGATGGGGATATAACCTTTAGAGTTAGTGAAATGCATCAGCTTGTTGAAAGGTTATTTTAATGACGCTCAAGTATATCCGTTAAACAAGCAACGTATCTATAGTGAGTTGTATGCCTGTCTGGAAATGTACTGGTACTGAAGTGACCAATGAAAAAGCTGAGGAATCTATTGCTCATCTCAAGAGTGCCTGTTTTGGATGCAGCACTCACAGTACTGACTGTTCGATTGCAAAAGCAGTCGGTGAAATTGCATCAATGATCAAGGAGTAAAAAAATGTCGTCAATAAAAGAACAAATTCATGCACAGATTTCCGGAGCATTAGCAGGAGCTACTTTCCCTATTGATTCTCCTGAAAAATTAATTGCCGCATTTCCAGCAGGTGCCGACACTACCTGTCAGGTTGGGGACGTGAAAATGACAGCCGGTGAAGCCGGGACACTTCTCAAAGCAACTGACTTTCCCTTCCTGAGTGCAAAGCAGGTAGCGGATGTTATAGTAGACCGTGCAGGTCTCTAAAAAGGTGGAGATTATTCTCCAAAGAATTTTTTTTGATAAACCTTAAGATAGCAATCAACAATCGGATTTCTTATTGGATTTGGTTGACCTAAAGATAGGGTCTTTGCATATGTATCATCATCTTTGGAAAGAATTACAAACGGATTTCGATTTTGGTTCAGCTGAATATCACCCCGTCTATCTCAATTATTCTCTGATTGTCGATGACTTTTATCTTCCAACTTTTGTAAATGACCCATATTCTCTGCCTGGGAGATCGAAAAAGAATGGAATAAAATACAATCGCTTTTTTCATACTGGAGTTTCTACTCCGATAGTAACTGCTGGGAATGAACCATACCAATCAAGTATCCGCATATGCTTTGGTTTGTGAATCAATGGGGAATATGAACCACTCTTCGTAGCTGAGATAACAATCTTATTCAAAACTCCTGTATAGGTGTCAGTACAAAGCAGTTTTTGAGTCCAGTCCTGAGTACCGGGATTAGTCTGATAAATTTTGATCGTTCCGTTTAACCTGGTTATGAAAGCAATATTCGTTGCCGTTGAACTCACTCCATTCATTCCTCCATATTTTCGGATCTCTATCTGGGAGTTATAGAGCGGTCCGGTTGGTGATCCACTCCCTACCCGGTAATCATTAAACCCGGTGAGAATCTTTGCTCCTGTCTCATCACCAAGCATCAAGTATACCTCACCCATATTCTGGTTTGCATTCGTTGATGAATATCCGTGAACAAATTCAAGGCAGAAATTTTCAGGAAATACATATCTCCGAGAAATTCCATTTGACCAGGGATTATTGATCGTTCCTTCTTTTGGAGAAAGATCCAATCGATCACCATTGATTACCGCCGATGCCACTCCGGATAAGTCCCAATCCTGAAGGGGGTTCGTAAATATCGTGGTATTCCCATTTCCAATTTGATCTGCTGAAGCCCATAAAGCAGGTGCATTAGGATTTTTGTAATACAGCGTCAGGGTAACCCCTTCCGGGGGAAGGAGAGGGACATTTATGGTAAACCTCCCCCAATAAGACACATTATAGTCCTCACGTTCAACACGCAATAATGAGTTACCAGAACCTACAACCCGGAGATCATCAAAGGTTGTTTTCATATTTCCGGTATTCACAAAGATGGTCGATATCCCTTTAGCTGAATCAAGATCATAGCCTGCGGTCCATCCCAAATATATTTTGAACCTCGCGGGATAATTGGAAACGGTCACTCCTGGAAACCCTGAAACTGTGATAGTTCTCTTTAGCATAAATCCAGGAACAGGGTTAGCCGGGGGATGGATAGTAAAACAATCTCGAAGTATTGACTGTCCATTATTCTGGTTTCTTACTTTGATATCACACACTCCCGCATATCCGGAAGGAAATGAGAAGTTAGTATCCATCTTTTTGGATGACGTAATTTCGATATAATTTGGCACGAGGACCGGCTTTGTATCGTGAATTATCTGAGCGGAAACACCGGATTTAAAATTAGTTCCCGTGATACTCAAAGTAGAAGTTTCATTTTCATTCCCTTCATTGGGAGTTACTCCGGATATCGTTGGGGGAAGATTTGCCATTGAGGTAACCTGAGGAGCAGCCACCGTCAGCGGAGCACTCCCTGAATACCCCCGTAATCTAATTTCAGTAGCTGAAATATCGGCGAAGTAGATCCCGGTAGTTGGATCATTGCATCGAAGAACTATCTCCCCGGAGGCCATATTTGCTAATAATTCGGTCTGCTGAGCTCGGAGTTTTCGAATCACCTTTGCGGAAGCTCGCTTTGCTCCGGTTGTCGCTTCAAGAATCTTTTTTGATATGTCTGCATATGCCGCATTCGGGTCCTGGATAATTTTTATCGCTTCTTGAGGGCCTGAAACGTCTATGTACGGGACACAACCCCACGGGTTTTCTGCAATAATATACGCGGCAATATCTTCCGGGGATTCCGTGAACGGGAGCGGGAGCGAGGCAACCCGTAAAAGAATTTTAAGATCAGTGGTCGGAGAAGTCAACTCTATATCACCTTTCCGGAAATCCGGTGAATGATATGCTTATGTACCCCCCCATCCTCCCCAAAGATAGCCGGCGATTCATAACAGGTTTTCCGAATTGGAGGACCGGAGCTTCCTGAGGGAAACAAGCACAGTACCGGAGTTCGATGATTGCCTCTTTCGTCTCAAGATTTCGTTCCTCGAAATCAATCCCATGTTCTTTCAGAGTTGATTTCAGTGTATCGCAGTTCGGGCAATTTTCCATCGAATAAACGATTATTGAACTCATAATAATTCTCCTAAATTATGGTAGCGTGAAACAGTTTCTCATTTCTGGCTTCCTGACCGGAGGAGTTTGGAAGATCCCAAGGTAATTATTACAGAAATAATGCGGCAAAGGAACCCCGTTTCGCCGGAGCTCCCATGATCCTTTATCAAGCCATTCGACGTGGCCGAGGCCACAGAGTCTGCATCGCAGACCTGGGACAACCATACCGGGTTTAAGCGCCGGGGTCGGGGCCGTCGCTTCGCTCCGGCCCCTCCCACACATCCAATGAAGAAACTCATTCTCTCTCCGGTTTCATGCATACTCCCGGGTATCCAGGTCAGATACAACAAATCGATCCCCTTCTTTCTGCATCTTTCCATCAACGAGCAGCCGGGCAACATGGCGGGAAACCGTCTGCCTGGCTATGTTCAGATTCGCAGCTGCGGTTACGTAACTGGCTGACGGGTTACTTTTGAAAAAATGTAACACCTGATCTGATGTAACATTCCGTTCACTGGTCCGATGTACCAATGGAACAGGGGGTATAACATCTCCCTGGTCAGATGTAACATCCGTGACATTCTCCCGACACTTCTCGGGAGAAGCGAGATCAGATCGGACAATAGAAAGCAGGATTTCAACCGATACCATCAAGGTAACCGGAGGAATTGCATGGGAAGCCTGGCTTAACAGGTTTGCCGGACTCACCGCCACGTTGAACGCAATACTTACAAAAGTAAAGACCGAGAGAACCAGCCACCCGAACCGGGTACTCTCCCGTCTCAGGGAATTCCGAAGAATGAGCAGAGAACCTGATACTAAGAGCGAGTCAATGCACAAAGGCCAGGCCCAGGTAAGAACCGGATCGATCTTTGATATCTCAGCAGCATACCTCAGGTTTGAAAACGAGAGAATGAAAGAACACAGAAGCACTATCACCGTGAGCAGACCGGTAAGATTTGGAATATACCGCTCAATAGTTCTCATGTTCTTCTCCTGGTCGAAAGGTATTCTTCGCCATAAAATCACCCGTGGGTAATCTCCCCGGTCCTGGCAGGGCAATCATCCCGATAACAGAATCTCCCGGTCTCTCTCCCGCACCAGATAGAATATGTTCCATGAGGGAGACAGGCAAAATTCAGATACCTGCAATGTTCTATTTTTGTTGTTCCCTTTTGGGGAATGGGGGAGGGGCCGGAGCGAAGCGACGGCCCCGACTGGCTTACTATTACCGAGCTCATACCGCCACTCCTGCCCGATATGGGTTCAAAACGAACGACCACGAAACCGGACGTTTCCCGTAAATTATAGCATCCGGGCGTTTATTGACAGATGCAGAGATCGCCATCTTAAGAGGAATATTTTCAAGTTTGCCTAGCCGTGGATATTTCTCCCGGTTGTTTTCAACTTCTTCTTCTATCAGTCGGCGAGGGATGATCGTTTTCCCCTGCTTCTGAATGGTTTCAATGGCGTTCTCAATCTCGAATTTGAATACCTCAACATCTCTGGGCATTATATCACCTCAACCTCTGAAAGACTGTACATGATCTTCCCACGTCCATCACAGAACTCGCAATCCGGGTTTGGTGGAAATGGAGAGCCGGCTACACAAACACAAGGAACAAGAGCATTACGATACGGATGAAGATTCAGGAGTTCCTGAATCGTGTTGGTTTTCTCCTTCACAGGGGTCATGGTTCAACCTCTTGTCCGGTTGAACCACCTGCATTTACAAAACAGGTATCACAGATAGTTATGAAATTTTCAGGATCTTTCCAGGTTGCTTTCTGGGAGTCACAGATCATGCACCTCCCAAGATCAGTGAAGGTTCGAACCATCCCGGCAACATTCAGCGTGCCAGGGAGTGATCGGAACGATTCAGCCTTCTTTCTTCGTGCAGCCTCAAAGCACTTTTTACAAACTCTTCGAGCTTTCTTATCTGCTCTGGCTTGTCGCTCCTTGGTGACTTTCTCGATAAAATCGACATACCGGGTATTGCACCGGTCACAGGGACCACGTTCTGCTATGTCCAGTTTCTTGTAATCGTCCGGGTCAATCTCAATGGGTTTCTTCTTTTCATCCGGTCCTGATGATACTGGTTCGCGGGAACCGGTCGAACTTGCGGCACCTTGCGGGCGTGCCGCATCTTTATTTTCACTCCATTTTTCTTTTCGTGAGGGTAGTGAAGGTTCAGGGGTAATTTCTTCTGAACTTGCGGCAATCTGGATCTCAGTGGTGGGTGTGAGTGTGTCTGATGCATGTACATCTTCACTTATTATGATCTCGCGGGTTTCCGCAACTAAAATTTTATTTCCTTCTAAGGCCTTTATTTCCGCTATATCCTCGGTTTCATCCGGATTTAACTTGCGGGAACTTTCCGCAACCTGCCGCAAGTTGCCGCAATGCCGCAAGTTATTATAATCGTTTCCCTCCTTCTCCTTCTCAAGCCAGACCGTACCGACACCAGCCCAGTTCTTGTACGCGTTCATATCCCATTGGAACGCTTTAGATCGCCTTGATGTCGTTTCTATGGAGTCTCCCGTTGTATTCGTCCTATCACAGTAGGAGATCGCCGGACACTTTTCAAGAAGGCCGGAGTAAATGTTACCTTTACTCTGGTAGCCCTGGAGCATTTTGTTTATGACAGAGTTACTCAGTCCGGTAATCTTCTGCAGATCAGTGATGGTGAACTCGATCTGATCGAGTTTCACAATGGCAGCAACGATCTCCGATTCCTTCCGGGTCATCTTGGTAAGTTGTCCACCATTCTCCCCGGTTAAAATACAGTACAGGTCTGCTGCATATCTGAAATCATCTTCAGTAGCAGCAACACAGAGAAGCCCGGCGTGCTCAACACAGGACCGCTGGTACTGCATCATGGCAGCTCTGGCGTGAATGATATCAAGAAGCATATCCACGTTTCTCCGGTTCCTGGTGTCAGAGATCCGGATACGTTCAGCGTATGGGATAACCACGTACACGGATTTCAGGAGCCTCCAGATCTCCCGACAAATGAGAACACTTTCTCTTTCTCCTTCGTCAAAATTCGGCATAGAAGCGGCGTTCCGGAGAGCGTTCTCCATTACCTTGTAATCCTGCTCTAAGCTGTCATCTATCCAGCAGGAGAGCATCCGGTTCCAGACCTGATCGTCTCCGACTCCTTCAACCTTTGCGACCCACCAGACGCACCGTTCCGGAATGATGCAGGTCTGACCAGCCCGGTCCTTGTTTACCGTATCGTACTTGAACTCTTTTTTAAACGAGGTGGTAACTCCTTTCAGGATCTCCTGCATCTGCTCAGACAAACCCTGATCATCGAGACAGATCGCAGAACCGGCTTTCAGATCGGTCTTGTAAAAGAGAGCCTTGTCACTCATCCGGTTCGTGCAGGCTAAGTCCTGGGGAAGAAGAGTAGACATGGTACTCATGGCATGGCTCTTCCCCTTCCCTGACTCTCCAGAAATAGAAACGTGAAGCCCGAGAGAGTTCACCGAGGACCGGGAAGCAAAAGACATCGTGAAACAATTCGCAATCGTCTGATCTCCGATGTGATCCTCAGCAAAGGTATCAACCAGGAACTTTACCGGATCTCCTTCAGAGAGGATGCGTATTGCTTCCTGTTTTACCCGGTTCTCCAGGTCAGTTGGTGCAGATCTCGCCTCTTCAAGAATATTCTTCTTGTCTGACTTTTTGTTGTAAGCAGGAGCACCGGTCCCGGAGGTTGCAGGGTTTCGGGATGTTGGTTTTCTCCCTTCGTAAATCTCCCGAAGCTCAGTCCATCTCTGCGAACCAGAGCCACAGGAGTTGTGGTGACATCCGGCAAAGATCCCACCTGAAGAGAACTGAATAGCAAAGGCACCATCCTTATGAGCAGATGAAAACGGGCATTCGTCAAGAATAAAGATCGTCCCGTCTGAGTACGGTTTCTGTTCATACCCAAGACCGTGAGAGTCAAGCCAGGTACCCAGGTCAATCGGCTGACTCGCTTTTCTTCTAGTCTGTTTAACCGGTTCATCTCTTGGCAAAAGTGTTGCAAGAGATCGGATCTGTTCTTCTGATACGGCATAGATTTCGGGCGGCGTCTCGGTGACCGCTGCCCGCCTATGGGACCGGGTAGGGGTATTATCACCCTTACGGGAAACCGTTCCATACACTTTCCAGATACGCGCAGCGTTGAAGTTAGCAGTATCAACGATGCACTTGGAATCTGAGAAGAGTACCGATAAGGTGCTCAGAGCATCTTTGATCAGATCCCGGCTCTCCGGCTCATTTGGGAGATCAATATGATAGAGGAGATGAGATCCATTCCCGGAATCCGCCGATATGGGTTCCGGCCATCCAAGCTCAGATAGATACTCCTTAATGATCTCCGCTTTCGCGAGAGCGTTCTCATGCTCCTCTTCAGACGAGGAAACACCCGAAGGTCGGACCGGATCGATGTCAATCGGAAACCACTTTCGCCTGATAATATCAGAGTCGGCAGTGGTGGAATCCTTTTTACTCAACCTGGATTTTATCCGGTTCGCTCTCCTGGCAAGGAGGTCCGGGTTCACCGTGTTCAGAGTTACATAAATCCCGGTGGTGGTGCGGTCCGCATCAAGCAGAAGTACATCAGCCTCAGCTTTTTCAAGTGAGTCATAGTACCCCGAGGAGATACCAGAGTCAGTAATTGCACGAATTTCAAATACCGCTCCGGATTCGATGAGAAGATCAAGCGCAGACCTGATCTCTATCATGGTTCCCCTCTTTAATGAGCAGAGCTCCACCGGGGAGGATCACAAACCGCTTCCAGAGGGAAGGATATCTGATCCAGAACTGACACTCACCCGGCGCTTTTCCCATACGGACCAATTCAGAAAGCTGGTTGATACTCTCTGAGTAGCCGCAGATACTCACTGATCGTGAGCGGCGAACTGATAAACACAAAATGGTGGAAGCACTCTTCCAGGCTAACAGATCGAAGGGAGCCGGACTTACGGCTCTGAGTACCTGATAGCCCTCCTGTTCAAGAATCCACTTTGCTTCAATTTCCACCGCTTTCCCTTGCGGGTGATTAGCGGGCATTTCCGAATCTCCTATTGTTCGGATGGAAAATCTTTTGAGCGAGCAAAAGAAAGGTTAGGTTGCCTCCATCAGCTAATCCCTGAAATTTAGTAGTGGATGGAATTATGTTTGAATGGGGGCATTCTATTCTTTGCATGGTTCACCTCTTACAAGGCGGATGATACCACGATCCTCCATGAATTCTCCAAGACCGACAAAGCCGGTTCTCAGTTCGTACGATTGCATGAGGTCGTAATCTACTGTTGGCACATCTGTGTTCATGGCTTTCACCATCTCCGATCAGGCTCTCTCAAAAACCATCACGGCGCTAATAATTTGATTTATTGGACGTAAAGGTTTCTACTGCGATTTCGGGGTAGCTGACAATTTATTTAAGTATTCTGATATTGCACTGGCATTTTTAATAATTAAGTCCTGAAGCTGCTTGTTATCGGTGATGTGAGTGGAGTCAAGTAACTGACCGCATATGCTGCAAAATTTGCTGATTGGGCTGCAAATCTCTTTACAACAGGGACAGATTTTTGGTTCAAGACTCTTTTCTTTCTGCTTTTTCTGTTCATCAGTTAAGCCATACAGATCGAATAATTCCCGATCAATGTCTGTTCCGGTCAGATGAGCATAGGTGGCAAACATTTGTGAGGTTACAGAGCCCCACATCATCAATTTGATAACTGATTCTGAAATTCCCTGTTGCATGAGATGAGTGATACGGGAATGCCGGAATATATGAGGCGTTATATGTTTGGTCATCCCTGCTTTTCTCGTAATCCGCTCCAATTGCCGGGTTACTGACCCGTGAGTGAGCGGCATATTCCTGCTGTTCAAAAACAAAAGACTCTCATCTGTGACGGGGAGAGGGTAATCCGCTTTCCATGCGGCGAGATACTCCTTACTCATAACCAGCCGGATATATCGTGGTTTTCCGTTCTTGAAGGTAACATTCACAATAACCCCGGCACCATCAAACCTGATATCTCCCCATTTCATACATCCGATCTCTCCGATTCGAAATCCACCTTCATACAACATGAAGAAGAGTGCCCGGTCCCGTGACCAGGTGCACGCATTGATGAATAATTGAATCTCATCAGGGGTGAGTAAATCCCGTGCTGATTTGGTGTCTGTATCAACGCTTGGAGGCTGAATTGCCTTGATCTTTTTTAAGGGAAGCGTGACTTCTTCATTGTCCAGGAGCCAGAGATAGAACGATTTCAGGATTATAATCAAATCGCGTTTTGAGTTTGATTTATACGCAGTGTGGCGTTTGGACTGCTCTGAATGTATCTTCTCAATGCCAGAATAGATGGATAAAACAGTGTTCTCCCGGAACGAAAGAACAAACCGCCGGACCGTGATGAGAGAAGAAGCGATTTTGTAACAGCGTTTGACGCCGATGTTTTTCGTAACCTTCCGTTCAGCAATGTATAACCGGATCAGATCTGCATCCGATTCAGTAATTCTGCCGTCAGAAACAGCAGTTTCAATCAACCGATAGGTGTAGGTGTCATCAATTCCATGAAACCTATCGGTATCAGTTTTCTGGGGATACATAATATTGACTCTACGATTACCGCGTATAAGTCAATTGAGAGAGTGAGAGAGATTTGAACACAATGTCCGGAAGCCTCAGCCGAGATTTGAACTCGGGACCTGTTGATTACAAGTCAACCGCTCTGCCAGCTAAGCCACTGAGGCGCGGAACAACGTCAACTTCTCAGCACATAAAGGTAATGTCTGATCGGTTTCTTTTTCCTGTTCAGGTACAGACCAATCAGGAATGGTACAGCTGACCGTGGACATCGGAGGCAGACCCGGGATCGATTGCCGTGGGTTTTGTGCATACTGTTACTTCAAACACGCCCAGGAACTCCCCGCATTTGGATGCAAATACTGCCTCCCATTCACGAAAGGCTGTGATTATTGCTCACGCAGCGTGCAGGAGAAATATTCAGGATTTATCCCGCTCCGTGATATTGCTGACAAAGTCCTGGCTGACCTTCAGCGATTAACCGGAGATATCACCCGCATTACGATTTCAGGAGGAGGAGACCCTAGCTGTTACCCTGAGTTTCATGACCTGATTGAACTCCTGGCAACACTTGAAGCCCCGCTTCATATCGGTTACACCAGTGGAAAAGGATTTGATGATCCCGATATAGCTGACTTCCTGATTGAAAACGGCCTTCAGGAGATATCATTTACGGTATTTGCAAGCGACCCGGCCATCAGGCGAAAATACATGCATGACCCTACCCCTGAAGCTTCACTGGAGGTATTTTTGCGGCTTGCACAAAAAATTGATGCATACGCCGCGCTGGTAGTGCTTCCCGGGATCAATGACGGGGATGTCCTCCTTGATACCCTCCGTTGGCTTGAGAACGCCGGAGTAAAGGGTACCATCCTGATGCGTTTTGCAAACAGTCCAGAGCAGGGTCTCATTCTCAATAACGCCCCCATTATTCCGGGCCAGAGAGTACACACCGTCGATGAATTTTCAGCACTGATTCAATCGGTTAAGAAAATGACCAGCATGAGAATATCAGGAACCCCGCTCTGTGATCCGTACCTGGGATCTCCTTTTATTCTGGCTGATGAATCAGACATAATTGAAACACTCCCGGTTATAACGAAAAAGGCGGGAATCATTACCGGAAGTATCGCAGGGCCATATATTTCACGGATTTTGGAAAAGAGAGGCGGGAAGGAAGAAGTTATACAGGTCAAAAAAGAGATTGCAGACCTGATAACAATCGATGACATAAAAGCTTTGGATATTACCAGTCTCCCGGAGACTATCATTATCCCCGGAAGATCCTTCATCCACATCCATGAAGCAGAAGTAGTTCTTTCAGCTGATGGAAACAGACGGACCATTATCCGTGGACCGGATATGCTCACCGCAGATGGGGAAACATCCATGGGAATGAGCAGAAATGAAGTCCTGGCTCTTGAACTGGAAGGGTTTAGAACTCTTATCAACCTCATCAATCAGTGGGGCACCTGACAGCATACTTAATCTCCTGGAAAGAATCACTATATAACGCACTTTTTATAGTGCTGGCAGACGCAAATCCGACGTGGTAAATCACTGCCCTAACAAGGGGCTTTGGGATTGCAGAGAGTTGGCAGGTTATTTTATCTGGCTCTTTTCTCTCTCTGGATTTTGCTCTGTTTACAGGAGGATATAGAAATGGCACGAATGCATGCCCGTAGAAGGGGTATTTCACGTTCAGTCAGACCCTACCGGACATCAGCTCCGGAATGGTCCAACACTGACAAGGACACCATCATTAAGCAGATAATCGACCTGCGCAAACAAGGAAAGTCAACCGCCGGGATTGGGCTTGTAATGCGGGACAAGTATGCTGTTCCCAGCGTAAAACTTGCAACCGGGAAAAAAATTACCCAGATCCTGCGTGAAAATGATCTTGGAACAGATATTCCGGAAGATATTCGCAACCTTATTGAGAAAGCACTTGGCATGCGAAAACATCTATCAGAGAATAAACGTGATGTCCACAATAAGCGCCAACTGATGCTGACCGAATCAAAAGTTCGCAGACTGGTAAAATACTACGTGAAAAGCAAAAGGCTCCCAAAGGGCTGGGTTTACAAACCAGAAACTGCAGAAATTCTCCTGTCCAGATAAACCTACGATTGATATGTCCATTGAATCTGCTGCAAAAGACCTCGCATATGAGTTATCAAGACAGAGTCACGTTGACGTACTCTGTCATCATGATGCAGATGGTATTGCAGCGGGATCGATTATGGCGCTTGCACTATACCGGGCAGGCATCCCGTTCAGGCTCAGGATAACTCACCGGTTATCAGAAGAAAATCTCCCCAAAACAAAACCATTACTGCTCTGTGACTTGGGCGCAGGACTTGCAGGATTGCCTGAAGATACGATGGTTATCGATCATCATCTGCCCTTCTTTGAAGGGCCACATCATGTAAACCCCAGGCATGATGCGATTGATGGCGACCGGGATCTGTGTGCAGCAGGGACGGCATACCTTGTCGCGAATGCTCTGGGAGACAACAGAGACCTTGCAGGACTGACCCTTCTTGGAGTAATCGGGGATGGGCAAACTATGACCGGAAAAAACCAGGAGATTTACTATGATGCTCTCGCAAACGGCATCGTCAGTAAAAAAAGGGGAATGAACCTTCCTGGAAGAACTCTGGTCGAGCAGATTGAACTTTCAACCGAACCATTCCTCAAAGGAGTGTCAGGGTCATGGGATGAAGCTGAAAAGATGGCCACACTAGCATCGGTGGATCAGAAAATTCAGCCAGACATTCTCTCTTCACTGCTGGTTCTGCATGCATCAGGGATATGCCGACCCCGGGCATTAGAACCGTTATGGGGGGATATGTGGGATTTGAAACGGGAAGTGATAGGGCATGCACATACCATGGCATTTGTGGTGGATTCATGTGGAAAGGCCGGTAAAGGGAATCTCGCAGTATCTCTCTGTCTACGTTCATCAAAAATGACAGATAAAGCATTTGAGGTTGCACGATCTCACAGAATTGCACTGATTCACGAGATGAACCAATTCCTGGAAAAACCACCATCAGATGCCAGAGTGCCCATCATGTGCAGCAACCAGCATCTGACTAGTGATCTTGCTGACACGATTTACCGAAATATTAAGACCACCTCTCCGGTTATTGTTGCGGCATCGAAAGATGATGGCAATTGTTCCTGTTCTATTCGGTCAGACCCTGAATGCGGAAGATGTTTAGGGGAAATCGTTCATGATCTCGCCCTTGAATGCGGCGGTCATGGGGGAGGCCACCAGAGCCGGGCAGGTGCAATCTTCACCTGTGAACACCTGGACAAATTTGTTTCAGGAATTGCAGAGGCGTGTGGTTCATGAAAATAAAAGGTGTAATCCAGACATTTCACAACCAGGCAGAATGTATTGCAAAGTCAGTTGCTGCAGATAATCTCTCTGAAATGGAAACACATGGCGAGGGAAATGTTGTCATCACCCGTATATGCAGCTCCAAAATTCGATCCGTTATCGCTTCAATGGATGATTATCTCATGAATATCACCGTAGCTGAAGAAGTCTGTGAAAAACCTGCACAAATGATACATGTATCAGGAGAACAGGGGGAAAAACCGGGTAATGCATAAAATACCGGTTATCAACGTTTCATTACATCAATACAGGAAGTAGGAACATATGCATCAGAATGAAAAAAAGGTGTGAATAATGGCAGCGAAAAAACCAACAGGAAGAAGAGTTGACGGATGGAAAGCAAAAATCTGGTACAAGGTATACAGTCCGGATAATGTCGGAAAGGTCTACCTTGGTGACACAGTAGCGAATGAGCCGGATAAACTTATCGGGCGGATCATGCAAACTCCGCTCTCAGACCTTGTAAACGACTATACCAAGCAGAACGTGAAGATGAAATTCGCAATTACAAATGTTGCGGGGGATGCAGCATATACCTCATTCATCGGGCACGAACTTGCGCGTGATTTCATCAGGTCTCTGGTAAAACGCAAAACTTCAAGAATTGACAGTGTAGTCAACTTCGTGAGCAAGGATGGCTATAAGATCCGTGCAACAACTACTTGTTTTACCCTTACCCGGGCAGACCAGAGCCAGCAGCATGAAATCAGAAGAATCCTTACAGAAGATGTCCTGGCATTCGGAAAAGAGAATGAACTGGGTGTCTTTGTAAACAATATCATCAACGGTGACCTGGCAAAGGAACTCTTTAAGAAAGTAAAAGAACTCCACCCGGTCCGCCGTGTTGAAATTATTAAGACAAAGGTTGAACCTCCAAAAAGTTCAGTTTAAACCCCTTTTTTTATAATAAACCGCATTATTCCTTTCAAATAGTAATCATAAGGATTTGCAGGGTACGTTTTTTAAAGTGGTCCCGGTGATCATGGTGATGTAGAGGGAAAACCAAAGGTACTGACAATCCTAACCTTTTAGGGCATATTACCAGGACCCAGGTGCACGCAATGTTAGATATTCGATTCGTCCGGACAAATCCTGACTTAATTAAAGCAGATTTAAAGAAAAGAGATGATGTAAAGAAGATAGCATGGGTTGACGAACTACTCATGCTGGACATCCGCCACCGTGACTTAATTGGACAGACAAATGAACTGAGACGAAGAAGAAATTCAATCTCATACGATATCAACCGGGCGAAAAAGGCAGGGGAAGATGCAAGCGCATTCATTACCGAAGCTGCAAACCTGCCAAAAAATATTAAGGAAAATGAAACCGAAATGGAGGAAATTTCGGTGAAGATTAAATATTTCCTCATGCGGCTGCCAAATATCCTCCACGAGACAGTCCCTGTTGGTGCTGATGATTCTGCCAATGTAGAGGTGAAAAAATGTGGCAGCCCACGCAGCTTTGATTTTGAACTGAAAAATCACGGGCAGCTTGCAGCTGATAATGACTGGGCAGATTTTGAGCGGGCGACGAAGACCTCCGGTGCCGGATTTTACTTCCTGAAAGGAAATTTGGTACTGCTAGATCTCGCTCTTCAGCGTTTTTCCCTTGACCTCTTAATGCAAAAAGGGTATACTCCAATCATTCCCCCGTACATGATGAACAGAAAATCATACGAGGAAGTAACAGACCTTGATGATTTTGAAAAAGTCATGTATAAAATCGAGGATGATGATGCCTACCTGATTGCAACCAGTGAACACCCGATGGCTGCAATGTACCAGGATGAAATATTTGAAGAAAAGGATCTTCCTCTCCGGCTTGCCGGATTATCTCCCTGTTTTAGAAGAGAAATCGGGTCACATGGCCTTGATACCAAAGGCCTTTTCCGGGTGCACCAGTTTCATAAAATAGAACAATTTGTTTTCTGCCATCCGGATGAATCATGGACAATACATGAAGAACTCCGTGAAAATGCAGAAGAGATCTTCCAGAAACTTGAAATTCCATATCGGCTGGTAAATATCTGCACTGGTGATATCGGTACAGTTGCAGCAAAAAAATACGACATTGAAGCATGGATGCCCCGTGAAAATGCATATCGGGAAGTTGTTTCCTGCTCAAACTGCACTACGTATCAGGCGGTCAGACTCAATATTAAAGTCAGGGATAAGGAAGATTTTGAATCAAAACAATATATCCATACCCTGAATTCGACGGCAATTGCAACATCACGCGCAATGCGTGCAATTCTTGAAAACAATCAGCACGAAGATGGATCAGTAGAGATTCCAAGAGTGCTTCGGCCATACATACATGATCTGGAGTTCCTCTGAATGATCGTTATTTCTTAATATTCCATCCTCATATTTTCTGAATAAGGTGCCAACTCCCGGTTTGCAAACCGGCAGCTCTTTTTTTTCACAGTCCTAACAGGTTGTGACCTGTAATATGAAGATTACTGATATACTGGAACTCGAAAACCTCTCTCTTGTTGAGCCATCCTTTTCTGACCTCCTGTACCAGGATATGGATGATTTTATGATCCTTAAACCAGGGAGGGCAGGGAAGATCCTGGTTGATGAAGAGGAAAATCCCATCCTGTTTACCAAAGAAGATGAGGAAGGTGCGTGGACAGGGTGCTGCACCCTCTTTCGGGAGCCATCATTGCCACTCATTGATTTATTTGAACAGTTTGAATGGGAGATGTATCAGGAAGAAAAAGAAAACACCCTCGATGCCATTCGGGAATACTATAGCGCACTCCTTTGTAGTACTACACTGCCCGGGCCGGATGACCTCAATCCTGCCAGGGTTCACAGTATTGAGACCTTGATTCAGGACACAGTCGGAACTGATTCAGGGAGTGCCTGCCTTGACTGCTGCTGTGGGACCGGTGTCGGGTCCATAGTGATGGAGCAGCATGGCATGCACCCGATTGCCTATGACAATGATGAATCCCTGCTGGTAAAAGGTATGAACGCCGGAAGATTACGCCCCGGGAGAACAATGTGGATCGATGGCAGAATGATACACCGGTTTCTGACTAAACCCGTTGATTTTGTCTGTGGATTCATGGTAGGCGAGATTCACACATTTAATGCACCAGTATGGCAGGAAATTATTACTGCAGCCTGCAATGTATCTGAAAGGGTTCTCTTTACTGCCGGAACAGAACCTGAGATTGTGCAGGTTAAGGACTGGGTCATACATTCCGGAAAAAAAACAGAGATATTTGAATCTGATTCTGATCCTATATACGACAGGTGGGTTTGTTATTCAGAATAACGGTGAATAAACCATTTTTTTGACTCTGTATCAAAAGAAAGGGAGGATTACCAGGGTTTTTTGGGCTGAATATTTAGGAGACAGAGCCCTCTTTATTCCCGTATGACCTCTCCGGTTCTGATTTTTATAGACTCCTCAATCGGAAGGACAAATATTCTACCATCCCCAATTTTTCCGGTGTGAGCTCCTTTTTTAACTGCTTCAATCACCTGGGGGACTTTATCAGCACTCACCACTATTTCCATCTCAATCTTTTGGATGAGGTCTACTTCTATGGTCCCCCCCCGGTACTGCAGACTTATCCCTTTCTGTTCTCCACGACCCTGAACCTCAGTGATGGTCATGCCGAAAAACCCAGCCTCCTCTAATACAGATTTTACCGCATCAAGTCGCTCTGGTTTGATGATGGCTTTTACGAGTTTCATGTTATACTCTCCTTATGAGCGGGCACGTTCTCCATGCTGGGAGATATCAAGTCCGACATATTCTTCATCTTCCGATACACGCAGTCCGATCGTTTTGTCAATGGCAAGTGCCAGGACAAAGGTCACCACGAAGGCATAGATAGCAGCGATGAGTGCATCAACCGTGTTAATCCCGAACTGGTAAACATTACCAGCCAGAAGCCCGGTCTGCCCGACACTGGCAAATATACCCGTCGCAATTGCGCCCCACAGACCACCGATACCATGAATGGCCCATGCATCCAGGCTCTCATCAAATCCTTTCTTCAGGCGCCAGAGGAGCGTACCATAGCAGATAAGGCCGGCAACACCGCCGATGATGATGGATGAAGGCACATCAACAAACCCGGCTGCAGGAGTGATTCCAACAAGACCCGCAATCGCTCCGGATACCATCCCGACTGCACTTGGTTTGCCATGAATACTGCTTGCAAGAAGCCAGGTAAGGGCTCCGGCGGCAGCTGCGGTGTTGGTCACCATCAGGGCACTTGAAGCTAGTCCGTCTGCAGCAATTGCACTTCCGGCATTGAACCCAAACCATCCAAACCAGAGTAATGCTGCACCCAGCAGTGTCATCGGTATGTTATGAGGTTCTATGGAGTTCTCCCCAAAACCACTCCGTTTTCCAATTACCAAGGCAATTGCAAGGGCACCAAATCCGGAGCTAATGTGAACGACTGTTCCTCCGGCAAAGTCCAGAGCACCAAGGGAAGCTGCCCAGCCACCACCCCAGGCCCAGTGTGCAAGGGGATCGTAGACAATCGTTGTCCAGATCAGTCCAAACAACACAAATGCACTGATACGTATCCGTTCAGCAACCCCGGATGTCAGGATAGCCAAAGCCAGGGCTGCAGAGACCATCTGAAATGCTGCAAACAGAATATCCGGTATGGGGAGATTTGTTGCATCCATCCCGACTCCGGTAAGACCCATAAAATCAAGGCCACCGATAAAACCTCCAATATCAGAGCCGAATGCGAGTGAATATCCGAAAAAGACCCACTGTAAGCTCACAAGAGCGTAACAGAGGAATGCCAGTGCCACCATGGAGATGACATTTTTCCTCCGTACTAATCCTCCGTAGAACAACCCGACCCCTGGAGTCATGAGCATAACCAAGCAGGTAGAGGCAAGTATCCACGCAGTTGCACCACTATCTAGTGTCATTTTCTATTCACCTGTTTGATAACCAGTATTACTGATTTTGTATCAACCTCTATTGATGCTTTTGCCAATGATAATTCAGTCACTCGCAATCGACACTTCCAGTTTTTCCCAGCGGATTTGATCCACATGAAAAGTAAGAAGTCGCCTTCCACCTTATTTAAGATTAAAACCCGTTATCAAAATAACAGACAACAGTAGAAAATATTGGAACGAAAATGAGCAAGTCCTTATATTTTTAAAAAAGATTACCGAGATATTCCGGTACTAATTCTATTTTAGCCTTCTCCCCTTTCGCTTTTTCTTTTTTCTTCCACTATCTCCACCCTCATTCCCTTTCGTTTTTTCTTTCGCAGCCTCCTCATCTGAGGCGCACTCAAGATCAGCCAGAATGTCAAGGGGGTCTTTCATCTCATTGACGAGAAGGATAATACGCGATAAACGTTCTACCCCAATGAAATGCTCTGCCATCACACGGGCAAGGGGACTCAGGCGAATAACGCCGTTTTCTTTGGAAATAAGGTTTTTTCTCAGGAGAAGATCTTCAACCGGTTCAGTCACGCCCACCAGATTCTCTTCAATTTTTTCGAGCGAAGTCTGGTTACCTTTGCAGATGATAGCATTTGCCACATACAGCTCAGAACTCTGCTCAAGGGTGTACTCGGGAGCAACCTCTCCCATCTCCCCTTTCAAAAGACCCATGGCTACTTCTTCTTCAGTAAGCCGTGAGCCCCTGACATAACTGCCCCCTGGCTCTGCAAGGATCACAACTTTTCCAAGGTCATGATAATCAGGTCTTCCTGCTCTCCCTGACATCTGCTGAAATTCCTGAACGGTAAGCCATTCAATTCCCATCGCAAGTGAATCAAAAATGACCTGTGAGGCAGGAAAATCAACTCCTGCAGCAAGTGCTGCAGTGGTAACTACCGCGCGGAGTTGTCCTTTTTCAAACTTTTCCTCTACCTGGCGACGTTCCTGCTGAGTAAGACCTGCATGATAAGGCGCGACGCCATCACCTATCTTCTCTGCAATGATGTGGCATCGGGCACGAGAATTAGTAAAGATGATTGTCTGTCCATGGTATCCTTTTTCAGATACCTTATTGTATTCTTCAGCAACGAACGCCCGCTCGGTCGGAATCTTCTGCTCCCGTTCTGAAAAGATGAGATATCGCTCAAGCGAAACCGGGCGGTCAGCATACCCGACAAGCTTGCATCCGAGTTTTTCTGCAAGCAGTTTTGGATACCCGATTGTTGCACTTAAATATAAAAACTGGGCTTTTGGGGATGAATATTTCATCCGGGCAATCAGCCCATCCACCCGGTGACCCCGGTCTCTATCTTCAAGCATCTGAACTTCATCGATAATGACAGTTCCCACATCTGACAGGGCCTCCCCAAGCCGCATCAGGTGATCAACCCCTTCATAGGTCGCTACCAGAATCCCTGCATCCTTCTTTCGGTTTGCAGGCCTGCGGTTTTCCCTGATCATGATACGACTTGACCCGGTGATGATTGACACATCAGTAAGATGTCCGTATTTTTGTGTAAATCGTTCATACTTCTGATAGGCAAGAGCTACCAGGGGCACAAGAAAGAGTACCCGCCCCCGCTTTTCCAGAAAATTTTTAAGACCGGCCATCTCCCCGATGAATGTTTTTCCACTGGCGGTTGCAGAGACTACCAGGAGATCTTTTCCATATAAAAGTCCTGCTTCAACTGCCAATTGCTGAACCGGCATCAGAGATTTTACACCACAGGCAGTAACAAATTCCCGGGGAACGGGAAGTTCCTCAATTTTGCAGGTTTCCTGGACCGGATGCGCCTCAAGGCGATCATACAGCGTGTGTCCCATCGTGAGACGATCAGGTTCAATCGTTGCTAAAACCCGGTCAACACTCCGATATTTTTCCAGGAGTTCATCAAGATGAGAAAGGGCGGATCTGCCAAGGCGGCCCATGTGGACAAGTTCCCTGCGGAGCTCTTTCCTGGCACAATCCATGCAAATCTGCTCATTTTCTCCAAAAGTCACCGCATTCATCTTATCAAGTTCCACAACCCGGTCATCCATCAGACAAAACCTGCACAGGGACATGTAGCCAAACTGGATCTGGATATCCTGCAAAAAAGACTCAAACGGTTTATCCTGGCGGGTCATGTATACCTGCGCCCGCCGTAAATGAGTGACAAGGTCTTTACTGGGAGTATTCCGATATCCTCCACTCTTGGTATGCCTGATTCGATACTTTACCGGTCTGATGCCTTTCGGAGTATCGATAAGATCAAGCATCCCGGTGATCCGGATGTGATGGGTATCAATATATAAAATCCGATAATATTTCTTCGTCGGCTGAATTATCGCCTTCATGAAGACACCAGGTCATGGATCTCGTAGGTGAGATCCGCCTGCTCAAGCTGTTTTAAGAAGTCTGTGAAAAATTCGTCAACTATTACAATAGCACAAGGAATGCCATGGAGCGCAGCTTCAACCGCTCCTTCGCGCGAACCATAATACAGATCAGGAACACGATCAATTTTTTTCAGTGATACCCATGCCTCAAGACCCACACAGGCAACAACAGTAACTCTGCTGATAATATCCTTCAAAACATCAAGCCTGACACTGCGCGAGCCGCCCCGCTCTACCCGGGGAACTTTGCATACCATTACGGATGCTTCACGATGGGTAATAATCCCTTCAAGACCCAATATACCGGCATCCTCACCTTTCGGAGTATCAGCAATCACGGTGCCATTTGCAGACTGGGGCTCCTTCGACGCATATAAAAGCCCGTTTTTCATATATACGCCAATAGAATCTCCTTTTTTCAGTTCTTCAACCGCAATTGCAGCCCATACAGAAACCTGCTTGATGACATCATTTCGAACATGCCGGGCATAGGTTTCAAGGACTTCAGCATGATGCAGGACCCATTCGATGCCTTCCCTGGTGACCTCATATCTCCCCCGGCCAGGTGCCTTGAGCATACCTTCATCAGTAAGTTCCCTGACATAATCCGAAATGGCCTGAGGAGTGACGCCAAGACCTGCAGCAACTTCCTGTTGCCGGATTGCAGGTTGATGAGCAGCGATATCCACCAGTATCTGAAACCTGGTGACATCACGTTTGTTTTTCAGGATAGTGTATCCCGGATCATCTTTATTCATCCAAAACAACCAGTCCTTGTCCTTTTACATCGAGATGAGGAATTCTTTTTGCAATCCCTTTGATAAAAACCGGTGAGACTCCAAATTTTCTTGCAATATCAATAATGGAACTATTACCTTTGGAAAGTTCTTCTTCAACACTATCTCCTTTCATTCTGAGATCATCCCCATTCGTAAATGCAATTGCAAGGAGATCCCCAAGGTCAGAAAAGTTGCATTGAAAATTCGCTCGGACCTTGCTGTAATTAGCCCGGTATTCTTTTTCCGGTTTCTTCCCTGGTTCAGGCATTCTCCATTTCTCCTCGATAAGACTCCCTTTACGGAGAAGCAGCAGTCCATCTCTGACATATTCTGCTCCGACTACTTCGCTCAGTTCCGTAGGGGTCATCCAATTTTTATTCAGGAGTTCGAGAATCTTCTTATAATGAGTATTGTTAAATACCACGAAAAGGGGAACCAGTTCCACCGGATCATTCACAATCCGCACATGACCCGTCAATTCAAAACCCTATTATAATAACGTTGGATAAAAAATTAAAGGTTTGTTGTACTAAAAATGCCAAAAAAGGGTCATATAATAATACGAGGCATTGTTCAGGGGGTGGGATTCCGTCCATTTGTATATGCCCGTGCGATTGCGCATGATATATGCGGGTCAGTCTGTAATACCGGATCAGAAGTACAGATAGATGCCTGGGGGGACAAATTTGATGACTTTTTAGCTGATGTTAAGAAGGGAACCCCATTATCTGTTATCGATGCAGTAGAAGTCATCCCACTTTCTGGCACTCCATCGGACTCTTTTACTATCCTGAAAAGTCATGAAGGTGTCAGAACAGGTCTTATTCCCCCTGATATTGCAACCTGCACTGACTGTGTAAAGGATATATTTTCTCCTGGCGGGAGATATGAAGGATATTTCGCAACATCATGTGTAAACTGCGGGCCCCGGTATTCGATTATCAAGTCTCTTCCTTATGACCGGGAAAGGACAGCAATGGATGTATTCCCACCATGTAATGCCTGCGCAGTGGAATACTCTGATCCTTCCTGCAGACGGCATCACGCACAGACCATCGCCTGCGTAAGGTGTGGGCCGGAGCTCAACCTTCATGCAGAAAATGGCATAATTATTCCAGAAAAAAATCCCATAAAAAGAACAGCGGAGCTCCTCGACCAGGGAGGTATTGTTGCGGTCAGGGGAATTGGCGGGTTTCATATCGCCTGCACGGGAGAGAAGGCAGGACTCTTAAAGCAGCGTCTTGGAAGGTGTGAGCAGCCATTTGCCATAATGGCACAAAAAGAATGGATTGCTCATGAGACCCTGCTTTCTCCTGATGAGGAGCGAATATTACAAAATGAAATTTCACCAATCGTAATATTAGATAAGAAAGATCCCTCAGATTATTCAGAGATTAGCAACCTCCATACCCTCGGGTGTATGGTTCCCTATACCGGGCTGCACCACCTGCTTTTTGCTCATCTGAAGGCACCTTTTTTGATTATGACCAGTGCCAATGCCTCTGGATACCCCATGATAACCTCTCTTGACTTGGCAGTGTCAGAATTATCAGGAGTTGTTGATTATTATCTCACCCACACCCGCGAAATTGTAAACCGGTGTGATGACTCCGTTATCAGAAAAGGATCTATCATCAGATTATCACGGGGATTTGCTCCAAAGCGAACAAAAATAGACCTGGGAAATAGGGCGATCCTTGGAACCGGTCCTGAACTGAATTCGACGGTGACGCTATACACTCATGGGTTTTGCATAACGTCGCCCCATATAGGGAATGTCAGAAACCCGGGAACCTATGCGTACCTGAAAGAGACCATAGCATGCCTGAAAGATTTGATGCAACCGGATATCAGGACAATTGCCCATGACCTTCACCCCCAGTTCCTTTCAACCAGGTATGCAAAAGAATTAAGAGAAGAGACCGGAGCAACACTCGTGCCTGTCCAACACCATGAAGCCCATATTGCAGCGACCTGTAAGGAGGAGTGCATCGGCATTGCCATTGACGGAGTCGGATACGGTTCTGACGGGACAATGTGGGGAGGAGAAATATTCCAGGGAGAAGCACCGGAATACACGCGGGTCGGGCACCTGATGCCGGTCCTGATGCCAGGAGGAGACCTTGCAACCACATGGCCGGAGCGGATGCTGTATGGGATTCTCCCCGATGACAGGACAGGACAACTTTTACAGTCACGCGGATGGGCAGAACAGGATCTCTCTATCCTTGAAAAACAGGTAGAAAGGAGATTTAATACGACCGTAACATCCAGCACCGGACGAGTTTTGGATGCTGCTTCTGCCCTTCTTGGAATTTGCAGAAAAAAGACATATGACGGAGAGCCCGCCATGAAACTTGAGTCCGCAGCTCATGGTGTTGTTCCAGAAACATGGGAAATTTCCCTCACAAGAATTGACAGAGCAGAGGTGCTGGACACCATGCATCTACTCAAAACAGCCCGTGATCTCTATCTAAAAAATCCCACTGATTTCCGTGCAATCAGGCAGATTGCTGCCTCATTTCAATATAACCTCGCACGAGGAATCGGAGCTATTGCCTGCAATGCCGCAGCCAATGCAAATATTACAACGGTTGCGCTTTCCGGCGGTGTTGCCTATAATGAAATGATTCGGGAGACTATCCGGAAAACTGTCCAAAAAGCAGGATTCAATCTTCTGATAAATCGTGATATGCCACTTGGAGACGGGTGCATCTCATTTGGCCAGTGTGTATTTGCAGGAAAAAAAGAAGAGTTATGAAGCTGCTTTGAGCATAACTTTTGGAATCAGTTTCATCTCATCAGGACGTATCGTCACCGACACAGTCTTATTCTGATACCCTTCCTTTTGGAAAGAAAGTGAACGTGAACCTGCCGGGACAATAAGGGTCGCCGGAGTAGTGCCAAGATACAGTTCGCCTACATTTCGGATCATATACACTCCTGCGCCTGATGGCTGTGAAGTCACCATTACAAACCCAGACGGGCCGGTTGGGTAATCTCCCACTGGACGAATTATTTCAGGCTTCCGTTCCACAGATGAATAGTTATCGCTGATGACCTCAAGGGTAGCCGTATACCTCCCGATTCCTCCATATACATGGGTCGGATTTCGCAGGGTTGAGAGGGTGCCATCGCCAAAGTCCCATCTCCATTTTTTCGGACTGCCTGTTGAATGGTCGGTAAAGTTCACTGAAAGCGGAGGAGTGCCAGTCATGGGCATTGCAGTGAAAGCTGCGACCAGAGATTCTGGTTCCGGGGTTGGGGTTAGAGTTGGCTCAGTTGTCGGGATTACTGTAGGTTCTACGGCTGGAATTTCTGTAGGTACTGCAGTTGTCGGAGCTGTGGTCGGAACTTCTGTTGGTCCGGGGGTGGGAGCGACTGTTGGCGCAACCGTCGGATTTGTTGTCGGAGTTGCTGAACCAACGACAATGTGTGGACCGCTTACCGTTGCTGATATCGGATCTCCGGAGTCATCGGTCAGTTCTGTAACAGTGATCTCAACATCTGCAGTTCCATCAGCAAGTCCGGTGAAACCAAGACTTGCAAGAATGATGTTTGTTGCTCCGACAGGTACCTGATCCATAAGGTCAACTGCAACAATACTCACCGTTGAGGCAGGAATTGTAGATGCAGAATTCATACCGAACGCAGCGGGGAAGTTCACCGAACTTACTTGCGCAATGCCAGCCGGATTTATGGTAATCTCCAATTGATATCCGGCTAACCCGGTTGATGCCTGATCAAGCCGGATATCCATCGTCCCGGAAGAACCTGAAGAGGCAAGGCTCAGGTCTGTCCCGGATAATGTCGCACCGTTTACCGCAGGCCCCAGGAAAAGGAGCAGGCAGAATACGGGGATAATGAGAGTCAATCTTGTCATATCATTCACCTTTCTTTACCATCGGGTACGATAGTTTTGAAATATCTTTTAAATAATGCAGGGATTGGGTTTGTTCAGGGGAACTGAACATATTCAACCGTCCTGTTGAGAGGGAAATATGGTTCCTCATAATGATAGATCTGGATCACTCCAAGGCCATTTTTTACCTCAATGGTATCATTCCATGGCTCATATTCACCTTTCGTGAGCGTCAGGTTATGAGTTCCAACAGCCAGGTTCATAACCATAATGTCCGTCTTACCAACCATGGTACCGTCAATCGTGACATTTACCAGCTCCGGATAGGAGACGATATATGCTGCCCCGGTCTGTGGTGGGTTTGCGGAGACCCGGCCAATTTCTGCCAGATGCGGCATCATCTCAAAGCCGGAGATAAATGTCGGAATAACACCATCAAATATGGTAACCGGAGAAACAATATCATAGTATCCATCCTTGTGAAGCCTCAGTTGAAAATTACGGGTGGTCAGGTTTGTTAAGGTAACGGGGGTTAGTCCCTGATACGCATTATTCAGATAAACCTCGGCTCCTTCGGGTACTGAAAAGATGGTGGCATTATTTTTTGCTCCACGGACTGGAAGATACATCGGTTTAACGGTAATAAAACCGGTCTTTTCAGAAGTGTTTGTATATTCACTATTCGAAGCAGTCAGGCTGACAGTATAGACTCCAGGTATGCGATAAATATGCTGGGGATTTTGAAGCGGTGAGGTGTTATCACTTGATCCGTCTCCAAAGTTCCACACGAACTTTGTCGGATAACCACTGGAGTTATCGGTAAAAAGGACAGTCATTGGAGCTGAACCTTCCCGGAGTTGAGCAGTAAAATCTGCAACAACCGCTGGGACCGGGGTCGGTGTTACAACAGGAGTAATTTCTGGAGCAGGACTCGGATCATTATTTGTTGTCCCCGGTATTACAGCCGGAGCCGGGACTGGGGTGAAAGAGGATTGGGGAGTCTGCACTGGTACCGGGGCAGAGTTCTGGTTCCCGACACTAATTGTTGATGGAGTGAGTTCAACAGCAATAGGACTCCCATCGTCATCAGTAATTTCAGCGATTATGAGGTTCAGAGAAGTAGTTCCTTCTGACAGACCCTCAAGACTTAATGTACAGATTTGAACAGATTCTGCACCAGCCTCAACTTTCATGTTGAGATCCACTGCGGATACTAACACCTCTTCCCCCGGGGCTCCTTCAACAACCTTAATGGGAGCCCAGTCAGGCATAATCACTGCAGATATCTGCGCCATTCCGGCTGGTGCAAAGGATGTGGTAAATTTATAACCCGAAATGCCAGCAGGTGCAGAATCTAAAACGATCGGAATATCGACTTTCTGTCCAATGGTGCTGATGCTGACATCGCCAAGGGATATCTTCTCAGCACTTCCTGCTCCACAGAGAAACAGGGTAACCATGCAAATGGTCAGGATACTTGTTATGAATGTGCCTTTCATGTGATCACCTGAAAATGGAAAGATTACCAGATAAGGTTGAAATATTCAACAATATCCTGGGTATCAATCCTGTTGTTGTGGTTATAGTCAAACGGCGGGATTGGCAATCCGGTAAATCCGTCACTCACCCATGTGTTGAAGAATACCGTCACATCAGCAGTGTTTACCACTCCATTGCCATCAAAGTCGTCAATCAGACCATCGTGTACTCCTGGAGGCCAGATATCTCCCGGCCGGTTTGAATAGCCAGGAAGAGGACTGACTGCATACACATGGATATCAGCAGGGACTCCAGAGAGCAACATAAAGGAGGAACCATACTGTGCAATCGACGACGAAACGTTAAGTGTCAGATTGGCATCTCCGGTCGTAATACCAGCCAGACTGATATTTCCAAGTGAAATATTTCGTGAACCCGGAGGCACCATGCCACTGTCCTTATACCCTGACAGGGTTATGGTATTAAAGGTCGGGCTGACTGCATATGAAAAGTGGTCAACCCATGAGGGCTGGGCTGCCCAATTCCTGATATGGGCAGTATCTGTGTTATTCAGATCAACCTTCATGGTGTATGATGAGAGCCCATAATCTGCCTTATCAAGCAGGACATTGATTACCCGGTAATTCAGATTTTCGGTAATCAGGGTGATGTTCTGTGGCACAAAGGATATCTGGCCATTTGTATCAGCATTGGTGATGTTCACATTTCGGTAGCCAATGCCAGTTGCCCCGTACCGGTTCCAAGCTTCCAAAGACACATTGTAGATTGCAGTTGAACTGTACGCATGGGGGACAGAGGATGCTCCGGAAACATTCGCACTGCCATCATTGAAGTGCCAGTTCCAATTGACCGGAAGTCCTGATGACTGATCGGTAAAGAGAATATTCTGCCCGACAATTCCAGACGGAGGAGTTGCACTGAAATTTACAACAATTGGGGGATATACCCCAATCCAATTCGTATATAACCCTTCCGATGTTTTTGAACCATACGTCGTATTCGTAATCTGGAGAACCGGAGTGTAATCTCCTACGGTATAGTACTTGTTTGATGTGTTAAACCAGGAGTTATCAGCAGGCCAGCCCGTTCCTCTGGTCTGAGGGGTAGAATTTAAGTCTCCAAAATCCCAGACTGCTGAATCGATAAGTGACCCGTCAGAGGTATTGCCCAGGAAGGTGACATTAAGCACCGGAGTTCCGTTCACCGGGTTTGGAGAGTTCGGGGTTTTATTGTTGCCAAACAGGATTTTGGGAGCCATGTTCCCATCAACCGTGATAAAATTCGCATACTCGCGACTTGCAGCATCACCACACACATTTCCTGCGGTGAGGTTTACGGTAAATGTTCCTGCAGTATTGTAGACATGATAGGGATTCTGGGTGGTGTTTGTCCCACCATCACCAAACTGCCATGACCACGATGTAGGAACTCCAGTGGAAGCATCTGTAAACTGAACTTTTAATGGTGCAGTCCCTTTCCGTGGTGTCGCAGTAAATCCTGCAGTTATATTATCACTGACCATGACATATCCGGGTTTGGTATAGGTACTTGAACCAGCAACATTTGATGCAGTGAGACTGACCGTAAATATTCCCGGTTGATAATACGTATGGGTTACATTCTGTGTAGTAGCATTATCAGTATTATCACCAAGATTCCATTGCCACGATGTTGGAGTTCCGTACGTTGGCCCAACCAAAGACGTGTCATTAAAGGTCACAGTAAGGGGGACACATCCGATTCGTGGTGTAGTGTTTACAAACTGGGCCTCGGGAGGGGCTAGTACCCTGATTCGTTTTGAACCAATAACGTTCGTATTATTATCACAACAGGTACCTGATGCCGCAGTCATATTCACCGTGTAC
>Ga0265295_1000526_pt1 | contig 76711 bp, 69 predicted proteins | sample Munlansysbiofilm_FD_192503 | JGI IMG/M metagenome (GOLD analysis project Ga0265295, IMG submission 192503) | Leachate microbial communities from a municipal landfill in Southern Ontario, Canada - Methane capture system biofilm | ecosystem: Engineered > Solid waste > Landfill > Unclassified ...
TATAAATCAACTGCACCTATAATCTTACTTACTATTTCTTCATGAAAATTTTCTGGATGCAAACCATTTAAATAAACATCTAGTGCATATTTAATAACTTCATAAATATCCATTGAAGCAACAACAAAAAGTATTATTGAACCTAATAATCCAAATATTACTGCAAGCAAAACAAAAAGTCTTGCTTGCCACATTGTAGTTTCAAAAATTTTTTCTAACATATTAAATGTCATTTTCCATATCAATCCATTTAAGAGCAATTCTAACTGCATTCGTTGCAGCCCCTACTCTTACTTGGTCAGCTACGTTAAAATAATGAACAATATTTGAAGCATATACATCTTTTCTAATTCTTCCAACATAAGTTAAATCTGTATCTGTTGAAATAATTGGCATTGGATATTTTTTATTTGGTAAATCATCTATTACTTTTAAATTCTCAAAATTATCAAATACTTCTCTAACTTTTTCTAAATCAACTTCAATATTTTCATCAAATGTAACTGTAATTGATTCACTATGAGATCTTAAAACAGGAACTCTTACACAAGTTGCAGCAACTTGAATCTCTTTATGCATAATTTTTTGAGTTTCATTTACCATTTTCATTTCTTCTTTTGTAAATCCATTCTCTTTTGCAACATCAATTTGAGGAATTACATTTAAAGCTATTTGATAAGGGAAAGCTTTTATTTCTGTTTCATCTAATCTAAATGCAAAAAAGTCTTGCATTTGTTTTACAAGTTCTTCCATACCAGTTTTTCCAGCACCTGAAACAGCTTGATATGTTGAAACATCAACTCTTTTAATACCATATAAATCATCTAGGGGTTTTAAACTTTGAACCATTTGAATAGTTGAACAATTTGGATTTGCAATTATTCCAGTTTCTTTCCATAATTTAATATCTTCTGGATTAACTTCTGGAACTACTAATGGAACTTTTGGATCCATTCTAAAATGACTTGTATTATCAATTACTACTGCCCCTGCTTCAACTGCATATTTAGCAAATTTTTCAGAAACTGAACCACCTGCGCTAAAAAAAGCAATTTCAACATCATTTTCTTCAAATACAGTTTCAGTTAATTCTAAAACTGTAACTTCTTTATTCATATATTCAATTTTTGAACCAGCACTTCTTGCACTTGCTAATGGTATTAATTTATTTATTGGAAAATTATTTTCTTCTAAAACTCTAAATAACTCTTCACCAACTGCACCAGTTGCTCCAACAACTGCAACATTAAATTTTCTCATTTCTTATTCTTCCTCTTCTTTTTCTAAATTATCATCATTTTTTTCTAAATCTAAAACATCTAATAAAGTTTGATTTTTTGCATTTGTAGAAATTTCAATATTCGTTTCTAAAATTTCTCCATCTTCGTTATATCTAATAACATTCCCATTTTCATCAAGTTCTATCTCTTCATCCTCTTTTGGACATTTAGCAATAGACACAACTTTATCATTTTTATCTACATTTACAATAATTACTCCAGCTGTATTTCTACCTGCTTTTCTAATTGATTGCATATCAACTCTAATCATTTTTCCAATTGAAGTTAATAACATTAAATCTTGTGAATCATCAACTAAAACTTCTCCAATAACATTTCCAGTCTTTGGTGATAATTTCATAGATATAACTCCAGAACCCGCTCTATTTGTAAGTCTATATTCACTTACTGTTGTTCTTTTCCCTATACCTTTTTCTGAAACAGTTAGTAACTCTTGTTCTTCATTACTTACAACATCAGCATCAACTACAAAATCTACATCATGTTTAAACTTAATACCTCTAACCCCTCTTGTACTTCTTCCTTGATCTCTCGTTTTTTCAATTTCAAATCTAATACATTGTCCCATACTTGTGAAAATCATTAAAAATTGCGTATCAACATCAGCAATTTTAGCAGTTACTATTTCATCTGCATCATCAAGAACAATTGCTCTTACGCCATTACTTCTGATATTTGAGAATTCACTTAAAGAAGTTCTTTTAATAATCCCATTTCTTGTGAAGAATACTAGAGATTTAGATTCATCAAAATCAGGTGTTGGAATAATTTCCATAATTTTTTCATCAGGTCTTAAATTGATTAAGTTAACGACTGCTTTACCTTTTGCCGTTCTACTTCCTTCAGGAATTTTATAAACTTTTAACCAATATAATTGTCCCATATTTGTAACAAACATTAAAGTATCATGAGTATTACTTACAAAGAATTTTTCAATAAAATCATCATCGTGTGTAGTAACTGCAACTTTACCTTTACCACCTCTTTTTTGTTTTTCATAAGATTTAATTGGAACTCTTTTTACATATCCATTATGTGTAATTGTTACAACCATAGGTTCATTTGGAATTAAATCTTCTATATCAATTTCATCATAAGAATCTTCAATTTCAGTTCTTCTATCATTTGCAAATTTTTCTTGAATTTCTGTTAATTCTTCTTTGATAATTTGATTTAATTTTTCTTCAGATTTTAAAATTGATTCTAGTTCTGCAATTAATATCATAAGTTCAGCATATTCAGCTTCTAATTTATCTCTTTGAAGACCTGTTAATCTTCCAAGTCTCATATCTAAAATAGCTTGAGATTGAATTGGGCTTAATCCAAATCTTGTCTCCAAGCTAGCTTTTGCTTCTGCATCATTTGAACTTGCTCTAATAATTCTTACAACTTCATCGATGTTATCAACAGCAATTTTTAAACCTTCTAAAATATGTGCTCTAGCTTTTGCTTTTTCTAAATCAAATATTGTTCTTCTAATAATTACTGTTTTTCTATGTGATAAGAAAATATTTAATAATTGAGGTAAATTAAATACTTTTGGTTCTTTATTGTAAACAGCTAAAAGAATAATTCCAAATGTAGTTTCCATTGGAGTTGATTTATATAAATTGTTTAAAACAATCTCACTCATTGCATCTTTTTTAAGCTCAATTACAACTCTAATACCTTCTCTATCAGATTCATCTCTAACTTCCGCAATTCCTTCAATTTGTTTATCTTTTGCAAGATTTGCAATAAGTTCAATTAGTCTTGCTTTATTCACTTGATAAGGTAATTCATCAAGAACTATAATCTCTTTTTTACCTCTTGTTTCAATGTGATGTTTAGCTCTAATTCTAACTCTTCCACGTCCTGTGTTATATGCATCAATAATTCCACGTCTTCCAAAGATTGTTCCACCAGTTGGAAAATCTGGACCTTGAATAAATTGCATTAATTCATCTGCTGTTGCATCTGGATTATCAATTGTATATAAAACAGCATTTAATAATTCATTAATATTATGTGGAGGAATTTTTGTAGCCATACCAACTGCAATTCCTTCACTACCATTTAAAAGTAAAGTAGGAACACGAGTAGGAAGAACTGAAGGTTCTTTCATTGTATCGTCATAATTTGGAACAAAATTTACAGTATCTTTGTCTAAATCTCTTAATACTTCTTCAGCTATTCTTGTCATTCTTGCTTCTGTATATCTCATTGCTGCTGCACTATCACCATCGATTGAACCGAAGTTTCCTTGTCCATCAACAAGTGGTGCTCTCATTGAGAAATTTTGTGCCATTCTAACTAAAGCATCATAAACAGAAGTATCTCCGTGTGGATGGTATTTACCAATAACATCTCCAACAATTCTTGCTGATTTTTTATAAGCTGATTTTGAAGTAATACTTAAATCATGCATAGCATATAAGATTCTTCTATGAACAGGTTTTAAACCATCTTTTGCATCTGGCAATGCCCGACCAATAATAACACTCATAGAGTAATCTAAATATGAGGCTTTAACTGAATCCTCAATATTTACATCTATAATATCTTGATTTTCGAAAAGGTTTTCCATAAAAAAAGGCCTTTGTAATATAAAATTGATTTATTTTATCTAAATTGCGCTTAGTACTTCTTGTAATAATTTTTTAGAAAATAAAAAAGGGGATAAAAGTCAAAACTTTCATCCCCTTTTTATTTTTTAAATTAAAAATTAATTTTCAGCTTTATATTTTACAATAGTTGCAAAAATTTCATCTTTTAATTTTAATTTTTCTTTTTTCTTAGATTCAATTTCAAATTGATCAGCATGAGACTCTTCAAGTTTAGAAACTAAATCGTCTAACTCATTGTGTCTTTCAAAAAGTTTGTTAAAATGTGCATCTTTTTGTTTTAACTCTGTAATTACATCTCTGTATTCGTGAAACATACTTATATCCTATGTGTTTAAATTTGAATTCGCCGATTATACTAAAAAAGTACTTAATTTTTTGTAAAATTATTTAATATTAACTTCTATAATCTGCATTTATCTCAACATACTTATAACCTAAATCACAACCATATGCTGTAAACTTACCATCACCTAAACCAATATCACAAACTATTTTATATTTATCTTTTTTTAGAACATCTGCTGCTTTTGCTTCAGTTTGTGCATCAAAACAGATTTCACCTTTATTAAATACAACAACATCATTATAAGAAATTACTAATTTTTCATCGTCACAATCAATTCTTGATGCTCCAATAGTTGAAGCAATTCTTCCAAAATTTGGATCTTCTCCAAAAAGTGCAGTTTTTACTAGAAGTGAATTAGATAATGCTTTTGCTGCAATTTCGGCTTGTTCATTTGAAACAGCATTGATTACTTCAAACGCTGCAACTTTCTTAGCACCTTCACCATCAGCTATCATTAACATCGCCATATCATGCATTACAAGTCTTAATGCTTCTTTAAATGCTTCTTTATCATAAGCATTTGATTTTCCATTTGCTAAAACCATTACTGTGTCATTAGTTGAAGTATCACCATCAACAGAAATTGCATTAAATGTAGTTTTACTATTTACAATTAATGCCTCTTTTATATCTTCAAAAGGAGCAGCAGCATCTGTACAAATAAAACAAAGCATAGTTGCAAGATTTGGATTTATCATTCCAGCACCTTTTGCAACAGCACCTATTTTAAATGAAGTTCCATTTTCTAGTTTTACTTCATACATACAAGTTTTTGGGTACGCATCTGTTGTCATAATTGCACGTGAAAGATTTTCACCATTTTTAGCCATTAAGTCAAATTTTTTCGCACCTGCAACTAATTTTTCAATTGGTAATGGATTTCCTATAACACCTGTACTGCTCATTACTGGATTTATTAAATCAAAATCAAGTTGAGAAAACAAAGTATTAATTGATTCAATACCTTTTCTTCCAGTTAATGCATTTGCATTTTTTGAGTTAATTAATACAAAATTCGTTTTAAAATTTTCACCATATTGTAAAAAATGTTTTAAAGGTGCAGCTTGAAATCTATTTTCTGTAAAAATTGCTGCAACAGTACAAGCTTCTTTTGTATAAATAAATCCTAAATCGTTGTTTCCATTTGGTTTAAGACCTGCATGAATCCCATCACAATAAAATCCATCAATTTGATCGATATAACCTTTTATTGGTAAAATAGTAAACATTTTATATATCCTCTGGTTGTTTTGTTAAATTTATAATTTTTTTAGCTCTTGCTATACCTTTTTGAGAACCAACAAGCAATAATCTGCAATTTGAAATAATTGAAGTTGTACCTTTTGGCATTTGGATAAATTTATCATTTCCTTCTGTAATACCAATTACTGAAACTTTTAATCTATCTCTTAAACGTAAATCTTTTAATTCTCTATTTACTACCCAAGAATTTTCTCTAACAAATACTTCTTCCATATCAATGGGAGTATCTTTTTTATATAAAAACTCATCAAGAACATTTTCCATATCAGGTCTTATAGCCATGGCACTTACTCTTTTTGCCATCAAAGATGGCGTTGCAACCACTTTATCTGCTCCAAGTTTTTTTAACCTTATTTTTTCATTTTGAGTTTCTGCATTCGAAATAATCAAAAAAGGAGCTCTTCCTAATTCTTTTTCATAAAGTCTAACAGAAGCAATTAATGTAATATTATCTGAAATATTTTTAGATAAGGAAATAGCTCCTTTTGCAGAACTTAAATGTGATTTCAAAAAAGCTATCTCTTTATAAGGTTCTTCTTTCACAAAATAAGGATAGTTATTCTCTTTTGCTATTTGCTCAATATCTTCACTTGGATCAACAACAACGAAGGGAACATGATTTTCTCTAAATTGTCTAGCTAATTGTGCTGTATATTCATTATGATAACATATTACAAAATGACGTCTTAATCTTGCTATTTTATAAAGCATTTTTCTTTCCTTTAATAATTCTAGTAAAGAACCATTTGCTATAACATCAATTACAATCCCCACTGAAAATGTAAGAATTAAAAACCCAGCAATCATCAATGTGACAGTAAAAACAATACCTTGATTACTGAAATTTGCTTCATTTAATGCACCAAAACCAGTAGTTGTAAAAGTATATGCTGATTGAAAAATTGCATGCATAATCGAATAATCTTCAATATATACATAACCTAATGTTCCTATCATCATAATAAGCTGAATAAGGATTAAAGGTAATCTAAAAGGTTTTAGTTGAGAGTAAATTAATGGATTTAAATCATATTGAGGTTTGACTGTTCTAATTTCCCAGCCAATAGCCTTCTTTATCTTAGTAAAGATGCTCATGAAAGCACTTTTCTAGCGCCTTCTTATGAGTGTTTTTTAAGAGTTCTTAACTCTTTTGCAGAAATTTTTAATTTAGTTGTTGTTCCATCTTCTAATGTAACTCTAACTGTTCTAATATTTGGTAAAAATCTTCTTCTAGTTCTGTTTTTTGCATGACTTACGTTGTTACCAACCATTGGTCCTTTTCCAGAAATTGCACATTTTCTTGACATTTGTCTTCCTTACATAGTGAAAAATATTGGCGTATTGTATCTTAATTTTCTTAAGTTAAATTTAAACATTTTCTAAGATATAGTTTATTTTTTTTAGATTTTCCTTTAAATCAAACTCTAAAGCTAATTTTTTATTCTCTTTTTTTATCTTTTTTAACTCATTTTTATCTAATAAAACAGCATCGATTTTAAATGCAATACTTGGATCAGTCGGTGAATCCATTGAAGCAAAAACATCTACAACTTCTTTTGCATCATTTTCAATACTTAAAAAAACTACACATTTACAAAACATTGCTTTTATTACATTTGAAGAAAAAGATTTATTATAAGTTGGCAATAAAAATATATCTGAAGCTAAAAATAAATCATCAATATTTGAATAATTTTCCAATAAAATAATCTTATCTTGTAAATTTTGATATTTTGGAAGCTGAAATTGTAAAGCACTAATTTGCTTTTGCTCACCTGCAATAATTATCTTAAAATCAGGATAAGTTATAGAAGAACAAATATCCAAAAACTCCTTTATACCTGAAGTTTTAAAATTTTTTGCAGTAAATAAAATCAATTTTGTTTTTACATCTATTTTTAACTCTTCACAAATCTTAGCTTTTACATCTTTTGGCTTTTTATATTCAATATTTATTGAAGGATAAATTACTTTTATTTTTTCATGAGAAACTTTTGTTTTTGCAATAATTTGATTCATTGAAGCAAAACAATTTGTTATGGTAATTTTTGAATTTTTAATATTTTCAATTGATTTTTCATCTAAATTACCTGAATGAAAATATACATCTGCATATTTTTTTTTATTGAATAATGAAGTTAAAAAATTTCCTTCTTTTAAAACTTCAATATTTTCTTGCTTTTTTAATTCTTCAATTAATAAATTTGATGATTTGTATGAAATTGTTGTTTTATTCATAAATTATTTTTTAGAGCCTTTTTATTTTTATTAAGATAATATCCTTTTTCAAATTATAATTTAATATGAAAAGAGAAATTTGGCTACTTTATTAGAAAAATTAAAAAATACTCCTCGCATTGACTATATAAATTATTTAATCCTTCTTTATGCATTTACTTTAAGTTTTCCTAGTGAAATTAAAAGAGTTATTGCAATTTTAATGATTATCTTATGGATAACTGATAAAACAAAATATGATTTTGAATTACCTAAAACAAACCTATTTTTATTTTTCTGGATATTTATAGGATACTCTTTACTATCATATTTTTGGAGTGATGTTTCTTTTCAAGAAGCATTAAAATATATAAAAAGATATTGGTACTATCTACCCATTTTTGTTATCTTTAAATATTTAAAAAAAGAATATTTTGAACTTGCTATCTCTTATTTTTTAATAGGTATGTTTATAAGTGAAATTTTATCTTATGGAAATTATTTTAGTATTTGGAAAATTGGACTTGGTGAACCTCACAATCCAACAGTTTTTATCCACCATACAATATACAGTGTATTTTTAGCCATAGTTTCTATTTTTTTATTTGTAAAACTATATAATGAAAAATCTAAAAATAAAAAAATATTATACATTATTTTTTTCATAACAATAACTATTAATTTACTTGTTAATAGTGGAAGAACAGGTTATATATCGTTTTTTCTTACTATTTTAATTTTAAATATATATTTATTTAAGACAAAAATAAAGTATTTCTTTTTAACTTTATTTTCAATCATTATATTAATTTTTCTTGCATACAATTTGAGTCCAAATTTTAATAATAGAATTAATTTAATAAAAATAGAAATAGAAAAAGTTTTAATTGATGATAATTTTAATACGTCAATAGGTGCAAGAATTGGTTTTTGGGTAATAAGTAAAGAAATTGTATCTTCTCATCCCCTATTAGGAACAGGGATAGCAAATCAAATTATTACAAAAAATGCTATTATTGATAATAGCTCAAATACTACAAATTTTAAATATGTTAGAGAACTTGAACATTTTCATAATAATTATTTAGAAATATTAACACAATATGGATTTATTGGATTTATTTTAGTAAGTATAATTTTTATTGAATTATTTAAAATCCCTATAATTAATTTTCAAATCAAATTATTAAAATTTTCTACTTTAATCATATTTTTATTTGGATGTTTTACTGATATGTTATTTTATTTAAAAGATTCAATGTTATTTTTTTCATTTATTATAGGGATATCTTTAGCCCAATATAAAATTGAAAACTCTAAATTAAATAAAATATCTAACTAATAAATTTATTTTATCTTTAACCTTAAACTTTATAAAATTTATATATTTCGTTTTATTTAATCTTAAATGTAACTCTAAACCAAGATTTTTTACATTTGCTTTATAAAACCAAATTATTATTTCAATAATTGCTTTTTCTAAATAATTTTGATCAAATTTATTTGAATATTTATTATTTTTAATAAAAGACTCTAAATTATTTACTAATTTAAAAAAGGAATCAACATTTTGGATTTTTTGTTTTTCATCAAAAATATCATAATTAGGAATTTGTAAATTGTCAAACGATTTTCTTATTGCTATTGTTGTATGAAGATAAGCTAGTTCTTTTTTATTCATTGTATTATTTGAATGTTTTCTATAATAAATTAAAATTTCATCTATATTTGTTACTTTTGAATATAAACCTATTCTTCTCCAAAAATCATAATCTTCTGCAATTTTTAAATTGATATCAAAATATATATTATTTTCTTTTACAACTGATAATCTAAACATTACTGTTGGAGCAGCTATAGAACCCATAAAATTTATTTTTACTTGATTTTCTTCTTGAATAAGTGATTGTTTATGAATTTTCTTTTTTTTAAAAAATCCAACTTCTGAAAATCTTTCATAATGTCCACCTATAAGACCATATTCATTATTATTTTCTAAAAAATCTACTTGTTTTTCAATTCTATATATAGGACTTATATCATCTGAATCCATCAATGCAACATATTTTCCAGCTGATAAATCAATCGCTTTATTTCGAGTAGCACTTACGCCTATATTTTTTTGATTTTGAAAAAATTTAATTTTATTTGAATTAAACGATTTAATAATTTTAACACTTTCATCTAATGAACCATCATCAATTATCAATAACTCTATATTTTCATATGTTTGATTTAAAATAGATTCTATTGCCTTTTTTAAATATTTTTCACTATTAAAAACAGGCATTATGACAGAAACCAATGGTAAATTTTTATTCATAATTTATTCTCCATTTTTCATCAATTTTAAATATTGACTTACAATATTAATTTCATTAAATCTATCTATACATTCATCTTTTATAACTACTTTATCTTTCATTATTTGATTAATCTTTAATGCTAAATCTTTTGAGTCATTTACATTAGCTAAATATTTAGATAAGTTATCTATTAATATTTCATTTGGTCCAGATATGCAGTTTGTAGATACAACAGGTGTTCCTAAAATTAAAGATTCTATTAATACTGTTGGTAAACCTTCTCTTTCAGAAGATAAAATCAAACATTTTGCATTTTTTATATAAGGATAAGGATTTTTTCTGAATCCCAAAATAATAACTCTATTTTGTAGGCTCCTATCTTCAATCATTTTCAATAATTCTTTATCTTCACTACAAAGTAAAACTAACTTTATTTCAGTATCTAAGAGTTTATATGCATCAAGTAAAATATCATGTCTTTTTACAGGTCTAAAAGCAGATGCAGATATTAAATATTCTTTAGGCGCATCATTTATTTCTATTTCTCCTTTTTCTCTAATTTCTTCAAAATTAAAAGGATTATAAATATAATCTATTGATTTATAATTAATTTTTAAGTTATCTAAATCTTGAATTATACTTTTTGATACAGTTATCAAAGATTTATTTTCATATATCTTTTTATAAAGATTTTCTTTTTTTAAAGCTCTTTTTATTTTCCCCATTTTTTTAAATTCTAAAATTTCTCTATAATAAGAAGTATGTATTATATTAAATAGATTTTTTCTTTGTGAATAATAAACTACTCTATCTGATGATGGTGAATTTGATAAAATTAGATCAATTTTTTTGTTCTCTTTTTTTTCTATAAAATCAAGTATTTTTTCAAATTTATTATGTAAAATCTTATCTCCAAAAAAAGAAAAAAGTTTATGATACTTTCTTTTTTTTGTAAGTTTATATATTTTATTATTTTGTTCTTCAGTTAAAGTATATGAAATTACATCTTCTAATAAAACAATATAAGGATTTTGACCAAATTTTCTAAACATATCAAATAAATTTAGCACTATTTTTTCTGCACCACTACCTGCTAAATTTGTTATGGTTAAAACTATTAATTTATTTTGCAAACTTATCCTTTAAAATATTTTTATATTTATATAAATTGTTATTTTTTTTTGAAATGAATTTTTCAATATTCTCATCAAATTTATATCTCATAATATAATTTGAAGTAACAAATTTATCCAATATTTTTTGATAATTAAAGCCAAGTTTTATATCTTTTCCTCTCAAAGTAATAACATCTTTTTCACTCAAAATTGCTTCACTAATCATTGATGAGCTCTCTTCAGTTACAAATATCTTTTCACTTAAACCTAAAAAAGGAAGCATTACTTTTTGTGGATTATTATTATAATCTACAAAATAAGCACAAAAATCTTTCAAACTATTTTTTAGCTTTTCTTCAATTTTTTCTGGCGTTCTTCTTGAAGTTGTGATTAACCATTTTATATTTTTTTCCATTGAAATATTTTTTACAAAATCTATTAAATCATTATAAAATTTATCATCATATTTATAACCTGCGCCATCACCACCAATAAGTAAACTATAATAAATGAACTCTTTTGAAAGTTTTTTTTCCTCTAAAAATTTATTTGCTGCTAATTCTAATTTCTCTTTTGTTATTAAACTTGGAGCAACATCTAAAATTATTTGGTTTTTGTATCCTAAATCAATAACTGTAGTTACATAAGTAAAAAGTTCTTCTTTTAGTCCTCTTAAAGCTCCATTTAAAATATTTTTACAATTATATGCTTTTGAAAACCAAGCATTTATATTTGAAACATTTCCACCTGTTGAAATAATTAAATCTGGATTATTTTTTGGTAGTTTATAATTTTTATAAAAAAAAGATAAATATTTTAATCTTGATTTTCTTTCAAAAAATGAGGAGAAATTATTGAGTAAAAATCTCAATATTTTTCTTGAAAATTTAGATTTTATTTCTACTTCAATATATTCAACCTCTAAATTTGGGAAAATTTCTCTTAAATAAAAAAGTAACCCCTCAGTTTGATTGTAATGACCTGGTTTATCATCTTTTAAAAATAAAACTTTCATCTTAATACTTCTTTATAAACTTCAATAGTTTCATCTACCATATTTTCAACCGTTAGTTTATTTTCACATAACTTAAATATTTTTTCAAAATCATTTCTTACTTCTTGAAAGTTATCTTTCACAAATTCTATTTTTTGAGAAATATTTTTATAATCATCAAATTTTAAAATATATTTTTTTCCTAAAAATTTTTCTAAATCTGAAACAGGTGTAGAAATAAATGGTGTATTACAAAACATTGTTTCAACAAAAGTATAAGGAAAACCTTCATTATCTGAGCACATTACAAATAACGAAGAATTAAAGATGATTCTTTTTACTTCAAAATTTTCTAAACTTCCTGTAAAAGTGATATTATTTTCTATAGCTAAATCTTTTGCTAATGATTTTAAAAAACTACTTTCATTTCCATCTCCAACTAATATAAGATGAACATCAAATAACTCTTTTATTGCTTTTATTAATAACTCAAATCTTTTGACTTTTGTAAATCTAGCTACACTACAAATAATAAATTTATTTTTTTCAATATTGTATTTTTCATATAAATCTACTCTTAAATCTTCATTTTTATCAAAATAAATTCCATTATAAATTGTTTTATGATTTTTATTTTTTAAATTCGAAGCAATTTTATCAGATACACTTATTACAAAATCTGACTTATCAAAAGATTTTAAATTATTCTTAAAATTATGCAATGTTGATACATGTTTAAAAGCACCATAAAATTTCTTTAATTTTGAAATCATGTATGTTGCTTTATTTGCTTGAGTATGAATAATGTCAAATTTATTATTTTTGATAATTTTATATAGTTTATAAAGGATTATAAGATTATTTCTGCCTTTTGATAAATCTAAAGGAATAAAATTTACATCTAGAAAATCATTTCTAAAATCTTCATGAGCAATAACAGTTATGTCAATTCCTCTATTTTTCAACTGTTTAGATAATTCAATTGTGTGTTTTTCTAAACCACCATCTTCGTTTCCAGCTAAAATTTGACATATTTTCATTTATTCAACCCTCTCATTCCTCTTTTCATTTTTATTTTAAATGATAAAAAATTATCTTTCCCACTAATTGTAACTCTTTTTAATTCAAATTTTTTATTTTCATTTAAACTATCTATCCCTTTTGTAGTCGTTGTTGCATTTGTATATCCACTATTTTTTGCAATTTCAACATCTTTTTCATCATATAATCCAAAAGGATAACAAAAAGATTTACAAGTTATATTAAATTTATTTTCAATTTCTATTTTTGAATTTTGAATTTCATTAATCTTTTGTTCTTTTGTTAAATTCAATAAATTATCATGTGTCATTGTATGAGAGCCGATTTCTATTAATCCTGAATTAATCATCTCTTTTATTTGTTCATCTTTTAATTTTGGTTCAAATTTTAATTCACCATCATTATTTTTCTTCTTTCTTTTTGAAGACCATTCTCTATCATGTCTATCAACAACTACATATATAGTTGCTTTTGCATCGTATTTTTTTAAAATTGGATATGCATTTGTAAAGTTATCTTCATAACCATCATCAAAAGTAATTGAAATTGATTTAAAAGGTAGTTCATCTTTTTTTTCTATTAATTCAGACATAGTAAAAAAAGTCCAACCATTATCTTTTAAATATTTTATCTGTTTTTCAAACTCTTCTGGTTGGACTCTTAAACCATTAAATTTAGCATTTTTTTTATGTGAACTAACCATATGATACATTAGAATTCTAGGATTTTTTAAATCTACTACTTTCGTCCACCAAGCATATCTAAAAGAGTAATACATAAATGAAATCACTATAAAAATCAATAAATATATCAAATCAAATCACCTTTTTATAAACTTCGATTGTATTTTTTACCATATTTCCCAAAGAAAAATTAGAAGCTATATAATTATATCCATTAAACTTTAGATTTTTTGATTTTAAAATATTATTAGCTAGCTCTTTTTCATCTCCTACTTCAAAGAAAAAGCCATTAACATTATCTATAATTATATCTTTTACTCCACCATGATTTGTAGCAACTACAGGAGTATTTAGAGCTATTGCTTCAGCAACTGCTCGTCCAAAACTTTCAGGTTTTTTTGATGAACTAACGACAACATCACTTAAAGCATAAATTTCTGCTATTTTACTTTGGCTTCCAGTAAAAATGATATTATCTTCCAAATTCAACTCTTTTATTAAAATTTTCAAAGAGTTTAAATAATCTTCTTTATCACTTCTTGTTCCACCAACAATCAAAGCTTTTAATTGAGGAATTTCTTTTCTTACTAAATTTATTGCTTTGATAAAAGTTTCATAATCTTTTAATTGAGTTACTCTTCCAACACTTGAGATTATAAATTTATCTTTTAAATCATATTCTTCTTTAAATTCATTTATAAAATCTTCATCTAAGTTGGAAGGATTAAAAAGTTCTAAGTCAATCCCTCTTGGAATTACAGTTATTTTAGATTGTGGTGTTTGATAATTTTTTTGAATATACTCTTTTATGCTATTACTTACACATATAACAGCATCTGCTTTTTGCATAATTGAACTATAAAAACCTACACTATTAAAACCATGAACAGTGCTAACAACTTTTATATTTAATCTTTTATTTGCAAAATAAACAAGCCAAGCAGGAACACGGCTACGTACATGAATAATATCAGGTTTTAGTTCTTTTAAAATTTTTTTTAAACTATTTATTCTTGAAATTGTAGTAAAAATATTTTTACTACAAACATCAAACTTTATAAAAGTTCCTCCATCAAGATTTATTTGATTTTCAAGTTTACCACCCAAACTAATAACAAAAGATTCCATTCCTTTTTTAACAAATTCGCGGTTTAGTTCTACAACACCTCGTTCAACTCCACCTTCATTTAATTCAGGTAAAACTTGCACTATTTTCATAGATTATAATTTCCAAGTAGGATTAGGAACTATTCCTTTTACATCAATCACTATTTTTTCACCTTTTATTAGATTATTATATTCCTCTTCAGTTATTGTTTTAAATAGATTATGACCAACAGCTACAACTATTGCATCATATTTTTTTTCATTTTCAAAAGGATTTTCTACAAAGTTATAATCATAATAACCTTTATCTTTTTCATCAATCCAAGGTTCATAAACATCTATAATAGCTCCAAAATCTTCCAACTCTTCAATAATATCTACTACTTTTGTATTTCTTATATCAGGACAATTTTCTTTAAAAGTTAATCCCATCATTAATACATTTGAATTTTTTATAATTTTTCCAGATTTTATCATCAATTTAATTGTTTTATCTGCAATATATTTTCCCATTGCATTATTTATTTGTCTTGCACCTAAAATCAAATTTGGTTTATATCCCAACTCTTCAGATTTATAAGTTAAATAATATGGATCAACACCTATACAGTGACCACCAACAAGTCCTGGTTTAAGTTTTATAAAATTCCATTTAGTTGCAGCTGCTTCTATAACATCATTTGTATCTATATTCATAGTATCAAAAATTAGTGCTAATTCATTTATAAGTGCGATATTTACATCTCTTTGTGTATTTTCTATTACTTTTGCAGCTTCTGCCACTTTTATTGAACTTGCTTTATGAGTTCCTGCAACTATTATTGAATTATAAAGTTCATCTACAACATCAGCTATTTTTGGAGTTGAACCAGAAGTTATTTTAAGTATTTTTGTTACAGTATGTTCTTTATCACCTGGATTTATTCTTTCAGGGCTATATCCACAATAAAAATCTTGATTAAATTTTAATCCTGAAATATTTTCCAACTGTGGAACACAAACTTCTTCTGTAACTCCAGGATAAACTGTAGATTCATAAATTACAATATCATCTCTTTTAAGAACTTTTCCAATTGTTTGAGAAGATTTAATTAAAGGAGTTAAATCAGGTCTATTTGATGAATCAATAGGAGTTGGAACAGTCACTATATACACATTACAATCTTCTATCTCTTCTATATTTGTTGTATATATCATTCCATTTGAAATTGATTCTTGAACTTCTTCTTTTGTTAATTCTAAAGTTCTATCATATCCATTACTTAACTCTTCAACTCTAGGTTTATTAATATCAAATCCTACAACTTTATATTTTTTACTAAATGCATGAGCTAGTGGTAATCCAACATATCCAAGACCGATTATACAAATCTTTTTATTCAATTTATTTTCCTTTTTTAAGTATATTTTCCCATTCAAATGCTGATTTACAAATCAAAGCCAAATTATCATATTTTGGTATCCAATTCATTTTATTAATTATTTTTCTATTATCTGAAATAAGTGTAGATGGATCACCAATTCTTTTATTGGATATATCTACCTGAAAATCTACATTAGTAACTTTTTTCATCGTATTAATTACTTCTTTTACAGAATAACCTATTCCATAACCTACATTAAATATATCACTTTCATTTCCATCAAGATATGAAATTGCTTTAATATGTGCATCTGCTAAATCATCTATATGAATATAATCCCTTATGCATGTTCCATCAAATGTAGGAAAATTATCTCCAAAAATTGACATTTTATTTCTTTTTTTACTTGCACATTCACTAGCAATTTTTATAAGATGTGTTGCATTAGGAAATGATTGTCCTATTCGAGGAACTAATTTATTATTTTTATAGTTTATATCAGCGCCTGCAACATTAAAATATCTAAAAATTACATATTTAAAATTAGGATTCGAAGAAGCAACATCTTGTATGATTTTTTCACTCATTAATTTGCTCATACCATATGGATTAATAGGTTTAGTTTGAAAGTTTTCATCTATACCTGTTTTTGGCAATATTGCTGGTTCTCCATATGTTGCTGCTGTACTTGAAAATATAAACTTACCTACATTATTTTCAATTGAACACTTTATTAAATTTGTTGTATTAACTGTATTGTTCATATAATATTTTAATGGATTTTCCATTGATTCTGGGACTACGATACTTGCTGCAAAATGAATTATCGTGTCAATTCTATTTTTTTTTAAGAAATTTGAAACTTCTGCAAATTCTTTCAAATCTAATTTTATAAATTCAAAATCTCTTATAGTTTTTAAAGTATCTATTGTTTCTATATTTCCTGTACTTAAATTATCCAAAATAGTTATATTATAATTTGTCATTTCTAAAAGTTGTTTTGCAACATGAGAACCAATATATCCTGCCCCGCCAGTTATTAATACATTCATTAAATTTATTTTCCTTTTTTTAAATCTTTACTTTTTTCAATAACTTTACAAAATTTACTTTTTCATCATCCATATCTTCAATAATATTTACTAAACGATGAAATTTTGTATTCTCTTTTTTTGAATCTAAATCTATAATATTAATTTTAGCATCTGTGTTTGCTCTTACTTCACTTAACATTGAAGTTGAATCAGTTGTAATAAAAAATTCATCACAAACAGCTATAAAATCTCCGATAGGATTGATTTTTGGTTCTTTTGAATAAATAAGTTTATAATCAAAATCATATTTATTTATTAAATTTTCAATTTCTTTTGAAGTTCTTCTTGAAGTTGTTATATATTTTAAATACTCAGGATAATTCTCAAAAATAAAATCTAATTCATCTTTTATTAATTCATATTCCATTGTAAAAACATCATTATCTCCTCCAATTATAATTGCAAGTGATTTTTTATCTTTAACTTTTTTTACATAACCTTTTGCTTTAGGAAATGATAAATTTAAAGGAAGAGTTAGAATATTATCTTGTCGTATTGGATTATCATGCTCTTGTGCGATTATATAATAAAAATTTTTGAATTTATATGATTTTGGAAGCATTAAAGCTATTGATTTTTTATTATACTTTTGAGCAATAAATTTATTAAAATAATAAGTTCCTGAACCTGTACTAATTATTGCGTCATAAAAATCAAAATAATATTTTTTATAATCTTCAAATAAAGCATCAGTAAAAAAATCAAATTTATCAAAAAGATAAGATAGCAATTTATGAAATTTTGATTTAAATTTTACTTCTAAAATATCATAACTTACATCTTTTATTTTGCAAAAAGCTATTGATTGATTTAAGTGTCCTGGTTTGCCATCACTTATTATTAGAATTCTTTTCATATATCTCTCTATAATGACTTTTAAATCTTTTATGTGGCCAAAACCACTGTTTTTTATCTTCATAAATTATAGCAGATATTGCATTAGCTTCTAATTGTGAAATTTTTTTTAGGTCTTCTTTTTCATTCTCAGTTTTTATAGGAATAATTGGTTCATAAATTTTAATTTTATAAGTATAATTTTCTTGATTAAAAATAGCAAGAGGAACAATATACGCATCAAACTTTCTAGCTAAATTTGCACTAGAAGATGATTGATACGCTTTTTTTCCTAAAAACTCAACTTCTTCACCATCTCTTGCATTTATATTTTGATCAATTATTAAAGATACTGCTTCTTTTTTTAGCATTGCTTTTACAAGCTTTTTTAAAGCTCCATCTTTAAAAACTATTTTACTTCCAGATGCTTCTCTTGCTTTTACAATAAATTCATCTATTTCACTAAAATTTGACTCTCTGGCTACTTGATGTAAAGGTATTATAAATTTATTTATATAACAACTTAACATTTCCATATTCCCAAAATGAGCAGAAATTAAAATAATTGGTTTATTCTCTTTTTTTAGATTTAAAAGTATCTCTTCATTTTCTATTTTAACTGTTCTTTTTAATTCATCATCAGTAACATCTAAATTTTCTATTAAAGATTGAACCCATAAAACCATATTAAAATATGAATATTTTTGAATACTTTTTATTTCATCATTAGATAAAGAATTATTAAAAACAAAATTTAAATTTGTTTTTATAATCTTATTTGTATTTTTTGCGAATAAATAACCACAATATGCTACAAATCTAAAAAATGATCTTCTTACTGATTGCGGTAATTTTCTTAAAATAAAAACTACAAATAAAAAAATTTTATATACTATTTTTTTCATCATAAAATCTTTATTTTTAAATCTTCCGGTGTTTCTAATTTATCAATGTTTGATTCAATTAAAAATGATTTATTTGGTAAATTAATTTCTAAAAAATCTTCATTTAAAATATATTCAACTTTTGGTCTAGAAAAATCTTGATTAACTGCAATATTCAATGAAATCATAAAAGACATCCATTGCATTACTCTAAGACTAGGTAAAAGTTCTTCATATTCTAAAATATCATTTTTTGTTGGAAGTGATTTTTTTGAAAATTTTATTGTATGAGCTACAATCATTCTTGATGTATGTAAAAAATCATAATTTAAACCATTTAAAATAAAATCAAATGCATTATCATTTGATTTATAAAAATTCAAAGTTGAGCCAATAGAATGAAGTTTAGATGCAATTACAAGTAAACTTCTACTTTTACTATCTAAATTATGTAAAGGTTTCAAAATATCAAATATTTTTTTTGCATTATTACCCAAATATGCACTTTGTTTTTCATCAATTTGAAATCTATCAAGCAAACTTCTAACACTAACATTAAAATTTTCAGGGAACTTATGGTTTGAATTTCTAAGTAAATCGGTTAAATAAACACCTTCTCGAACCCCAACTCCTGAAGTTACAACTTGTTTTATTTTAAGCTCATCTAAAATTGTTTTAAAGATAAATGCACCCTCTTTTATAGTATCAAATCTATCTTTTTTTACTCCAAAAGATTTTAAATCATCATTATCTTTTGCTCTAGAAATTCTGTCAAATAAAATTATTTCATTTTCAACATTATAAGTAAATCCATGAAGAACATCTAAAGGATATTGATTTTTTGCCATTACTATTTTTGATAAAGCTCTAATACTCCCACCAATTCCCACAACTTTTTGAGGGATTTCTATATTTAATTCAAAAATCTTTTTTAAATTATCTAATATATATTTTTTCGCACCTTCAATATTATTTTTATTAAAATAAAGTTCTTTTATTCTAACTGTTCCAATATTTAAAGATATAGATTTTTCTATTTTTCCAGCATTTACAAAAGCAAACTCTGTAGAACCACCACCAATATCCACAGTTACAAAAGTATCATCATGTAATAAATTTGAAGTTGCAATTCCACCAAAATATGCCTCTTTTTCTCCATCAATTACTTTTATATTTAAGCCTAAATCATTTTTTATTCTATTTATAAAAACTTTTGAATTTGGTGCATCTCTTAAAGCTGATGTTGCTACACATATAATTTTTCTTGATTTTAATGCATTTGATATATTTAAAAAAGATTTTAAGGATTCATAAGCTCTTTGCATGGGTATATCTTGAAGATTACCATCATTTTCATAACAACCTTCAGATATTTTCACCCTACTTTTAGTCTCATTTATTAAACTAAATGCAAATCTGCTACTTTTTTGTAATACAACCATTCTCATTGAATTGGAACCAATGTCAATGATTGTCGTTACTTTAGACATTAATTCTCTTCTTCCATTAATTGTTCATATTTGAACTTTAACTCTTCCATTGTCTCTTCGTTATCTGGATCAATAATAATACAGTCAACAGGACAAACTTCAACACATTGTGGTTCTTCATAATGACCAACACACTCTGTACATCTATCTGGATCAATTACATAAATTGGGTCACCCTCTTCAATAGCATAATTTGGGCACTCTTCTCTACATGCATCACATGCAATACATTCATCAGTAATCATTAAAGACATATAATTTCTTCCTATTGTAATTTAATTGTCTTGGAGTTATAACCTAAAATTGATTAATAATTTCTTTAAGTAAGTCATATTTTTCTTTATTTTTTGTTATAAATAAATATTCATTTGACCTATAAATATATAAATCTTTACAAATATATAAAGCTGCCGCAATATCAAATTCTCTTATATTGCCACCATATAATACAAATTCATAATCAATTGCACTGCATAAACTAAGAGCAACTGCACCTAAAGTTCTAAATTTGATATGTAGTAAACTTAATTTATCACAAATTTTTGGATATGTATAAGCTCTTTCAAAAATTGCAAGTTTTGTTTTTACAACTTTAATTTTATCTTTATAGTCCATTGTAATTAATGAAAAATATTTCTTTTCTTCATCAAATACTCTATAAGTCATGATTCCTGAAACTAAATTTGTTACAAAACCAGCAACTATTTCTTCATTATATTTTAATGCTACAGATGTACCATAATATGGTAAATCAGAATAAAAATTATTACTCCCATCCAAAGGATCTATTACTAGAGTATAATCTTTATTAGTTGTTAATAATCCACATTCTTCTGAATAAATATTTCCAAATTTATCTAAATGCTTAATAAATATTTTTTCAGCAATTAAATCCATTTTTAAAGAATTATCTCCGCCAAATCCAACACTATTTGTGTAGGAATAATCATTTAAAGATAGATTTTCATTTATATATGTATATATTTCTTTATTAGCTAATTTTACAGCCTCTATAAAATCTCTTTTATGAAAGGCTGTAATATTTTTATTCATTTTTACAATAAATCTTTTATTATTGCTTTTGCTGCTTCTCTTCCATCAACAGCTGCAGTTACAGCTAAATGAGCACCTCTTCTGCAATCCCCACCTGCATAAACTTTTTTATTTGAAGTTTTGTAATCTGAATTAATTACAATTCCACCCCAAGAATTTGTTTCAACATTTAGTTCTTTTAAAAATGCAGGAACTTCAGGAGAGAAACCAAGTGCTAAAATCACAACATCTGCCTCTTCTAAATATTCAGTTCCTTCATTAATAACTACTTTTTGTCTTCCGCTTGCATCGGGTTCACTCATTGAAGTTTCAAGTAATTCAACTGCAACTGCTAAATTATTTTCAACTTTTATAGATTTTGGAGCAACATTAAATACAAATTCAACACCTTCTTCTTTTGCATTTACAACTTCTTTTTTAGATCCAGGCATATTTTTTTCATCTCTTCTGTAAAGACATTTTACAGTTTCAGCACCTTCTCTAACAGATGTTCGAACACAATCCATAGCTGTATCTCCACCACCAATAACTACAACGTTTTTATCTTTTACATCAATATAATTTATATTTTTGTTTCCAAGATTTCTTTTTTGAATCCCTGTTAAAAAATCAATCGCAAAGTATACATTTGATGCATTCTCACCATCAACTCTTACTTTATTACTTGAAGTTGCACCAATAGCTAAATAAATTGCATCAAACTCTTTTTCTAAATCTGATATTGATTTATCTTTTCCTATTTCACAATTAGTATGAAGTTTCATTCCTGCTTCAAGTAACCAGTTAATTCTTCTATCAACAGTTGTTTTATCTAGCTTAAATCCTGGGATTCCATACATTAAAAGTCCACCAGCTCTATCTGCTCTTTCAAACATTTCAACATCAAATCCACGTCTAAGAAGAAATGTTGCAGCTGAAATTCCAGATGGTCCAGAACCAATAATCGCAACTCGTTTATTATTTTTTTTAGTAGTAAATTGAGGTTTCAATCCATTTTCAAAAGCATTTTCTGAAATATATGTTTCAATTGCTCCAATAGAAATTGCTCCATGACCTGTATTTAAAGAACATGCACCTTCACAAAGTACATCTTGTGGACAAATTCTTCCTAAGATTTCAGGAAAAGGAGATGTTTCATTTGATAAAGCAAAAGCCAAATCTGGATTTTTTGTTGCTGTTTGTTTTAACCATGCTGGAATATAATTTCCTAATGGACATCCTGTATGACAATATGGATCACCACATTGCATACATCTATCTGCTTGTTCTGTTGCTCTTTGTTTTGTAAATACTTGATATACTTCATCAAAATCTTTTAATCTTTGAAGAACATCTCTTTTTTCTGGATTTACTCTTTCAAATTTTGTAAAATTTAACATTTTTCTTAATCTCCCTTGTCCGGATCCAGTGGTAGCACTGTCATATTTTTTGGTTTTACCATCCAGAAATTTCTAATTTCAGCTCTAAAATTTTGTAATATATGTTCAGCTATTTCACTTTGTGTTTCGTGTAAATAATCTAATAATAATCTTTTTAAATATAATCTTTCTCTTTCAGTATCATCTGTATCAACTCTAACTGGTTCAATTAATTCTTGATTCATTTTATCAACAAATGTTTTTTCTGGATCATAAACAAATGCCAAACCGCCTGTCATACCTGCTCCAAAATTAATTCCAGTGTTACCTAAAATTACAGCTATTCCACCTGTCATATATTCACATGGATTATCACCTGTTCCTTCTACAACAGTTATACATCCAGAATTTCTAACTGCAAATCTTTCACCCACAGCTGCTCTAATATATAATTTACCACCTGTTGCTCCATATAAACAAGTATTACCTGCACCTGCAAATTTTGGACCTTGATGAGCTGGATTAATAATGATTTTACCACCATTCATACCTTTTCCAACATAATCATTTGCTGCACCATCAAGATATAAGTTCATACCTTTTGATAAAAATGCTCCAAATGATTGACCTGCAATTCCTTTTAAATTAATATTTATAGAATTTTCAGGTAAGCCTTTATCTCCATAAAATCTTGCAATTTCTCCTGATATTAAAGCACCAAATGATCTATTTAAATTTGAAATATCTGCATTTACTTTTACAGGTGAACTTGGATTTTCGATTGTTCTATGAACTTTTTTTAATAATTCTTTTTCAAATTTATTATCATCAAAAGGAGCATTAGTCTCTTTTTGACAAGTATCAATTCCTTCCACTCTTCTTAAAATATTTTGAAAATCAAATTTTTGTGCAAATTTATCATCAATAACTTTTAATAAATCAGATCTTCCAACAATCTCTTCAATCGTTTTATAACCTAAACTTGCAAGAATATTTCTAACATCTTCAGCGATAAATGTAAAGTAAGAAATTAGTCTTTCAACTGTTCCTGTAAAATAATCTCTTAAAGTTTCATCTTGTGTTGCAACTCCAACTGAGCATTTATTTGTATGACAAATTCTTAAAATTTTACATCCAAGTAGTGTTAAAGATGCTGTTCCGAATGCGTAAGATTCAGCACCTAACATTGCAGCTTTAACAACATCAAGACCTGTTTTCAATCCACCATCTGTTTGAACATGAACAAACTCTCTTAAATGATTTGCTTTTAAAGCATTATGAGCTTCAGAAAGCCCCATTTCCCATGGATTTCCAGCATGTTTAATTGATGTTAAAGGAGCAGCTCCTGTTCCACCATCTCCACCTGAAATAATAATCTTATCAGCATAAGCTTTTGCAACTCCTGCTGCAATTGTTCCAACACCAATTGATGATACAAGTTTTACTGTGATTTTAGCCAATGGATTAATTTGTTTTAAGTCAAAAATTAATTGAGCTAAATCTTCAATTGAATAAATATCATGGTGTGGTGGTGGTGAAATTAAAGTAACACCTGGAACTGTATGTCTTAATGTAGCAATAAGACCCGTTACTTTATGTCCTGGTAATTGTCCACCCTCACCTGGTTTTGCACCTTGTGCAACTTTAATTTGTAACTCTTCAGCACTTCTTAAATATGCAGGTGTTACCCCAAATCTTCCTGATGCAACTTGTTTGATTTTAGAATTTCTAATAGTCCCAAATCTTTTTGCATCTTCTCCACCCTCACCTGAATTTGACATACCACCAATAGTATTCATAGCAGTTGCCATTGCTTCATGAGCCTCTGGAGAAATTGAACCTAATGACATAGCAGCAGTTGCAAATCTTTTGAAAATAGTTTCTTTTGATTCAACTTCACTAATATCTATAGGTTTTCTATCTGAATTAAATTCTAAAAAGTCTCTAATAAATTTTTTATCTCTATTAGCAACTAACTCTCTTAATCCTTCAAAATCAGTAATATCTTCTTTTGAAGAAGCATGTTTATTGTGCATAGCTTTTGTTGTAGCTGGACCATAATCATGATATTCACCACCATTTGAATATTTATAAAATCCACCTAAATCAAGAGGAAAAATAGAATGTTCTTCTTTAAATGCATTATGGTGAGATTTATTAATTCTTTCTTCAATATCAGCAAATGTTAAACCTGATAATTCACTATGAGCACCAGTAAAACAGCTATTAATAATTTCATCATCTAAACCAACAATATCAAATAAACCAGAATTTCTATATGATGCAATTGTACAAATACCCATTTTTGACATAATTTTCAAGATACCTGCATTTACAGATTTTTGAGTATTTTTTAAATATTTTTGCATTTCATATTTAGTTGGTTTCTCTCTTTGGAAAAAAGCAACTGTTGATGCATACATCATATATGGATAGATTGCTGTACATCCAAAAGCAATTAATACAGCTGCCATATGAGGATCATAAACTTCTCCTGTAATAGTTACAAGTGAAACATTATGTCTAATCCCTTCTTTTAATAATTTTTGATTTAAAAAACCAACTGCCATTGCTGCAGGAATAATTTTTTCATTATCATTTACAGCTCTATCATCTAGAATCACAACAGCAACACCATCTTCTCTAACTGCTTTTACAACATATGTAGCTAAAGTTTCTAAAGATTCTTTTAAATTTGATTTAAAGCTTGTTGAGAAAACTCTATTTTTATAATATGCGTCATATCTTGGAGATTTTTCATCACCAAAAGAATATAAAACATCATATTTTTCTTTCATTAAAATAGGACTTGTTACTTTTAATCTTCTAGCATATTCTGGTTTTTCATCTAAAACATTGTGAACTCTACCAAATCCAGTTTCTAAAGACATAACTACTTTTTCTCTATATGGATCAATTGGTGGATTTGTAACTTGTGCAAATTTTTGTCTAAAAAAATCTGTAAAATTTCTATTTACTTTTGAAAAACAGGCTAATGGAGTATCATCACCCATAGAACCAACTGGTTCTTTTCCATCTTTTGCCATTGGCTCAATAACTTGATCCAATACTTCATAAGTAATATTAAAATACTTTTGTTTTTTCTCTAAATTTTCAAATTTATAGTCTTTTACATTTAAAAAAGTATCTTCTATATATTCTTGAACATAATCCATATCATCATTTAACCATTTTGAATAATGTTGAGATGATTTTAAATAATTATTGATGTCATCTTCTTTTAATATTTTTCCATGTTTAAGATCAAGTGCAATCATTTGACCTGATTGTAATCTTCCTCTTTCAAGAACATTATCATCTTCTATATTTAAAGTTCCATATTCAGATGTAATATATAATTTATCATCTTTTGTAATAACATATTTAGATGGTCTTAATCCATTTCTATCAATTAAGCATCCAATATGTCTTCCATCTGTTAATGAAACAGCTGCTGGTCCATCCCAAGCTTCCATCGTAGTTGCAGTATATTCGTAAAATGCTCTTAAGTTTGAATCCATATGAGGAGCATTTTGCCAAGGAGCTGGTACTAATGCACGTGCAGCTTTAAAAAAATCCACTCCATTTGCAAGTAAAAATTCAAACATATTGTCTAAAGATGTAGAGTCTGAACCAACATTTTGTAAAATTGGTAATAATCTTTTCATCTCTTCTTCTGAAAAAACATCTGATTTTAACTGTTCTGATTTTACTTCAACATTAAATCTATTTGCTTCAACAGAATTTATCTCTCCATTATGAGCTATTGCTCTAAAAGGTTGCGCTAATCTCCATAAAGGAAGAGTATTTGTTGAAAATCTTTGATGAAATAAAGAAAAAGAAATTTTAAAATCTTCATCTCTTAAATCTATATAAAAATGCTTAATGTGCGTAGGCATAATAAGCCCTTTATACGCAATTACCTTAGATGAAAATGTAGGAATATAAAAATCTTTCTTTTCTATTAATTTATGCTCACACTCTTTTCTTGTTAAGTAAAGCATTGCTTCAAATCTTTTAGATGACATTAAAGTACTTGGGATAACAAATACTTGAATAATATGCGGTAAACTCTCTAAAGCTTGTTGACCTAAAGCATCCGTATCAACAGGAACTTCTCTTGTCAAAATAACTTTTAAATCATTTCTTTCACAATATTCTTTAAAAGTATCTATATCTTCAAGTCCTCCTGCAAAAATCATCGCAACTGCGTAAATTTCTGGTAAATCAACACCTTTTTGTGCTGCTACCTTTCTCATGAAAGAATCAGGCATAGATAATAATAAACCAGAACCATCTCCTGTTTTACCATCTGCTGCTACTGCACCTCTGTGCATCATTCTTTCAAGTGAAGTTATTGCATCTTCTAAATTTTTATGACTTGGTCGATTTTTCATATCTGCTACTAAACCAAACCCACAATTATCTTTAAAAGAAGTTAGTAAGTCTAAATTACACCCCATCATTTTCCTTTATATTAATCTTTCATATTCCGTAGTAAAGTTGGATAATAATATACTATAAATTAGTTTAAATTGTAGTTAAACACTTGAAATATTGAATCTTTACAACCGCTAATTATACAACAATTATTTCATATAAAAAAGTATAAATTATATATTTTTTATACAACAGATATTTTTTATACAATTTGTATAAAGTATCAAAAAATAGACAATTGTTAATAATTACATAATAGTTACATAACTTTTAACTATAATTTTTTATATCAAAATTTAAGGAGAGTAAGATATGAGAAAATTAGTTTTAGGAACAATTGCAGCAGCAATGTTAGCAACATCGGGATTAGCAGCAGATTATACAATGAAAGTAAGTCACGTTGTAAGTGCAAGTACACCAAAAGGTAAAGCAGCAGACTTTTTTGAAAAAAGAGTTGAAGAATTAACAGGTGGAAAAATTGATGTTCAAGTATTCCCAAATTCTCAATTATACGGTGATGGTGAAGAAATTAAAGCACTTGTTATGAATAATGTACAAGTAATTATGCCAAGTTTATCTAAATTTACAAGTGTTGCACCACAAATGCAATTATTTGATTTACCTTTCATTTTTAGAGATAAAGCACATCTTTATAATGTAATGGATGGAGAAGTTGGAGCAATTTTAAAATCAAAAGTTGATGCAAAAAAACAAATGATTGCTATGGATTACTGGGATGCTGGATTTAAAGATTTTTCTAGTAGCAAAAAACCTTTAATTGTACCAGAAGATGCAAAAGGAATGAAATTTAGAATTCAAAGTTCAAAAGTTTTAGAAGCACAATTTAAAGCTGTTGGTGGAAATCCACAAGTTTTACCATTTTCAGAAGTATATTCAGCATTACAACAAGGTGTTGTAGATGGAACTGAAAATCCATTATCTAACTTCTATACAAAAAAATTCCATGAAGTTCAATCTAGTCTTACTTTAAGTAACCACGGATACTTAGGTTACCTTGTTGTTATGAATGAGCAATTTTGGAATAAATTACCAAAAGATTTACAAGAAAAAGTTTCTCAAGCTATGAAAGAAGCTACTGAACTTGAAAGAAAAGAATCAGCAGTTGAAGATGCAAAAATTATGGATGAATTAAGAAAATATTCAAAAGAAACAGGAAAACTTGAAATTATAGAATTAACACCTGAACAAAAACAAGAATGGAAAAAAGCTATGTCAGTTGTTTATCCTAAGTTTTATGATGTAATAGGTGAAGATTTAATTAAAAAAGCAATTGATACAAAGTAGTAAAGTTTAAAATATGAAAAATTTTTTTGAAATTATCGACTTAATTGTAGGTACAATCAATAAAACAATGGCAGTCTTAGGACTGTCAATTGGTGTTTTATTAGCATTTATCAATGTAATATTAAGATATGTTTTTGATATGAGTCTTACTTGGGCTGCTGAACTTACAAACTATCTTTTTATTTGGTCTGCACTTTTTGGTGCTGCATATGGTTTTAAACAAGGAGCACATATCTCTGTAACTTTACTTATTGAAAAGTTTCCTCCGTTTATTACCAAATGTCTTCTAATTTTTGCAAATTTTATTTCAATCGCATATCTTGCTACACTATCATATTTTGGATATGAACTTATCCTTATGTTAGCAGATTTTGGAGAAATGAGTGTTGATTTAGAAATTCCTTTATGGATCCCACACCTTGTACTTCCTATTGCTTTTGCATTAGCCGCATATAGAGCTGCTGAAAAATTAGTTGAAATTTATAATACTGATGCAAAAGATATTGAATTATTTAATGAACATGAAAATGTAATACATGAAGTTACATCAAATAAAGGAGAAAAATAATATGGTTATTGCAACTTTATTTATCTTATTATTTGCACTTATGCTTTTAGGAGTACCTGTTGCTGTCGCATTGGGAACAACTACACTTATAACTTCATTCTTTTTTACAGATATGGATTTAATGGGAATTCCTTCAAAAGTTTTTGATGGATTAAATAAATATACACTTATGGCTATTCCTATGTTTATTTTAGCTGGTTCTTTATTATCAAGAGGCTCTTCAGCTACAAGAATAATCGAATTTGCAAAAAGTTTAGTTGGGCACCTTCCAGGAGGACTTCCAATTGCAGCAATTTTAGCTTCTGTTATATTTGCAGCAGTAAGTGGAAGTTCACCTGCAACTGTTGCGGCAATTGGTTCTGTTATGTATGGAGCAATTAAACAAGCTGGTTACAATGAACAATTCGCCATCGGAACAATTGCTACATCTGGAACATTAGGTATTCTTATTCCACCATCAATTGTTTTCATTGTTTTTGGGGTAACTGCTGATCAATCTATTGGAAAACTTTTTATGGCAGGAGTTATTCCTGGACTTATGATTGGTGCAATGATGATGATTGCAACATATTTTTTAGCTAAAAAAAGTGGTTTTAAAGCAACTCAAAAGGCAACTTTTAAAGAAAGATTTTTAGCATTTAAAAATGCATTTTGGGCATTATTAATTATTGTAATTGTAATTGGTGGAATTTACGGAGGTATTTTTACTCCAACTGAAGCTGGTGCATTTAGTGTAATGTATGCTTTTTTTGTTTCATTCTTTATTTACAAAGATACAAAATACAAAGATTTATATAAAATTATTTTGGACTCAGCACAAACAAGTTCAATGATTTTCTTTATCATTGCAAATGCTATGCTTTTTGCCCATTTCTTAACAGATGAGCAAATTCCTCAACATATTACAGAAATGATTATTGAGGCAAATATGGGACCTTTAATGTTCTTATTAATTGTAAATATTTTACTTTTATTAATGGGACAATTCATGGAACCAAGTTCAGTGGTTATGATTACAGTACCGTTATTACTTCCAATTGGAGTTGCTTTAGGAATTGATCCTATTCATCTTGGAGTTATTATGGTTGTAAATATGGAAATTGGTATGATTACCCCACCTGTCGGACTCAATTTATTCGTTGCAAGTGGTATTACCGGACTTAGTTTAAAACAAGTAATTATCGCTTCATTACCTATGACGACAATTTTGATTATAGGCTTATTATTAATTACTTATATACCTGCTATTTCATTGTGGTTACCAACTTTAATGTATGGATAAAAAGAAGAGAGACTTTCTCTTCTTTTTTCAAATTAAAAAATTCTCAAAAATTATCCCATCAACTTTTTTAGCTATTTCTTCGTATCTATTTTTATTTTTTATAGTCCAAGTTATAATCTCTATACCTTTTTTTTTACAAAAAATATAAATTGAACTATCTAATAACTTTTCATCTAAAGAGACAAAATCAGGCTTTACTTTGAAAAATCTATATAAAAAAAGAATTTTTTCATATTTCCTAAAATTATTAGGAAGACTTTCAAAAATTAATCCTATTTTATGATTTAATCTACTCGTTTTTAGATAAATTAATATATCTTTTTCAAAAGAACACAAAAAATATTCACCCTTATATTTTCCCAATAATTGAAATACAATCTCTTCTAATAAACCTATATTTTTATGTTTTTTTATTTCGATAATCAATGTAATTTTTCCATTTACTAAAGACAAAACTTCTTCTAATAATGGTATTTTTTCATCTGTTTCATATAAATTTAAATCTTTTAAAAAAGAGTATTTTACTTCTTCAATATTCTCTTTTTTATTACACAAACGATATAAATTCTCATCATGAAAAACTACTATTTTGTTATCATTTGTAATATTGATATCAAACTCAACTGAATAATTATTTTCAATAGCCTTTTTAAAGGCTAATAAGGAATTTTCAGGAATTAATTTATTATGATGAAATCCCCTATGAGCAATATATTTATTTTTAAATAAACTCATAATTTATGTCTTTAACTAAACTATCTTTTGGTACAAAAACACCAAACTTTGCACCTACTTTTGTATTTCTAACTCTTAGTTTTCCTTTCATATTTTTATCCACAATGATTTTCGACATATATAAACCTATTCCTGTACCTTTACTATCTTCTTTCGTAGTAAAATATGGTTCAAAAATTTTTCCTTTAGGTTCGACTAAAACTCCTCCACCATTGTCTTCTACATATAAAACTACATAAGTATCTTCTTCATAAGCTGTTATTTTTATTGTTGGATTTTTTATATTTTTTTCTATTAAAACATCTTTTGCATTATTTAAAATATTTAATAAAACTTGTTCATATTCATTTAAATACGTCTTTAAAGTAATATTTTTATCTATATCTATTTGTAAATCTATATTATAGTTTTTTAATGTACTCGAAATTATATTTATAACTAAATCAACAACTTTATATAAATAAAACTCTTCTTTTTCTTTTTTAGGCATAAAAAAATTTCTAAAATCATCAATTGTTTGAGACATAAATTCCAAAACTTTATCTGCTTCTTGAGATTTTTGTTCCATAGTTTTTGAATCAAGTGCATCAATACTATATTTAAATCTTATATACATAAGAATTGAAGATAATTCACTTAATGGTTGCCTCCATTGATGAGCAATATGAGAAATCATCTCACCCAATGCTATAAATTTGGATTTTTGTACTAATAATTGTTCTTTTTCTCTATTTTTTTCAATCTCTTTTCTTACTTTTTCTTCTAAGGATTGATTTAAAACTTCTAATTCTTTTGCATTAAAAAGAACTTTATTTTCATAATCCTTTAGAACTTTATCAATTTTTTGAGAGATTACAATTGAAATTAAAATTGCAATAGACAAAAACATTATAAAAAGAACTACATTTTGTACTACTTGATTTTTAACTCTTTTTTTTAAATCTTTTGTTTTAAGAGCAATCTCATTTTCCATATCGTCAGTATAAACACCAACAGCTATAATCCAATTCCATTTTTCATAATATTTAAAATATGAAATTTTTTGTTTTATCTCTTTCGTATCAGGTTTTTTATAAGCATATTTAGTAAAAGATTCACCTTTATATCGAATATCTCTTAAAAAATCTTCTCTAAATTTTTTACCATCTTCATCTTTGTAATTTGTTGAGATATATTGTCCAACAATATCTAATCTATTTGGATTTACTATTAACTTTGCAAAATTATCTCCACCTTGCATATTTTCAACTTCATAAACAAAAAAATAGTTACTTGTATTCTCTTCAAAGGTAATATTATTTAATAATCTTACCGCATCCATTTTTTGTTCTTCATCATCTAAATTTGATTTAACAATATTGTAATTTAAAATATCAATAATCGTATTTATCTCTTTTTTCAAAGTCATTTTTTTATCAGAATAATATTCATTTACAAATTTTTCCATTTCAATATCAAAATCATTATATGTATTTTTTACATAAAAATATGACATTGCAAAAACCATTGATGACATTATGACAATAAAAGTAAAAATAATTATTTTTGATAAATTTTTTTCAGTAACCAATCCCAAAATAAAACCTTCTTAACCTAATTTCGCTATGATAACATAATTTTTATAATAAGGATTCTTAGAATATGAAAAATGATTTTATAAATAAACTTAACGCTTATACCGTTTTATATGCAGAAGATGAAGATGGAATTAGAAATAATATTCAAGAGATTTTAACTCATCTGTTTAAAGAAGTTATTTGTGTAAAAAATGCAAGTGATGCATATATGAAATATCTTGAATATAATCCAGATTTAATTATAACTGACATAAAAATGGGAAATGAAACAGGAATAGATTTATTAAAAAAGATAAGAAAATCAGATTCAAAAACAAGAATTATAATAACTTCAGCATATACAGATTTAGAATATTTACTTCAAGCAACAGAGCTTCATTTGATTAAATATATTATAAAACCAATAACTCAAGATAAACTTATGGAAGCACTTGAAGCTTTTATAAATAGTTATGACACAACAAAAATTTATAATTTAATACCAAATTGGATTTTTAATTTTAGTAAAGCAACTATATCAAATAGTAAAGAAGAATTTACTCTTACAAAAAAAGAAAATATTTTTTTAAAGCTTTTAATTAGTAAAAATAGAATTATTACATATGAAGAACTTGAAACAAATATTTGGGATGAAGATTCTATCATGACTGCAAATGCTATGAGACTTTTTATCAAAAACTTTAGAAAAAAACTTCCTAAAGATTTTTTGAAAAATATACAAGGTGTTGGATATAAGCTAGTTAGAGATTAGTTTTATATCCTCTTTTTGTTCTTCCTTTTCTTCATAAGCAGAAGCTTTTTGTAATTTATCAAGTTGTATAAAATATGAATGTCCTAAATAAATAACATAATAAACTGCGCTAAAAAGCGTTGCAAATGGGATCATTGAAATAATATATAAAAACAATGTTCTAAGTCTAAAATTATTCCCTTGAGTTTTATAAATTGTTTTATACTCTTCTTTACTTAAAATTGTTGAGCTTACATCAAAATTTAGAAGTTTATGAAAGAAATAATAAAGAGGTAAAGAAAAGGCTATTATATTTAAAACAGGAACAAAATAAACTGGAATTAACACTAAAAATAAAATTATCATCATTATTGCACTTTTAAATAATACCCATAAAGAAGAAAATAAAGTTCCATATCCATTTAAGACTAAATGAGAATAGTATCTTTTATGTAATATTCCTAAAATCATTGGTGTTAAAAATCCAATAATAATAATTGATAAAATCACTGAAGCTTGTAAAACAATAACTGTTCCAATTGAATAAAGTAAAAATCCTGCAATCCAAGAAGTAAAAGAATATTTAAACAAAAATACTATCAAATAAGTTGCCCAAATAAAATAAAAAGGAGCATTTTCATCAATAACAACTTCTTGTCCATTTTGAGAAGCTGCTGCTATTTCTTGTAAACTTGAAATTCCAAAATCTGCTGCTGCAAAAAATATTGCATATAAAATAATCATCGTTATAATCAACGGAATTAATGCAATTCTTAACATTGAACTTGTAAAAAAATCTTTTATACTTTTAAATATAATTTCTATTTCATCCATTTAAATCCTTTTTTCATCAAATCTTGTTCGATACTCACACTTTTGACAAAGTTCTTCAACTAAAATATTTTTTTTAAATCCCTTTTGAATATCTAAAACTTTTTTTGATTTTAATATATCTTCTATTTGTGTATTGTTTGTATTCCCTAAATTTACAACTGCATTTTGGTCTAAGCAACAAGGAATGACATCACCATTTGTTAAAATCCCAAAATGTGAATCTAAACCATAACAAAAACCTTTTGTAGAAACAATCTCATTATTTAAAGATGGCCAGTTAAAATATTCATCAAAATTAAAAAATATTTTTCTATCTATTCTTATATTTTTAGGTCTTTGTTTATAAACTTCTTCTATATTTATTTCTGTATTAAATGCTTCATTTATTTTATCAAAAACTTTAGTATTAAACTCTTTTGCACTTTTTTCTTCATCCAAATTCCAAATTCTAAAATTTATAAAATATTCATGTTTTCTACTTTGAGCAAATTTTACAAAATTTATAATTGGTTCTAAATATTCATCTAAAGATTTCTTATGCGAATTTGCATTATATGAATTTATTGAAAAATTTATTTGCTTTATTGTTGAATTTAAAAGTGTTTCATAATGTTTTTCATTTATATTATTTGCTGTTGTTGTAATATTTACTTTTAATCCATGCTTTAAACTAATATTTAGATATTCATTTAGATTTGTCAAAACAAGTGGATCACCAACAACATGATAAGCCAACTCTTTTGTATATGGCTTTAATTGAAAATTTAAACTATCAAATTGTTCTAAACTCATTATTCCATTTGGTAAAATTTTTGGAGGGCAAAATGTACATTTTAAATTACATATATTAGTTATTTCTATATGTACTTTTTTAAATTTTTTTATATTCATTCCTTATTTTAATTTTTTAAATTGTATCTAATAGTTATTAAAAAATAATCAATTACTAAAATGAGTTTGACTATAATATAGCTACTATTAAAAAAGGTAATAACATGGAAATGATTTTAAATGAAAATGATTTAGTAGTTGGTGCAAGATTTGAAAATGGAACAATACAAGATTATATAGATGATAAAAAAATTTATGGTCTTATTAGAATTGAAAATACAACTGCAAATTGGTTCTTATTTAATAAAGACGAAAGTGAAGATGATCTTCAAAAACTTTATAAAAAAGTTTTAAATGAAGAACATTTTATACAAGACGATTTTGGTGAAGAAATAGTAATCTTTAATAAAAATGGTAATATTGCTTTTAATGAATTTGCAAACAAAATAGATGAATATTTAGGTGATGAAATAGGAAACTTTATCTAAATAAATCTATTAGTCAATAAAAACTTTTTTATAAATAATATCAAAATTCTGAATTGGGTCAGGATTAAATTCATCCTCTTTTTCATGCGTCCAAAATAGATATTTATTTCTAAATTTATTATAACTATTTACAAAGAAAATATTAAAAGCTGTAGCAAAAACAACATTTGTCTTTTTATCTATAAATTTATACTCATATTTTCCATAAATTTTAGGTAAAAAGGTATCTTGTATTTTTTTTAAAATTTCAAATCTTGGATTTATTTCTTCATTTTTAGTATTTTCATAAACATTTGAATTTAAATAAACTCTTTGTGTATTATAAATATATCTATTGTATTTGTGGGCATAAGTTGATATATCAATAAATTTATCAATATAACTTTCATGTAATACTTTTATCTCTTCTCTTTCACTTTGTGTTAAATCTGTAGAATATTTTAAAGGATAAATATAAACACCTATCATAGATAAACTATCAATTTTTGACTCACTATTTTTTGTAGGTTGTAAATAAACTTTTGAATCCATTTGAGTTAAAGAATAATAATTTTTTATAGCATATTTTATAAAAATATCATAATAAACTAAACTCAACAAAGATACTAATAAAACAAAAAACAAAATTACACTTTTAAAAATTTTTGATAATATAAAACTTATAAAAAAACAAAAAGATATAAAAGATAAATTTGCTGGAATAAATAAAAAGCTTTCAGGTACGACTAATTCAAAAGATGGCATTTAAACTTCTAATTTAACAAATAAGGTAAATCTCTTTTTAATGATTCCAATAAATCCTCATTTAAAAAAAATTTTGAATATTTCTTTTCAGGATTTTTGTAGCAAAAAGCACAGACATACCTATTTTTTTTAATTAATTCGATACTTGGCATTAAAATTTCTTGTAAAGATGGATTGTTTTCATAAAAAAGATACATTTCTTCTAAATTTTTTTCAAGATCATTATCTTTTAAGAAAATCACATTTTCTTGCATAAACTCAATAACACTCTCTTCTTTTGATTTTATATTTAAAAATGCCTCTTTTACATCTTCAAATCTCATATCAAATTTAGCTCCAACTAACAAGGTTTCTTTTAGATTTTCTAAATCATTTTTTTGGAAATAATATTGCAATAAAAGATTTAAATAATGTTCTTGAACATCTTTATCATAACTTTCTATAAATTCAAAAACTTCATTTGCATTATTTATTTTCCCATTTTCAAGTAAAATATTATGAAGGACACCTATTTCTCCAATAATTTCATGTAGTCTATCACTCATTAATTTCCTTATACAATTTTATATATTGTATCCAAAATAGATTTTAAAAATATTATAAAATATGCTATTATAAGCCCTATAATAATTAAATCACAAAATTAAAGATTTAAAATATCATTTATCAAGAAGATTTCAATGTCAAAAAGAATAAAAGAGATAATATTAATCATAATATTTCTAACAACGAGCCTATATGGGAATTTAGAAAAGGTCTCTTTACAACTAGAATGGAAACATCAATTTGAATTTGCAGGATTTTATACAGCTTTAGAAAAGGGTTATTATAAAGATGTTGGCTTAGATGTAGAAATAAAAGAGTTTGAAGATGGAATTAATATAAGCCAAGATGTTATTGATGGAAAATCAACTTTTGGACTTAGTTCTTCGGCATTGATTTTAGAAAAACTAAAAAATAGACCAGTTGTCTTAATTGCTTCTTATTTTAAACAAAATGCTTTAGCATTAGTTACAAAACCAAATATAAAAACTCCTGCTGATTTAAAAAACAAAAAAATCATGGCTTTAGATTGGGAAATGGGTCATACAAGTTTAGGAGTTATGTTAAAAGATTTTGGAATAGAAAAAGATGATTATACTTTAATACCTCATGATTTTAAAATTGATAAATTTATAAATAATGAAATTGATGCAATGAGTATTTTTATAACTTCTCAACCTTTTGAATTAAATAAATTAGGAGTTGAATACAATATTTTAAATCCTGCAAATTTTGGAATTTATTCTTATGATGAAGAACTTTTTACAAGTGAAAATATTATTTATAAAAATCCAAAAATGGTTGAAAACTTTATTAATGCTTCAAATAAGGGATGGGAATATGCTTTTAAAAACAAAAAAGAGATTGTTGATTTAATTTATAATAAATATACAAAAAGAAAAACTAAAGAATCTTTACTATATGAAGCAAATAAAACAGAAGAAATATTTAAAACAAATATTTTTAAAATAGGTGCTGTCGCACCTGAACTTATAAAACTAAATGCTGATTTATACTCAAATCTTGGATTAGTTGATAAAAATTTTGATATTACAGCTCTTTTAAATTCTTATTATATTTCTAATGAAAATAAAGATTTGATATCATTTACGGAAGAAGAAAAAGCTTATTTAGAAAGTCATCCCATAATAAAAATTCACAATGAAATGAATTGGCCTCCTTTTAATTATAATGTAAATGGAATACCAACTGGATTTTCAATCGATTATATGAATCTTTTAGCATCTAAATTAAAAATGCATGTTGAATATATTTCTGGTTTTACATGGAATGAATATATTGAAAAATTAAAAAAACAAGAAATTGATGTTATGTTAAATATGTCAAAAACAAAAGATAGAGAAAAAGATTTTATATTTACAACTAGCTATACAAAAGCAATTGATACAATATTTACTAGAAAAAATAGTAATTTAAAAAATATTGAAGATTTTGAAGGAAAAACACTTGCAGTTATAAAAGGTTTTTATGAAGAAGAACTTTTAAAAAGATATTACCCGAATATAAAACTATTATTAGTAAATGATTCAATTGAAGCATTAGAAAAAGTTGCTTTTGGAGAGGCTGATGGTTCTATTGATAATTTTGCAGTTGGAAATTATCAAATTGAAAGTAACCATATTTCAAATTTAAAACCTGCTTTTTCTATAAATGATGAAAGATTTAATTTAGATATGTTTATTGCAACAAATAAAAACAATGAAATATTAAGAAATATTTTACAAAAAGGTAAAGACAAAATAAACGAAGAAGATATTTTAGAATTAAAAAGAAAATGGATTAATCCAAAAGAAAATGATAAAAATTCAAATATCTATTTAAGCCAAGAAGAAAAAGCTTACTTAAATAATAAAAAAGTAATTACAATGTGTGTTGACCCAGAATGGGAACCATTTGAAAAGATTAATGAAAAAGGGCAACATGAAGGAATTGCAGCTGATATTATAAAAATTATATCTTCATCTTTGAATATCAACATTGAACTTGTTCCAACAAAATCATGGGAAGAGAGTATAGAATTTTCACAAGAAAAGAAATGTGATATTTTAAGTTTTTTAAATGAAACACCAAAAAGAAAAGAGTGGTTAAACTTTACTGAGCCAATATTTGAAGATCCAAATGTAATAGTTGCTAGACTTGAAACCAAAGAAATCAAGGATTTATCTAAAATAAAAGCATCTATTGCTTTACCAAAAGGTACAGCAATGGCAGAATTATTTGCTAAAGATTTTCCAAATTTAATAATCATTCCTACAAATTCAGAAGATGAAGCTTTTAAATTAGTTGAAGATAAAAAAGCTGATTTAACTATACGTTCAATGATTATAGCAGCATACACAATAAAAAAAGACAATATATTTAATCTTAAAATTGTAAACCAACCAAAAGGTTATGAAAACTATTTAAGAATTGGAGTAGAAAAAAACAACATTACTCTTTTAAATATTTTAAATAAAGCTATTGAAAATATAGATAAAAAAGATATTGAAAATATAGTAACAAAATGGGTTGTAATAAAATATGAAAAAACAACAGATTATACATATTTTTGGATAGTATCTGCAATAATTATAATATTTATCATATTTATTTTATACAGACAATATCTGCTAAAACTTACAAATAAATATTTAAAAGATGAAGTTATAAAAAGAACTACTCAGCTAGAAAATTCAAACTTGATTTTGGAACAAAAAAAAGATGAACTCTCAACTTTAAATAAAACTCTTGAAGAAAAAATAAAAAAAGAAGTTGAAAAAAATAGACTTATACAAGAAAAGCTTTTTAAAGCAGATAAATTAGCTTCTATGGGAGAAATGATTAGTAATATTGCCCATCAATGGAGACAGCCTTTATCTATAATTTCGACTATTGCAACAGGAACTAAACTTCAAAAAGAGATTAATACATTAAAAGAAGAAGAATTAATTGAAAATATGGACTTAATAAATAAAAATGCTCAATATTTATCAGAAACTATTGATGATTTCAAGAATTTTATAAAAGGTGATAGAAAAATCCAAAATTACAATTTATATAATACTATACAACATTTTATACATATAGTTCATTCTTCAATAAAAAATTCTAATATTCAGTTAGTTCTAGATTTAGATAAAACAATTTATGTAGAGGGTTATCCAAATGAATTAATTCAATGTTTAATTAATATTTTTAATAATTCTAAAGATGCATATGAAGAGATAAAAGAAAAAGAACCACTATTCTTCATTCAAACAAAAAAGGAAGATAATCAAATTTATATAATAATAAAAGATAATGGTGGAGGGATTCCTGAAAATATTATTTCTAAAATATATGACCCATATTTTACAACAAAACATAAATCACAAGGAACAGGACTTGGTTTAAATATGACTTATAAACTTGTAACCGAAGGTGCACATGGTAAAATAGATGCTACGAATGTGAAATATATGTATAAAAATAAACTGTATAAAGGCGTAGAATTTAAAATAATAATTGAAATATAAAGTGGATGGGGTAGAAGGATTCGAACCTTCGAGTGACGGTACCAAAAACCGTTGCCTTACCGCTTGGCGATACCCCAAAAATGAAGATTGAAAAAATGGAGCTGGTGAAGGGAGTCGAACCCCCGACCTGCTGATTACAAATCAGCTGCTCTAGCCAACTGAGCTACACCAGCGCCGTATTTCTTTTAGAAATGGTGTCAAGAGAGGGACTCGAACCCTCGACCTCCGGCTTATGAGACCAGCGCTCTAACCAGCTGAGCTACCTTGACACAAAAATTGGTTGCGGAAATAGGATTTGAACCTATGACCTTCGGGTTATGAGCCCGACGAGCTACCTAGCTGCTCTATTCCGCGATAAATAAAAGAACATATAACTTTAAAAGTTAAATGGAGCGGGAGACGAGACTCGAACTCGCGACAGTCTGCTTGGAAGGCAGAAGCTCTAGCCAACTGAGCTACTCCCGCAAAATGGTGGGTCATGAAGGACTCGAACCTTCGACCACTCGGTTATGAGCCGAGTGCTCTAACCAGCTGAGCTAATGACCCACAATGGCGGACAGTGAGGGATTTGAACCCTCGGTACCGTTACCAGTACGTCTCCTTAGCAGGGAGGTGGTTTCAGCCAACTCACCCAACTGTCCTTTTTGCGCTAATTTTACTATCATAAAATCAGGACGGAAATTATAATAGTATATCACTTAAAGCATACTTAAAATTTGAAGGGATATTAAATATTTTTCAATATCTCTTCAACAACCTCTTTTGGATTTTCAGATTTATATATTGGTCTACCAACAACAATAAAATCTACTAAATTTTCTTTTGAAAAAGGAAGATCTGCCACTCTTTTTTGGTCACCACTATCCTCACCAAAAGGTCTAATTCCAGGACATAGAGTTATAAAATCTTTCGAAGTATTATTTTTAATATCTAAGCTTTCAAATGCAGAACAAACAACTCCATCTATTCCTGATTCAAATGTATCAATTGCAAATTGTATTGCTTTTGTACTTATATCTTCATTGTAAATAGCTTTAAAACTATCATTATCAAAAGAAGTAAGAGCAGTTACAGCTAAAACTAAAGGTTTATTAGGAATATCTTTTATCCTATTCATAACTGTTTTCATAGCTTCTACACCTGAACTTGCATGAACATTAAACATATCCACTAATCCAAAATTTGCTATTTCTTCAGCAGCATCTGCCATTGTATTTGGAATATCATAAAGTTTTAAATCTAAAAATATTTTAAAATTTGAATTTATTGCTTTTAAATCTTCTAAAAACTTTTTACCATCTCTAATATAACTTCTAAATCCAACTTTTAACCAAACATCAAAATCTTTTATTTGTTTTACTAACCTAAGATTTTCTTCAGCAGTTGGCAAATCTAAAGAGACACATAATTTCATAGCTCTACTCACAATTATGCCTTTACAACTTTATCTAGTAAACCATTTACAAATTTTGGTGCCCCATCACTTGCTAATTTTTTAGATAATTCTATAGCTTCATTTATTACTACTGCTTTTGGTAAATCTTCAAATAATATTTCATAAATAGCTAATCTTAAAATTGATTTTTCAACAGAACCAATATCTTCTAAAGTTCCTTGATTTAAATGAGATATTATTTCAGTATCAATTTTTTCCAAATTTTCAATTGATCCATTAAATAATTTTAGTGCAAAATCTTTTTGTTTATTTCTAATTTTTTTTTCTTCTAAAATTTCATCAACAAATTTTGCTATACCTTCATTTCCTAAATCATAAGCATATAATAAACCAATTACAGACTCTCTTGCTTGTGTTCTAGTTGCCAAAACTATTTCCCCATTTCAGTATATAAATCTAGCATTTCAATGATTGTAACCATTGCTTCAGCACCTTTGTTACCAACTTTTGAACCTGCTCTTTCAATTGCTTGCTCTATCGTATCAGTTGTTAAAACACCATTTGATACAGGTTTTCCATATTTTAAACCAACAGTAGCAATTCCTTTAGTAGCTTCAGCAGAAATATAATCAAAATGAGGAGTAGCGCCTCTTATAACAGCTCCTACACAACATACTGCATCATATTTACCACTTGATAATGCTTTTTCTAAAGCAAAAGGAATTTCAAAAGCACCTGGTACTAAAATTAAATCTAAATTTTCTTCATTTCCACCATGTCTTTTAAATGCATCTTTGGCACCTTCAACTAATCTATCAGTTATAATATGATTAAATCTACCATTTATAATTGCAACTTTTTCCGTACCTTTTAGTCTTAAAACACCTTCAATTATTTTCATTTATTTTCTCCAAAGATTATGTGTTAAGTTTTTATTATATAAAAAAGCCTCTTTATATCTGTTGAACAATCAAGTGTCAAAAATATAATTTTTTATCTATAAATAATTGATTTATTTCTTCCAGATTTTTTTGCTTCATATAAGGCTTCATCTGCTTTTTTAAACAATAATTCAATATTATCATCTTTCTTTAAACTTGATATACCTAAAGATATTGTTTTATAGCCTACTTTTTCAAATCTAAAATTCTCAATTTCTTTTCTTAATTTTTCTGCAAGTATAAAAGCACTATCTTCAGATGTTTTTGTACAAATAATTAGAAACTCTTCACCACCATATCTTCCAAAGATATCTGAAATTCTTATATTTTCTGAAATTATTTTTGATAACTGTTTTAAAACATTATCACCAACTAGATGACCATAAGTATCATTTACTAACTTAAAAAAATCAATATCAATTATAATTAGAGAGAGATTATCTTTATGCCTTTTTGCAACTTCTATCTCTTTTTGTAAAAAAGTATCTAACATTCTTCTATTATAGATTCCTGTTAATTTATCTATTGATGCAAATTTTTCCAACTCTTTTTTTGCAGTAATATCAACTCCTACTGAAATAAATTGTTCAATAGAGTCATTTTTAGCATTTTTTTTGGGAATAATATATTGATTTAACCAATAATCTTTTCCATCTTTACTTTTATTTTGTATTTCACCTTCCCAAATTTTCTTATCTAAAATAGTTTTCCATAACTCTTTTATAATCATTTTATCTTGTTTTGGATTTGATATAATAGAAATTTTTTTCCCAATTAATTCCTCTTTTGAGTAACCACTTATTTGTTCAAAAGCTTTGCTTGCTTCTACTATTGTACTATCAATTTTAGTCGTTACAGTAATTACATATTTATCAATAATTAATGTAAATTCATTTAATTTTTTATTAGCTTTCAAAAGTTTTTCTTGCAATATTCTAGGAGTTTTTGAAACAAAAATCGCCATTATAAAACTTAACGCAACTGTCAATAAAAAAACTATTACTGCAACATTTGTTCGTTCTTTTAATAATTCTTTTTTATAATCTTTCTTCGTTTTTAAAATTAATATGGCATTATCTTCATTTTTCAAGGAATCTTTTAAAGAAAAAGTAAAAATTCCATTATTTAAACCATCTGGAAAATCTATAGATATATCTCTTGCTATATTTTTATATTTATTAAAAGCAAATTCTTGATTTGGATGTAATATATAATTCTTATTTTCATCAATAATATAACAATCAAATATAGAAGAAGAAGCTAAAGATTTAAATAAATTATTAGTTAATAAATTTATTACAACCATTGCACTAAATTGATTATTTTCAAATAAAGCTATTCCAACTCTAATTGTCGGTCTATATGGAATTTCAATCTTTCCATGTTCAATATTTAAATCTAATTTTGAATGCCAAATCTCTTTTTCATTCAGTTTAGATATACTTTGGAAATAATCTCTATGATATTTATTTTGAAGATCTTTTTCTCCAACAATAAAGGCTTGTTGGTTTTCTTTATTTCTATCAACTCTTACCAATTCTTGCCCAGATTTATCAATAAGTCTTGCTTGCATAATGATACTATTGCTATTTGCAACAGCTAAAAAAATATTATTTAGATTTTCTTTATTTAAAGAATTTCTTTCAATCAAAAATTTCTTTGTTAAATTATCATAAGCTAAAGATTTAGCAATATTATCAATATTTTCAAAAGTTGGTTTTAAAATAGTTTCATTTTTAATTTGAAATATTTCTTTTGCTTTTCTATTTAAATCTATTTCAATATCTTTAATTTCAAAAGTATAAGCTACTATTACACTAAAGCAAGAAATGATAATACCAAAAACAATAAAATATAAAGTGAAAAATTTATGAAAGTTTTGTTGATTCAATACAAACACCTACCTTAAAAGCGGGAATTGTATCAAAACAGAACTTTAAATTGACTATATCAATATAAGAATAAAAGATGAATGATATAATTTTTATATCATTCATCTTACTAAGTTTTTAGAAGTTTTGCCCTAGTGCATCTTTGATTGCAAAAATATCATTTATAGTTTTATATAAATCTTCAACTTTTAGCATATTTGGACCATCACTTTTTGCAACACTTGGATCAATGTGAGTTTCAAAGAAGAATCCATCAACACCAACTGCAGCTGCTGCTCTTGCCATATAAGGAACAAAAGTAGAATTTCCACCTGTTGTTCCACCTGTACTTGGAATTTGAACACTATGTGTTGCATCAAAAATTACTGGAGCATATTGTCTTAATAAAATTAAATTCCTCATATCTACAACTAAAGCACCATAACCAAAAGTATTTCCTCTTTCACAAAGCCATACACCAGTTTTTTCAGAATTTTCAAAATTTACTTCTGAAATACCTCTTGTATTTAAAATCTTTTCAACAGGATGTTTCATTGCGTCAGCTGCTAGGAATTGACCTTTTTTAATATTTATTATTGCATTTGTTTTTGCTGCTGCTACAAGTAAATCTGTTTGTCTACATAAAAATGCTGGGATTTGTAAAATATCAATAACTTCACCTGCTGGTGCAGCTTGATATGATTCATGAATATCAGTTACAACTTTATAGCCAAATTGTTCCTTTATTTCTTGAAATATTTTTAATCCTTCATCAAGTCCTGGTCCTCTAAAAGAACTTAAACTCGTTCTATTTGCTTTATCAAATGAAGCTTTAAAATAGAATTCAACTCTTTTATCTTCACTCAAAGGTTTTAATTTTTCTGCTATTTTAAATACTGTATCTCTATCTTCAAGTACACAAGGTCCAGTTATTACTTTCATTTATTCCCTTTAAAAATTATTTGTTTTTCTTTGCCAGTTATTGCATAATAAAATTCATAAACATTCTGGCAGATGTATTCTATATCATTTTTTGCATGTTCATCACATGCTAATAAAATTTTATCACCAATTTTTATCTCTTCTTTCCATTCAGGAAGTAGTATTATATCATCTTCTCGTTGAAGGAGTAAAGGAACAACATTATTTTTTAATTCTTTATTATATAAAGATATTGAAAATAAACTAAAAAAAAGAGTTTCATTAGCTAATAAATGTTTATAAATTTGAGGAGTCAAAGCTTCGTTGATTTCAAATTCCATAAGTAAAGGTTTTTCATTTATATCCTTAATCAATCTACTCACTAATTTTGAAGCCCATTCATTGTCTTTTTTAATTATCTGTTTAATAAATTTATCACTTAAAGGCATAACTAAAGCATTTGTAACTTTGTTAACTAATATTTTTGATGGAGTAAAAATATGATTTATTTTTGCATTTTTAAATAAAAAATCATCTACCATATCATTTTCTCTAACAATTGTTATAATCTTTGGATTTAATTTTTTCGCGGTTGCTAAAATAGATAAGTTTGTTGTATCATCATCTGTAACAGCAGCAATTGCTACTGCATCTTTAATACCAATATCTAATAATAACTCTTTATCATCTGCATTACCAAAAACTATATTAGAAATTTCATCTTTTGTAAGTTCATGATTTTTATTTTTATCAATTTCAACTAATTTCATTCCAATATCATTTTCATTTAATTTCTCAAAAATTTTTCTTCCCATTCTTCCATATCCACAAACAATATATAAACCTTTTGGAAAAATTGGTGAAGTTATATTTAAACTATCTAAACCATATATCCATTTTTCAAGTTTAAATAAATTTGGTGAACAAAGAGCTAAATTTATCTCAGAAGATATTATAGAAAAAGGATTAACAACAACTTCAGCATCTAAATCTTTTAAATTTTCTGTATGATTTGTTGTTGTTGATTTAACAGCAATTTTTATATTTTTATTTAAAGCTTTTGCCATAAGAGTTATCTTTAAATTTAGAGCATCATCTTCAAACAAAGAAACAATAGCTTTACAATTTCTTTTTTTTAATCCTGCTGTTTCTAAAACTCTTATAGAATAATTTTCACTATATAAAACAGGAACAGTTGGTGTAAAATTTTCTAATATAAGATTATGAATTTTCATCTTATCTCGTTCTATTACAACAGTTCTAAATCCTTGTTCCATAGCTTTTATTATAATTTTTCTAGTAATTTGGTTATATCCTAAAATTACTATAAATTTTTCATTCAAATTTTTTATTTGTCTTAAAAATTTTGCTTTTTCTATCTCTTGTAAAAAAAGTTTATCTTGAAATAAAGAAATTAAAGAACCTATACTATAAAACCATCCAAGAACTGTTAAATAAATTGAAAAAGTCACCCACATTCTTTGAGGATATGAAAAAGTAAATGGTGTTTCTCCAAATCCAATAGTTGTTGCAGTATATGAAATAAAATAAAAAGCATCAAAAATAGACATTTTATAAGGATTCCCATTTGCATCAATCCCATCAATTAGTATTAATCCTAATATTGCAATTGTATATGTTATTAATATTACTAAAAAAGGTCTCCTCATTTTTTGCAAAATAATAAATAATGAATTATTTCTCAAAGTTTCTTCTTTTTATCTTTTTGATTTTAAAGTATCACCTACATAAAGGGCAACAGAAGTGATATTTGCGAGTAAAGCACCTCCTGATAAAGAGACAATTGCAGCCATTATTTCAGAATTCATACCTGAAGAATAAACAGCAATAGTCCAAATAAGAGCTGCTGCTATTAACTGAATATCAGCTACTAAAGATGTAGCTAATAAAACTGAACCAACTTGTGTTTTATCTCCAAGTTTTAATATTGTTGCAATTAAATTTATAACTATTGCTGCAAATAATTCATATTTGCTATGACTTTCCATAACATAAATTTCACCATAAAAAAATCCAAAATTTAGTGTCATAGCTAGGATTATAAAAAACCCTGAAATTACCTTATCTAAATTCATGATATTCATCCTCCATATCTTTTCCAATATTCAATTTTCTTCTAAATACCTCATCAATGTTATCATGTACTCTTGAATCTTTATCTAAAAATAAAAGTCTATGTTTATTTAACTGATTAATATTTTTAAGTCCCATTATTGCAAGTAAACCTCTAACATTCTTTAATAAATTTTTATGATAATTAGCTACATAATTTGCATGTTTAAATACAAAATATTTTCTTCTTTTATTTTTATTTTGTGTAGCTAATCCTACAGGACATTCTCGTCCAGTTGTTCCAGAACAATATCTTGCTCGAATACATCCTGCACTCATCATAAAACCACGTGCAATTTGAACAAAATCTGCTCCTAAACTCATTGTTATAACTATATCATCTGGAGTTAATATTTTACCACTTGCAATTATTTTTATTTTATCTCTAATATCATAATCTGTTAAAACTTTATTTACCAAATAAATTGAATCTCTTAATTCTAAACCTACTCTTTCCATCATCTCAAGAGGAGCTGTAGCACTTCCACCACTTCCAGCATCAACAGTTATAAAATCTGGATACGCATTATTATTTATATCCATTCTTCTTTTTATTTCTTTAGCATAAGGTTCAATATTCTCTATATCTGATATTACAATTTTCATACCTACTGGTTTTTCTGAAAGTTTTTGTAACTCTCCAATAAAATCAAATAACTCTTCTATACTATTTCCATAAGGAAATCTATTTGGAGAAAATACATCTTTATAGGCTTCAACATTTCTATAATATGCAATTGCAGGTGTAACTTTATGACCTGCAAGTTTTCCTCCTGTTTGTTTTGCACCTTGAGCTATTTTTATCTCAGTCATTTTACAAAAACTCATAACCTTTTGATATCTTAAAGGATCAAATTTCCCTTCTTTATCCCTAGCTCCATAAAGTCCTGAACTAATTTGAAAAACAATATCTGGCATATCAGAAGGTACTTCTTTGGGAAAATTTTCCAAAGGAGCATCCCAATTTGGTCTATAAAATTGTTTTTTCTTCATATCAAGCATATATGTTTCTGCTTCGGGATCATTTCTAAAAACTAATTTTCTATACACATCAGCTGCTAAAGCACCATTAAAAAAGAATTTTGCAATACCTTTTAAAACTTTATTAACAGATGAACTATCTACTATTTTCATATATGATGAATCATAATGCATATGTGTTGAAAAAAAGTTTGATGTTACTCCACCTTCACCTGAATTTATTGGAAATCCACCAAGATAAGAACCTTGAACAAAAGCTCTTGTTCCTTCAGGAGAAATAGAACCATCACTCATAGCTGATCTTGCAATTATACTTTTTGCAACAAAAGGTTTTTTTCTATTTTCACCAAATACAACTTCAAATTTATCATCAACTTCATTATCATTTAAAACAATATTTGAATGACGTATCATAAATTTTGGTTTTGGCAAAGGTTGAGAAGGAGAAAATGATGCATAGTTAGGTAAATCACGTGCTGCTTTATAAACCCAATCTAATTTATCTTTTGATTCATAAAATTTTTCATCTCCAAAATATTGTCTAAAAGGTTCTCTTACCTCTTCAAACAAATATCTTAATCTTCCAATTATTGGATAATTAACTAAAAGTTGATGTTTCCTCTGTACATATTTATCATGAATATACCATGCAATCATTACTATAACAAAAATTATAGTAAGAATTTCTTCTATTGTGAATTCCATTTTATTCCTTTTTACTTGATACTAATAAACCACTTAAAATAATCAATAGTATACCTAAAACTACTAAAATTGAGGGAAATGTATCCCCTAAAATAAGTCCTAAAATTATTGAAAAAGCTATATTACTATAAGAAATAGTTCCAATAATTCCAGCTTTTGCACAAGAATATGCTTTTGTCATATATATTTGTGCAAGTGTTGCAAAAATTCCTAATAAAATAATGTAAAACCAATCATTTAATTGTGGCATAATAAAAGATGCTAACATAAAATCTAAATTAGGATTTGTGTAAAAATTTCCAATTATCATTAAAATCATAGGACCAATTGTTCCTATTGTCATAAATGATAATACTATTGCTCTTGATTCATAATTTTTTCTTAATTCTCTAACCGATGTATAAGCAAGTGCTGCTCCAACTCCTGATAAGATTCCTAAATAATCAGTTTTTTCTAGGTTACTTCCATCAAACTCAGTAATAAAAACTATTCCAATAAATCCTACAAAAACACCTAACCAACCTTTAAAACCTAATTTCTCTTTTAAAAATAAATATGCAAGGATTGCTGTAAAAATTGTCGAAGTTTTTGAAAAAGTCATAGCTTCACCCAAAGATATTTGAGCAATATTGTAAAAGAAAAATAACAAAGCAACAAAACCAGCAACTCCTCTAAAAACTAATAACCAAAATTTGCCACCAATTTGTTTTAAAGGAGAGTTATAAATTGATATTAAAATAAAAAAAACTCCAAAAACATTTCTAAAAAAAACAACTTCAACTGAACTCATAGAATCGCTAAGTTCTTTAGCAACTGCTCCCATAAGTGCAAAAAGAAGTGAAGCAAAAAGCATATATTTTATACCTTTATTAACTTGATCTTCCATCTAATTCCTTATAACTAAAGAAAGATTGTATTTATTATCCAATTAAAAAAAGATTATTACATTCAAAATTTAAAGCTTATTTTAGATAATATAATCGCTTTATATCACTATATTTATAGGGGAAACATGGAATACTTAAAAATTGTTGGGGGGAAAAATATTTCAGGAAGTGTTGAAATATCTGGTGCTAAAAATGCAGCCTTACCTTTAATTGCTTGTACTATTTTAGGAAAAAATGAAATAACTATTGGAAATCTACCAAATGTAGTAGATATTAATACTTTTTTAAAACTAATTAAAATCCTTGGTGGAGATTTTGTAAAAGATAAAAATAACGTAAAAATAAATACTTCAACTATTAATAATACAAAAGCTACTTATGATATTGTAAAAACAATGAGAGCTTCTATTTTAGTTTTAGGACCAATATTAGCTAGATTTGGACATTGTGAAGTTTCACTTCCAGGTGGTTGTGCAATAGGTCAAAGACCTGTTGATTTACATCTAAAAGCAATGGAACAAATGGGAGCAAATATTGAAATTCATCATGGTTATATAAAAGCTACTGCACCAAATGGATTAAAAGGTGCAAAAATTGTATTTGACAAAGTAACTGTTGGTGGAACAGAAAATACAGTTATGGCTGCTGCTTTAGCATATGGAACAACTACAATAATAAATGCAGCAAAAGAACCTGAAATAGTTCAACTTTGTGAAGTCCTAGCAAACAGTGGTGTTAAAATAGAAGGGATAGGAACTTCTAAGATTATTATAGAAGGTACAGGACAAAAACTTCTTGATATAAAACCATTTGATGTAATCCCTGATAGAATTGAAGCTGGAACTTATATGTGTGCAGCAGCTATTATGAACCAAAAATTAACAATAAATAAAGTTATCCCTCTACATTTAGAAGCTATTATTTCAAAACTTGAAGAGATGAATTTTGAAATTTTACAAGATGAAAATAGTGTTACAATTCTTCCAACAACTGAAATAAAACCTGTAAATATTATTACAACAGAATATCCAGGTTTCCCAACTGATATGCAAGCACAATTTATGGCACTAGCTACTCAAGCAAATGGAACAAGTACGATAGATGAAAGATTATTTGAAAATAGATTTATGCATGTTAGTGAGTTGTTAAGACTTGGAGCAGATATTCATTTAAATGGAAATATAGCCACAATAAATGGAAAAATAGGAACACTAAATGGTACAGATGTTATGGCAACAGATTTAAGAGCATCTTCTGCTTTAGTTTTAGCTGCACTTGTTGCTATTGGAGAAACAAATATTCATAGAATCTACCATCTTGATAGAGGTTATGAAAATCTTGAAGGAAAACTTTCGAAAATTGGTGCAGATGTAAAAAGGTTTACAGAATAGCACATCTTTTTATGATAAGTGAAAAAATCATTCACTTATCATTTTATTTAAGTATAAATTTACTAAAATCCAAGGAACTACAAAAAAGGTATTATTTATGAAACTAGAAATTTCTTTATTTAAATTTGATAAAAATTCAGACTATCTACCATACTATACTAAACACTTTTTAAAAATTGAAGATGAAAAAAACATATTAGATATTTTAAAAACAATTAATAAATCAGCAAAACTAGGTTTTAATGATTGTGAAAATTTTGATTTAGTTGTAAATGGAGTTTATGTAAAAGCTTCTTTAAGTTTAAAAGAAGTTGTTGAAAATTTTGGTAAAGAACTTACAATTGAACCAATTTCTGTTAGAAGAGCTTATAATGACTTATTAATTGATGATAATGATTTCAATGATAAACTTGTTATTTTCAAAGATTTATTAAAAGATGAAGATAAAGAATACTATTTAACTCTTAAACAATATTTTTATGCTTCAAATACTTTAAATTATAGAAGTGATTATATTGGTGATGCTATTTTGCTTCTTGCTTATGACTTAATTCAAAAAAATCCAAATTTAGAAAATTTTATTTTATCAACATTAAATGAAGAAGAAATTGGCGCATCATTTCATACAAGTTTAGAAAAAAGAATCTATAATTTTGATACTTCAATTGAAGATAAAATTCAAAATATTCAAAAAAAATTAAATATATTTGAAGAAATTGAAAAACAAAACTTTAGAGTAAATAAAACTTTAATTCTTGATTTTGATACATTTAAAGATAATTATGAAATTTCGCATGATTTCAAAGATTTTAATATTAGCTACTATCCTTCAAAAGATTCAGAACAAACAGTAGAATTATTAAAAAAATTAAAAGCAAATATTTTAAAACTTGATACTATGAAACTTGATTTGGCAAAAAATAGTTTCAATCATAATCCTTTAATCACATATCACGTTGCTTCAACTATTTTACTTGATGCTTTTGATAATAATGCTGATTTCTTAGTTGTTGATACAAATGAAGATTTTTATATTTTTGATTATAATAGAAAAGAGTTAGAAAAACTTTGTGGTAGAGAGATTATTCTTCCAATCATTCATAAAAATGAGTTACAAAAACTAGCAACAGGAAATCATAAAGAAGCTAAAAAAACTTTAGATAAACATCAAATTAATCCTGAAATTATTTAAGGAAAAAAAATGAGATTAGATATAGAGTTTGTAATATATGCAAGTATTTTAATTGCTTGTTTATTACCACTTTATATTTACAGAAAAAAGATTTTTAAAAAAGATTTTGAATCAAATGGTGATTTCAATAATTTTTTAAAAGATTTAAAATTTCATATGCATAAATTTCACCCAAAAATTCATATTGATTATTCAATCGTTGAAAAAACGAAGAATGAACAAAATTTACACTCAAGAGAAACAATAATAATTGAAAATGTTGTAGAACAATTTTTTAATTTTGAATATAAAAAGACTACACAAAAATCTATTCTAAGAGATAAACTTTGGGCAACTTATGCTGAAAAATCTATTTCAAATCCAAAATTCCCAAGCGATTGGCAACAAAGAAAAGAGTTTGCTTATAGAAGAGATAATAGATGTTGTAATAGATGTGGAAATAATATAATGAATTTAAATGAAGCATATACATCTTTTGTAAAAGATATAAAAGATGGAGGAAATTACAATTTTGAAAATATTATAATTTTATGTGTTGATTGTAATAAAATTTTAAATTCAACAAATCCAAAAGATACACTTCACTCTTTAGTTTTAAATGATAAATTATTAAAATTAATTTGATGATTTCATCTTTAAGCCTAATTTATAAGTATTAAAAAACTCTCTTTCTTTATCTTTTTCTTTTATTAAAAAATTATAATTTATTCCACTATTCTTTAGTTCAAAATAGTCTATATTTTCTACTAAAACATCTATATATGAATTATCAAAAAAACTAACAGTAAATGGTTCTAATTCATTAAAAACTTCTAAACTCTCTATTCGTAAAAGTTTTTTTGATGTTCCAACAAGATATGTAACATTTGTAAAGAATGGATTATGATAAGTGTTATATGTAACAATTTTTACTATTGAATTTTTCTCTTTTTCTGTTGAAATAGTTATACTTAAAGCTTCAGCTACATCTTCTAAAAAAATATTATGAAGATGATTAATCTCTTTTAAAGTTTCCTTTTTTTTTACAAATAAATTATTTGAATATTTTGTTTGGTCTAAAGTTTTATATAAAAAAACTATTATTATCAAAAATAGTGTGATAGAAATAAGAAGTTCTAAAAGTGTAAAAGATTTTTTCATAATTCAATTTTAAAAGTATATATTTTTTTCTTTATATCACTATTTTCTAAAGAAAATGTTCTATATAAAGTAGTAATATTTACACTATTAAAATCTGATTTTATCGAATCTGATTCTAATTTTTCATCTTTAATAGATATTTTTATATCTTTTAACTCTGTTTTTATCTCTTCATTTTCATAATTATATTTTTTCTGCAAAAAAATATTTTCATTTTTATTTAAAATTTTATCATCAAAATTTATAGCCATCAAAATATAATCATTTGTTTTTGCTCTTTCATCACTTTTTGAAACCATAAAAATATTTTCACTTTTTATTTGAAGCAAAGTAATCATCACAACACTAAGCAAAACTACTGAAATAATAACTTCCATCAAAGTAAAAGCTTTTTTATGTGAAAATAAAATTTTGCTTTGCTTCATCACTATTTTATACCTATTCTTATTACTTCGTCAACTGAAGTTTCACCATTTCCTAGCATTGATTTAAGTTGTTTATCTAAACTTATCATTCCATTTTTTGTGGCTAACTTCATCAAAGTATTATCATCAACTTCACCCTTTAAATACTCTTTTATCTCATCATCAATAATAAAAAGTTCCCCAATTGCAACTCTTCCACTATAACCTGTGAAATTACAAGCTTTGCAACCATTTGCTTTATAAATAGTTTTGTTTACATCCAAACCAAAAAATTTATGTGAAGCCATTGAGTCATCTTCTACCTTACAAATAGGACAAAGTTTTCTTACTAACCTTTGAGCAAGAACTGCAAGTAAAGAGGAAGAGATTAAAAACCTTTCAACTCCCATATCTATAAGTCTTGTAATTGCTGCTGGCGCTCTATTTGTATGAAGTGTTGAAAAGAGTAAGTGTCCAGTCAAAGCTGATTGAACAGCAATTGAAGCTGTTTCGCTATCTCTTATCTCTCCAACCATTATAATATCTGGATCTTGTCTTAAAATCGATCTCAAACCACTTGCAAATGTAAGCCCTACTTTTGTATTTACTTGAATTTGAGAAAAAGCATTTGATTTATACTCAACAGGGTCTTCAACAGTTATGATATTTTTTTCAACACTTACAACTTGGTGTAAAAGTGAGTGCAAAGTTGTTGATTTCCCACTTCCTGTTGGACCAGTTACTAAAAGCATACCATAAGAGTTTTGTAAAGTTTTTTCTAATTCATCAGTTATATAAGTGGGAAATCCTAATTCTTTTACACTTTTGATATCTTCACTTTGCATCAAGATTCTCATAACAACTCTTTCCCCATAAAAAGTAGGAAGAATTGAAACCCTAATATCCAAAGTACGTCCAGCAATTTTTATTTGAGTTCTTCCGTCTTGTGGAACTCTTTTTTCAGAAATATCAAGATTTGAAATAACTTTGATTCTTGAAATAACTAAAGACATAATATTTTTATCAAGTTCAATATGTTTTACTAAAACTCCGTCAACTCTATATTTTACTTCTGCTTTAAATTCATGCATTTCTATATGAATATCTGAAGATTTTTTCTTTATTGCTTGATAAAAAAGTGAATTTACAAATTTGATAATTGGAGCTGATTCTTCAGAAGTTAAAATATCACTTCCAACTTTTAGAAACTCACTAACTGAAAAATCATCATCACTTAAGGTTGCATCTTCTTGTTCTTGTTGAATTGCACTCATCTCTTTATCAGTTTTTATCTCCAAAAATCTATTATAAAGTTTTTCAAAAGAGATTTCATCTAAAAAGATTATCTCTTCATTTGTTTTTATTTTTGAAAGATAATCAAGTGAAATACTAATATACTCTTTTGATATTGCAATTACAACCTTATCATCAATTTTTGTATATAAAACATAATTTTTTAAAGCTGTTACATAATCTTCAACTTCTTCAAAAGCTATAAGATTTAAATTATGGATTTCATTTATATTCATTTTATTGCCCTAAAATCTCTTTAACTCTTTTTTCATGTTCTGTTTTATCATCACTTGTTTGAATTATTTTTTCATTATTTAAATCTTTTAATTGCTCATTTAACTCTTTGATTTTTTCTTCTCGATGTTTTGTTTCAACTTTTTTCTTAATTGCTTCTTCTTTTAATCTAATCAACGAATCCTCTAGATACCTATCTTCCATACCTTTAAGTTCTGCTAATTGATTTCTTACATAAGTAATATCTTTTGCTTTTGGTATCATATATGGAGTTACAATTACAACTAAATTATTCTTTTTAGTTGTAGTTGAATCATTTGTAAATAAATTACCAAATAAAGGAATATCTCCTAAAACAGGAACTTTTTGAACAGTTGATTCACTTTTATTTTCTATTAATCCACCAATTATTACACTTTCACCATTATTTAAAATAGCTGTAGTTTTTATCTCTTTTTTAAGTGTATCAGGATTTTGACCTGCTGATACTTTTGTAGATTTAATTCCCTCTAATAAAGCATTTATTTCCAATGTCACTTTTGATTCACTTGAAATTCTAGGTTTTACTTTAAGTGTAAGTCCTACATCTTCTCTTTGATAATTCGTTCTTTCAGTTCCACCATCAGTTACACTACTTGAAGTTTCAACAGAAATTTTTTCACCAACATAAATTGAACTCTCTTTATTATTTACAGCTAAAATAGATGGTTCAGAAACCACATCTAAAGCTCCATTTTGTTTTAAAAGATTAAGTGAAGCTCCAAGGGCAAGTCCCGATTTTATATCAGGAATATCTAAACCAATTGCTTCTTTTACTAAAGAAATTGAATCCGAACCACCATTTAAACTTGAAGAAAAAGTAGCAAGTCCATTGCTTCCTGCTGTTCCTCCAAAGATACCATATTGAACTCCAATATTATTTACTAACTCATCATTTACTTCGATAATTCTAGCTTGTACATAAACTTGTGCTTTTTCTTTATCTAATTCATCCATTAATGTTTGAATATATTCAAGCTCATCAGCTGGTCCCATAACAATTATTGTATTTGTTTCTTCATCAGCTGAAATCAATGGCTTTCTATTTGGATCACTATATGTTTTTTTACCAACAACAGAATCAAGTATTTTTATAACGTTTATAGCTTCTACATTTTTTAAAGAAAAAACTTTTACTTCTCTTTTTATTAGAGAACTTCCTTCATCGACATTTTTAATATAACGTGCTAGATAGTTGATATTTCCTGCTTCTCCAATAATTACAACAGAATTATTATCTTTATTCTCAACAACTGAAACTTTTTGAGTTTCTACTTTTTCATTAAATTTTGATTTTGCAATTGCATCTAGATTTTTTTTAGCTTCACTTGCATCTATATTTTTAAGTTCAACTATAACACTATTTTTATTTGCACCACTTGTCATGATTTTAACTACTTCTTTTACTGTATCAATATTATCTTTGAAATCAGTTATTACTAAAGCATTTGAATCTTTATTTGTAACCATTTTCGCATCTTTTGAAATAAGATGTCTTATTTTTGAAGCAACATAATCAACATCAGCATCTTTTACAGTAAAAACTTCTGTTACCATCCAATATAAATCATTTGATGAATTATTATTTGCGATTGGGACATTGCTATTTGCACTTTCATTTAGTTTTACAATTCTTAAAATTTCATCGGTTTGAACCAAAGAATAACCTTTGTCTTCAAGAACATATCCTAAGATTTTGATTAATTCATCTTTATTTACTGGTTTATTAGAAACAAAATCAACATTACCTTTTATATCTTCTGTTATTAAAATATTTTTATCTATGATTTTTGAAGTTATTTTTATCAAATCCATAACTTTTAAATCTTTGAAATTTATATTTACTTTATCATCAGCACCATTTAATTGTAAAACTATCAAACTTACAACTAAAATTTTATTAATCAATCTCATAATTTAACTCCACTACTTCATTATTTCTTAGAATCTCTATATTTAAATATTTTGTATTTTCAATATTGTTATAAACTTTAAATGCTTCAGCATAAGAACTTAAAACATTGTTATTAACTGATTTTATAACATCTCCTTTTTTTAAACCAAGTTTCTCAAAAACAGAATCTTTATTTATATTTTCAATCTTAAAACCTTCAATTTTATCTCCATTTTTTAACTCTTGTATAGAAATATTACTCCATATTTTTTCCACATTTGAAATATAAGAATTTAAATATTCTCTCTTTACAACAGCTCCATTTTCTTTTTCTTCTATTTGTTGATTACTTTGGTTCATATCAAAATTTGAAATCTCTTTCTCTTTTATTTCCAATTTATATTCTTTATTATTTTTTTTGAAAAGTACATAATTTTTAAAAAGTTTAAAAAGTACATAACCATCTATTTCTTCACCATAAGCTAATATATAACTTTGTGTTCTAGATTTTTCTTCTATTGTTATCCAGCCTTTATCAAAAGCTGTATAATAGATTGCTTTTAAATCATACTTTTCTAAAGTTTGAAGAGGTTTATCTTTTATTTGCTCAAAACTTCTATCTTCAATTTTTTTAATATTAGAATAAAAATCATATTTTTTATAATCTAAAGTAGAAGAAGAATCTTTTATATATGAAACTCCATCTTTAGGAAGAAAGAAAAATAAAATTGAGTTCAATATATATGCTATTAATATGATATAAATAAAAGGTATCAATTTTTGAAATAATTTACTAAAATTTATATTCATATACATACCTTTCATTTTCATATTTAAAATATCTTAAGAGTTTAGAATATGAGTTTTTCATCTGTTTTGAAGCATTTAATTCAACTTTTAATACTCTATTTAAGATATTTACTTCTGCTTTCATTTCACCAAAAAGTCCAAAAGCTTCCATATAAATTTTATTTGGATTTAAAATAGAGTGTTTTATATCTATTTTATTTATTGGACTTGGAGCAAAAGAGGTAAAACTATCTATTAAACTTATATTTGTTAACTCAATTTTTGTATATAAAAATAGACTCATAAAATTAAAACTATCAACTTTTGCTATATTTATACCTTCAAAAAATATATTTGCATTTGATACATTTAAACTCAATAATTTTTCATCTCTTATTTCATCAGAGATTATTATTTGTTTTTGTTCTAACTCTTTTTCCAATAAATTATAAAGGGATTCTTTAGGTAAAAAAATCATAAAAAATAGGATAAAGGCAAATAAATACATAAAAAATTTCAAAATCTTTTTCATCATTTAGTTCCTACTTCAAGAATTATAAAATTTTTATCTAGCTCTAACTTTTTTATGATTAGTTGTTTATTTAAAACTCTATTTAAAAAATTATCTAAAACACGAGAATCTGTCGTTTCAATTTTTATTTTGATACTCTCTTTTGTTGCTGTTTTTACAATTTTTTCATTTTTAAATATTGAATTTTTTAAAATCTCATCTAAAGTTTTATTTATATATTTTTCGTTTTTCCAAGAGTTTGATAAATCTTTATACTCTTTTGCTTTTGTTTCTAATTGAATTGTTTCCAAACTTTTTTCCAAATAAAGTTTTTTTTGATTTGAGACTAAATAAAAAGATATAAAAAAAAGTGTCAAAAAAAGTAAAATTATATATAAAGGGTTTATTCTAGTCATAATTGAACCTTTATATTTGAAATAAGATTTGAAGAATTTGTTGAAATGATTTTATATTTTTTTGATATGTATTCTTCTAGTTTTTTTCCATTTACATTTAAAAAATCTATATTTAAAATATCATTTTGCAACTCTATATTTTTTATTTCAAAATCGTTATTTGATAAAATATAATAAATCGCTTCACGTTTATTTATCTCTTTTTGAGCAATCTTTTTATTTGATGAAATTATTGAATCAATTTGTATCATACTATTTGGAAGATTATTTGATATTTTTATATCTTGCATTTTTTTATCTAAATTTGATATTTCATTTGAATAAATAAAATATTTTGAAAAATTTATAACTATAAAAATCAAACAAAAAGCTAAAATCATATTGATTTGTTTTGAAGTCAAGAAATTACTATAAAGTTTAATATCAACTCTATTTGCAGATAAATTTATATTCTCAATATAATTTTTCAAATCTACTTTTTCACTTAAAAGTTCTTTTGGTATTTTCACTAAAATCTCATCTTGCGTATATAAAAAACTTTTATCATCAACATAAAACTGCTTGAAGTTTTTACATTCATTTTGAGCAAAATATATAGAATTTACTAAAGATAGATTTATTCCACTTTGTTTAATTGCTTCATAAATTTTTTGATTTATATATGCAAAACATAAATATTTATTTGTTTCAAGTTTTATTACTTGATAAGATAAATCAGTTATATCATGAAGTAAATCTTCAAATAAAGTAGGAACAACAGCCCTTGCTTGTGAAATATTTTTTACTGGAATATCAAATATTCTAACCCAATAAAATTCAGGAGATAAAATAATATCAACCTTTGAAGTCTCATTTATCTTTGTATCTGAACATAAAAATATTTTTTTACTTTTACTTGAAACTAAATTCAAAATACTCTACTCCTCCATTTTTATTTAAAATATAATAAGCTTTTGCAAATTGCTTTAAATAATCAACATTTACAAATAATTCATAAAATAAAATCTCTTTTTCTTTTTCATTTTGAGTTATCTCTTTTTTATCATAATCCATAAAACCAATATAATCTTTCACTTTTGAAATATCTATGTTGTAACTCTCTTTTTCGAATTTTTCAAATAAATTATCTAATTGTTTATTATTTTTGATGTTGTCATTTTCTTTTAATATAGCTTGCAAAGTATAAATATCATAAATCTCATTTCTTTGTAAAAAGTCTTTTAAATATTCATATTTTTTGTCATCTTTTTCATTCAATAAATTTATATTGTATTTATCATACTCTTCTAGTTTTATACTGATTTTTGCATCTTGAACTAAAATAGGATATTCAACTCCTATATACTCTTTTAATATATCTTCATCCAATTTTTTTGAAAGAATATTTGATATTTCATCTTTTGCATTATTTATATAAAACATAATTTGTGTTTTACTAAATTTTGCATTTTGTTCAGCAAGATAAGAATCTGTATCTTGTAAATTTTTCAATATCAAAAGAGAAATAACAGCTATAAAAAGAAGAGAAATTAGTAAAACGATAGATTTTTTCACAAATTAACCTAAATTCATAGAAAAAATTGGTAAAAGCATAGAAATAACAATAAAACCTATGATACTTCCAACAAATAACATAAAAATAGGTTCTAATAAAGATAAAAAAATATCTGTTTTATCCTTATTTGCTTCATTATAAAGTGATGCCAAATTATTCAAAATTTGTGATAATCTACTTGTATCTTCCCCAATTGCAATAGAATGAATAAAAGCTTCATCAATTTTATATATCTTATTATTTGCCAATAAAACTGAGAGTTTTTTCCCTTCAACTACACTCTTTGAAGCATCAATAAATACTCTTTTTATTACAGAATTTTTTAAAATATTTGCACTTAAATTTATAGCTTGAACTATTGGAATACCTGATTTTATAAGGATTGAATTCATATATGAAAAACGAGACAATTCACCTTGTTCTATCATCTTTGAAAAAAATGGAACTCTTAAACAAAATTTGTCAAAAGCATATTTAAATGGTTTTGATTTTTTTAATAAAAAAATAAATCCACCAATTAAAACACCAAAAAATAAAATTATATAACCATAATTATTTGAAAAGAAGTCCCCTAAAGTTATAACTATTTTTGTACTTGTTGGTAATTCTTGATTTATTTGAGTAAAAATTCCAGTAATTTTTGGAACTATAAAACTAAGCATAAAACCAACCATAAAAAAAGAAATAAATAGGATAAAAAGTGGATAAGCCATAGCACTTCCAACTTGTTTTTTGATTCTATCTTGCTCTTTTAAAAAAACAGATAATTCTAATAAAACAGATTCTAATAATCCACCATTTTCACTGATTTTAATAGATTGTTTATAAAATTCTGGAAGTTTTAAAACATTTTGAGAATCAAGAGCTTGATAAAAGGTTTTTCCTTCATCTAAATATGTAGAAATTGACTCAAAAAAAGAACCTAAAACTCTGTCATTTTTATATCGTTGTTTTAATAAATCAATAGCTTGAATAAGTGAAATCCCAGAATTTAAATATATACTTAAATCTCTACTAAGATAAGACAAATCAGCAAGAGTTATATTTCTTTTTCTCTTAAAAGAGATTTTTGAAATAGAGAAATTTTCTTCTTGCAAAAAAGTATATAAAATTCCCTTTGCTTTTAGTTTTACTTTTGCTTCTTCAAGTGTTGATGCTTCTAGTTTTGATTTTACTTTTAAACCATTTGAATCAAAACCACTATATCTAAAAAGCATCTTTTACCTCAATTTCTTGAATATTAAAAGTTTCAAAACTTTCATTTAAAGAGTTGTATATTTTTGGTTTTGTAAAAATTGAATTAAAAACATAAACTTTATTTTCAAAAGTATCTACAATAAACTCATTTGTTTTAAAATCACTATTTATTTTCAATTCAAAAATTACATCATAATTAAAATTATCAACTCTTAACTCTTTAAATTCCATTTTTCTTTCATTTTTATCATATTCATAAACTTCAGGTTTAATTTTAAAAAACTTTTCTATCTTAAAATCTTTATCTAACTTACCATCAACTTTTACATAACAACTGAAATTTTCATCTATACATAAAAAAGATAACTCTTTTTTAAAAGAAAATTTTTTTAGTAAAAAATCTTTAAGATTATCTAACTCTAACTTTTGATTTTGTTCTTTTATATTAAAGCTATTTGTTGAAAAAACTAAAAGATATGTTGCAGACATTATCAAAATAACAATTATTAATTCAATTAGAGTAAAACTCTTTTTTACTCTAATTAATTTCATTTTTATTTGCTACATTTTGATAAATAAATATCATCTTCACTATTTTCTTTTTTATCTGCACCAAATGATACTAAATCAAAACCATCATCAGTTGCTATATAAACAAACTCATTTCCCCAAGCATCTTTTGGAGACTTTCCATCTTCAAAATATTTCTTTTCAACTAAGATTTTTAAACCCTCTTCTGTTGTTGGATATGCAGAAGTATCCAATTTAAACATTTTTAGAGTTTGAGCTATACTTTTCATTTGAATACATACAAGTTTGTCTTTAGCCTCATCACTTTTACCTGTTAAATTTGGTAAAACAAATGCAGCTAAAAGTCCTAAAATGATAATCACTACCATTAATTCCATTAAAGAGAATGCCTTTTTCAATACTTATACCTTACAATTTTTAATAGATATGATATACCTATTTTATTACTAAATGGTTACACTAAATAATTTAAATAATTATAATATAATAATATTTCTAGAAAGTAAAGGTAAAAGCTGTTCAAATTGTTCATTTGTAAGTTCAATTTGTAAACTTACATTTGTTGAGAAATCTTTTGATTTTATATTTATATCTTCTTGATTTAAGAGATATTCAAGTTGTGAGAGTTCACTATATTCACACTCTAAAGTTTTAGAGATTAATTTTTTATACTCTTTAAAAGTCGCTATTTTTATAGCCTCATTTACACTATCACCATAAGCCCGTACTAATCCACCAGTTCCAAGTTTTACACCACCAAAATATCGCACAATTATCACTGCACTATTTATGATTTCAGCTCCACTTAAAACAGCAAGTGATGGTTTTCCACTTGTTCCTTTTGGTTCTCCATCATCACTGCTATTTTCTACTATTTGGTCAAACTCATTTAAATATCTATAAGCATAAACAAAATGTACCGCTTTTGGATGTTCTTTTCGTAATCTTATCATCACCTCATCAAATATTTCATAAGGCATTAAAAAAGCCATAAATTTCGATTTTTTTTCTTCGATTGAACAACTAAACTCTTTTTGAACAAACTTCAACTATAATTTCTCCCATGAGATTAGATTTATACTTAACTACAAATTTCAATATACAAAGCCGAAACAAAGCAAGTGAATTAATAAAATCAAACAAAGTTAAATGTGATGGGCAAATTATAACAAAACCATCTTTTAATGTTGAAGAATTTCACAAAATAGAACTTTTAGAAGAAGATTTTTATGTTTCAAGAGCTGCTTATAAACTAAAATATTTTTTAGAAGAATTAAAAAAATTTCATTTAAAAGATAAAAATTGTTTAGATATAGGAAGTAGCACAGGTGGTTTTACACAAATTTTACTTGAAAATGAAGTGAAAAAAGTAACTTGTGTTGATGTTGGAAATAATCAACTTCATGAAAGAATAAAACATAATCCAAAAATATCTTTTTTTGAAAACACAGATATAAGAGATTTTACAAGTTCTGATTTATTTGAAGTTGTAACTTGCGATGTTTCATTTATCTCTATTTTAAATATTATTGAAGATATAAATAGACTCGCTTTTAAAGATATTATCATACTTTTTAAACCCCAATTTGAAGTCGGAACAAATGTAAAAAGAGATAAAAAAGGTGTAGTAAAAGACCTTAATGCAATAAATATTGCAAGAGAAAATTTTTTAGCAAAAACTATACAATTAAATTGGAAATTAATCTATTCAAATTATAGTAAATTACAAGGGAAAGATGGAAATGCAGAAGAACTCTTCTACTTTAGTAAATAAAAAAACAATCACTTCAATAGCTATTGGTGGATTTGATGGTATGCATATTGCCCATCAAGAACTTTTCAAAAATCTTGATGAAAATGGTGCTATTGTATCTATAGAATCAGGTTTTGCAAATCTAACTCCCAAAAGATATAGACAAGAATATAGTAATTATCCTATTTATTATTATGTACTTGATAATATAAAACATCTTGAAGGTGATCAATTTATAAAGTTATTAAATGAAGAATTTCCAAATTTGAAAAAAATAGTTGTAGGTTATGATTTTTGTTTTGGTAAAAATAGAAAATATTGTACTAAAGATTTAAAAGAACTTTTTCATGGTGTTGTAAAAATTATAGATGAAATAAAACTAGATGATATTGCTGTGCATTCAAGAGTTATTAGAGAGTATCTAAAAGATGGTGAAATCGAAGTTGCAAATAAACTTTTAGGCAAAGAATACAAAATTTATGGACACCAGATAAAAGGTCAAGGTTTAGGCTCAAAAAGTTTTGTTCCAACAATAAATCTAAAAGTGAATGAATTTTTACTTCCAAAAGAAGGAGTTTATATCACAAAAACTATTTTAGAAGAAAAAGAGTACAACTCGATTACTTTTTTGGGGCATAGAGTTAGTACAGATGGAAGTTTTGCAGTTGAAACACATATTTTAAATGAAGATATAAAAAATAATAACTATACAACTCAAATAAAATTTATCAAAAAATTAAGAGAAAACTTAAAATTCGATAGTTTTGAAAAGTTAAAAAATCAGATATTAGAAGATATAGAAACTACTAAAAAATATTTTATCAATATTTATTAATATGCATTTAGATAAAATATTAAGATGATAGATAAAGTATTTAATAAATCAATTACAAAACAGTTCGAATTTGATGAAGAAGTAGCATCAGTTTTTGACGATATGTTAAACAGATCAGTTCCTTTTTATAAAGAAATGCAAAGATTATCTATTAACTTTGCTTGTAATTTTTTAAATGAAAATGATAAAGTTTATGATTTAGGATGTTCAACTGCCTCAACTTTAATTGAGTTAAGTAAACACTGTAAACATGAACTAAAACTTATTGGAATTGATAACTCTAGTGCGATGTTAAATAGAGCAGCAAAAAAAGCAAAAGCTTTTGGTGTTGAAATAAAACTTATAAATGCTGATTTACATGATGTAAATTATGAAAATGCAAAACTTATTCTTTCAAACTACACTTTACAATTCATAAGACCTCTACAAAGAGAAAAATTAGTAAAAAAAATATATGATTCATTAGAAGAAAAAGGTATTTTTATCTTTAGTGAAAAAGTTATCTCTTCAAATTCAACACTAAATAAACAATCTATTGATGAATATTATGAGTTTAAGAAAACTCAAGGATATAGTGAATTTGAAATATCTCAAAAAAGAGAAGCTTTAGAAAATGTATTGATTCCATATACAGAAGAAGAAAATAAAAAGATGATTTTAGATGCTGGATTTAGCCATTGTGAAACTATTTTCAAATGGGTAAATTTTGCAACATTTATAGCAATAAAAAATTAAAGGATTAAGATGTTAAAAGTTGGAGATATAGCACCTAGTTTTTGTGCACCAAATCAAGACGATGTAGAAATCTGCTCAAGAGATTTAGCAGGAAAATGGATAGTTTTATACTTTTATCCAAAAGATTTAACTCCAGGTTGTACAACTGAAGCTTGTGATTTTACTGATAAACACTCATTTTTCGATGATTTAGATGCAGTAATTTTAGGTGTTAGTACCGATGATACGCAAAAACATAGAAAATTTATTGATAAATATGATTTAACTATTACTCTTTTATCTGATATAAATAAAAAAATGTGTGAAGATTATGGAGTTTGGCAATTAAAACAATTTATGGGTAAAGAGTTTATGGGTGTAGTAAGAAGTACATTTATCATAAATCCTGAAGGAAAAATTGCTGCAATTTGGGATAAAGTAAGTGTTAGAAAGAAAAAGAGTGTAAAAGGTGAAAAAATAGAGATTTTACATGTAGATGAACTAAAAGAAAAACTTCAAGAATTACAATCAAATTAATAGGAATAAAAATGGGAAAGATATTTAATAAAGTTTTATTATTAGGTGCAGTTTCTTTAATATCTAGCAATCTAATGGCAGAAGAGACAATTTGTTTTAAAAATGGTGTAGATAAGCCTTCAACAATTGAAGATACTGCTTTAGAAGGTGATATTTGTAAAGGAAAGCTAACAGTAAATGATATGAAAAGCAATGGGTGGGATGTTTTAGATATAAAAATAACATCTTCTCAAAATAAATTTAATTATTCATACTATTTTTATAAAGAAAATCACTCTAGTGCAAAACCTGTAAGCACAACTTCTAATGCAACTTTACAAACAAATGTTACAGCTGATTTTTCTATTAAACCAATTGGTTCGAAAATAACAAATTTACAAGATAATAAAAGTACCATTAATATAGGAAATTTGATAGTTGGGCAAACTGGAATTGTTGTTCATATTTATGATAATGACAAAAGACAAATTATTTCAAATGCTAAAGTAATAAGCTCAAATGCAAACTCTTCAGTAGTTGAATTTTTCCCATTTGATGACTTACTTCAAGAAGCTCTTCCTACTTCAAATAGACAAGTTTCTATAAATGATGTTTTAGTTCTAAATTATATGTATAACTCTTCACTTTTAATTGCGCCATCACTTGACTCTTTTCAAGCAGTAAGAAGTAATTTTAAGTCAAATAACTTCATACATTCAGATATTTTTGCAGCAAAATTAAAAGTTGAAAACAAACCTTTCCCAACAAAAGAAGATATTCAAAATTTTGCAATATCTCAAAATTTAGGAACAATTTTCTTTGTTTTAGATAATAAAGTATTTATAGTAGATACAAAAACATTTACAATTTTAGCAACGTATGCATTTGCTTATGAAAATGGTGAAAAACAAATGCCATTTTATACAAGAGTTGAAGAGATTGAAGGTTCAATTTTTGATTTCTCATTCTTTTCAAGTAATGAAAGTTTAACTTATGATGAATATTATGAAAAAGTTTTAGGATTAAAATAATGATTGATAAAAAACATTTAGATTACTTAACTTCTATTGTAGGTGAAGAAAACATAAAAAGTGATAAAGCTCACTTAATCGCTTTTTGTTATGATGCAACAAGAACAAGATTTGAACCAGATGCTGTTGTTTTTCCAAGACATGAGCAAGATGTAAGTGATATTTTAAAATATTGCAATGAACATCAAATTATCATCGTTCCAAGAGGTGCAGGTTCTGGATTTACTGGTGGGGCACTTCCTGCAAATGGTGGAATTATTCTTTCACTTGAGCGACATATGAATAAACTTCTTGAAATTGATATGGAAAATATGGTTGGAGTTGTTCAACCAGGACTTATAAATATGCAATTTCAAAAAGCGGTAGAAGAAGTAGGATTATTTTATCCACCAGATCCAGCAAGTGAAGAGTATTCAACACTTGGTGGAAATGTTAGTGAAAATGCAGGTGGAATGAGAGCTGCAAAATATGGAATTACAAAAGATTATGTAATGGCATTAAGAGCAGTTCTTCCAAATGGAGATATTATAGTTGCTGGTAAAAAAACTATTAAAGATGTTGCTGGTTACAACACAGCTGGAATTTTAATAGCAAGTGAAGGAACATTAGCGGTTATTACTGAAATTACTTTAAAACTAATTCCAAAACCAAAATACAAAAAAACATATATGGGTGTTTTTCCTAGCGTTGATAGTGCAATGACAGCAGTATTTAAATCACTTGCTGCTGGAGCAAATCCAGTTGCTATGGAATTTTTAGATGCTCTTGTAATTAAAGCTTTAAGACAAAAATTTCCTCAAATAAGTCTACCTGAACATGCAGGGGGAATTTTAGTTGGTGATGTTGATGCAAGTAGTGAAGCTGAAATTGAATCACAACTTCAAACTTTAAAAGAATCATTTGCAGCAAATGGTTCTATTGATTTTATCATAGCACGTGATGAAGAAGAAGGTAAAAAACTTTGGTTTGCTAGACGTAATGCAAGTCCAGCAACTATGATTTATGGAACTAAAAAATTAAATGAAGATATTTCTGTTCCTAGAAGTAAATTACCTGTAGCACTTGAAGGAATCTATAAAATTGGTGAAAAATATGGATTTAATGTTCCTTGTTTTGGTCATGCGGGGGATGGAAATATCCACGTAAATGTTATGGTTAAAGATAAAACAAATGAAAAAGAGATGGAAGATGGACACAAAGCAATTGAAGAGATTTTCCAATACGTTGTTGATTTAGGTGGAACTTTAAGTGGTGAACATGGAATTGGAACTTCAAAAGCTCCATTTATGCATATAGCTTTTACAGAAGCAGAAATGAATCTATTTAGAAGCATCAAAAATGCATTTGACCCAAATAACATTTTAAATCCATTCAAAATGGGACTTTAATGATAAATGAATAATATAGAAGAAAAAAAAAGCTTTTTAAAAAGATTCATAGAAAGTTTAGATTCATTTTTTAATGATGATACAACTTACTATGCTGCATCTTTAAGCTTTTTTACAATCTTCTCTATTTTACCTATAATTGCACTTATTATTGCAATTATCTCAAATTTTTCTGAATTTGATAATTATATAGATATATTTACAAATTATATATTTAATCTTATTAATCCAACTCATTCAAGTGAAATAGTAGAAACTTTAAAAAGATACATTTCAAATTCAAATCAATTAGGATTATTGGGGCTTATTTACATGACTTTTGTATTTGTAATGTTTTTTAAAGATTATGAATATATAGTTAATAAAATTCATAGAGCTAAAAGAAAATCTATACAATTTTCTTTTATTTTTTACACTTTATATCTTATAGTTTTAGCTCTGTTTTTTACAGCTACAAATATTTTGATGTCTTTATCTGATAATACAATTTTAGAAGAATTATTATCATATATTTTTACTTGGCTAATATTTTTTAGCTTATTTAAACTAAGTGTTAATCGTAAAATTCACAATAAAGCAGCACTTATCTCTTCATTCGTAACATTCGTAATATTATCTATTACAAAAAACTTATTTATTTACTATGTAATTTATAACAAAACATATACAACTATTTATGGTTCATTAGCAACATTATTATTTACATTTTTTTGGATTTATATCTCTTGGATAATTTATTTATATGGAATAAAAATGTGTCATAGATTAAATATTCAAGAATATGCTAAAGAATTAGCTGAATAATTTATTTTTTATACTTAAACTTTATAAAGGATAAAAAAAATTATTATATAATCAAAATTATTCTAAATAAGGTAAATTATTGATAATTGAAAACTATAAACTTTTAAAAAAAATAGATATAGATTACTCTTTTGAATTGTTTTTTGCACAAGAACTTAAAACTGAGCAAAATATCATTATAAAAACTTCAAAAGAATTTTATACAAATGAAGAAATTTTAAAAAAATTACAAAATGAATTGAAAAAATTATCTCTATGTGATTATGAAAGAATATTAAAAGCAAAAAAACTTGAACGATTTAATAATAAATATTTTTTAATATTTGAATATTTTGAAGGAGAAACTCTCAAAAAAATTATCGAAGATAAAAAATTTAAATTAAACTCTTTTATTGATTTAGCTATAAAAATTTCTGAGACAATTTTATATTTACATAAACAAAATATTATTCACACAAATCTTTCATCGCACTCTTTTTTAATAAATAAAAAAAATGAAATAAAACTTTTAAATCTTTGTTATTCAAAATTTAAAAATGAAATTGATTTAAATACATTTCAGTTTGATTTTACAGATGTTTATAAAGCACCTGAACAAACAAATAGAATTAATGCAAAAATTTCAGAAGCAACAGATATTTATTCTTTAGGAATTATTTTTTATGAAATGCTTTCGGGTTCAATTCCATATGATTTAGAAGATTTAACTTCTTTATCTCATAGTATTGTTACAAAAGATTTTCTTTCTCTTTATGAAATTGATTCTTCTATTCCAAAAATTCTTTCAAATATTATAGATAAAATGATAGTTAAAAATCCTTTGGAAAGATATAGCAGTATTTTATCACTATTAATTGATTTAAAGAATATTCAAAATTTACTTAAAGAAAATCAAAATATTGAATTATTTGAAATAGACCAATTTAAAAAGGATTTTTTATTACACAAAAATAAAACTCTATTTGGAAGAGAAAAAGACTTAAATTATTTTACAAATTTATTTAATTCACAAGATGAAAATACACTTTTTATAATAGCAGGGCATTCAGGAGTTGGAAAAACAACTTTTGTAAAAAAAATCTTAGAACTTTCAAATAAAAGTCAAATTTTAGAAGTAAAACTTGATAATTATAAACAAAATACACCCTATAAAATTTTATATTATAAGTTGAGAGAATTAACAAAACAACTTCTAACAAAAGATGAAGAAAAACTCAAAATTTGGAAAGAGAAAATTGATTCAGTTTTAGGAGATGAAGCAAAAGTTCTTTATGAAATAATCCCTGAATTAGAGATAATTTTAGGTGAAAAATTTGATTTAGAAGAATTAAGCCCAAATGATGCAAAAATAAGATTTGATAACTATTTATTTAAATATTTACAACTTTTTGCAACAAAAGAAGAACCTTTAATAATATTTTTAGATGATATGCAATGGAGCGATAATGTAACTATCAATTGGCTAGATGATGCATTATATAAACTCAATAATATTACTATACTACTAACTTATAGAAATAATGAGGTAGATGAAGATTCCAATTTATCAAAATTACTCGAAAAATTCAGAAATAGTGATATAAAAAACTATTTCATAAGTTTGGAACCATTAAAAGTAATAGATATTCAAAATCTAATTAACAGTAATATAAAGATCGAAAACAATAAAGAAATTGCAGAAATTATTTTCAATAAAACATCTGGAAATTCGTTTTTTGTTGTTCAATTTATAAAACAACTACTAAATGAAAATATTTTATATTTTGATTATGAAACTTTTAGGTGGATATGTGATTTTGAAAAGTTATCAACTATTTCAGCAACACAAAATATTCTTGAACTTTTAGAAAATAGAGTAAATCAACTATCTGTTGATGAAAACCAACTTTTAAAAATTGCATCTTGTATTGGTAATAAATTTGAAGAAAATCTATTAAGAGAGGTTTTAAATAATCCAAAAAATTTTAAAAATTTATTAAAAAATATTATTACTGAAGAATGGATTGTAAAAGATAATATAAAAAGTGCAAATCAAATATATCATTTTTCTCACGATAGAATACAACAAGTTATTTATTCTTCTATTAAAGAAGAAGAACTTGAAAAATATCATAAAAGCATTGCAGAAAATATTTTAAAATTAAATCTTCATATAGAAAATAAAGATTCTTTAACCTTTATAAATCACTATAATAAAGCAAAAAATCTCTTTATAAGTGAAAAAGAAAAAGAGTTTTTAGCAGATTTAAATTATGAAGCCTCATTACTTGCAAGAAAAAATGGGGATTTTCCTATGTCTTATCATTATATGAAAAATGCTTTTTCTTTATTTCAAAATCTTGAAATTAAAGAAAATTATGTTGAGATATTAAAAAATTATGCAATTTGCGAACATCTGATTTTAAATAAAGAAAATGCATTAATGTATTATAAAAAAGCAATAGAAAATAGTAATTCAGATTTAGAAAAAGCTTATATATATGAACTAATCATTAAATTATATGCTGATTTCTCAGATTTCAATGAAGCTTATAATGTAGGAGTAAAAGCATTAGAATTATTTAATGTAAAAATTCCTAAAAAATTCAATAATTTTATTTTTGCAAAAAATTTATTATATTTGAAATATAAATTAAAGAATAAAAATCCAGAAGAATTATTAAACCTAGCAACAGTAAAAGATGAACAAATAATTATATCAATAAAACTTCTATCAGCAGTATTGAAAAATGCCTATCAAATCGATCCAAAACTTTGTGTTTTAACCTCAATGGAATTAGTAAAATTATGTTTAAAATATGGTGATACAAAAGATGCTGTAATTGGATTTATGGTGTATGGAGTTATTTTCCAAGGTGCAATTTTGAGTAATCATAAATTAGGATATACGTATGCATTACTCTCAATGAAAATGATAGAAAAGTACAATAACAATATTCTATTTCCTGAAGTAAATTTTGTTTGTGGATATTTTGGTTTATCTTGGATATTACCAACAGAGTTAACTGAACAAAAATGGTTTGAATCATATAATAATGGCCTAATAGTTGGGGATTTATTTCATAGTGGTTGTGCAGCAGCTGGAATCATACAAAGTATGTTTTTAAGAGGAGTGAATTTTCATAATATTCTTTCTCAAATTGAAATATTTGAAAAAAATTTAGAAAGAATTAATGCAAAAGAACAAATAGGTGCAATACTTAGTGTAAAACAAGCAATAAAAAATCTTCAAGGGAAAACAATAACTGAAAAGAGTTTTAGTGATGAATCATTTAAAGAAAATATTTTTGAGAAAAATCTAAAAAATTACAACTCTTTACATTTTGCTCATTATTACTATATAAATAAAATGATAGTTTTATATTTTCATGAAAATTATAAAGAAGCATATTCTATATATTTAGAAAGTAAAAAATTTTTAAATGATTCAAAAGGAACGATTCATGGAAGTGAACACTTTTTTTATGAATCACTAATTTTAGCCCAACTATATGAAAGTGCAAATAATTTAAATAAAAAAAGATATTTAAAAATTTTACATAAAAATATTACTCTTTTTGAAAATTATAGTGTAGATTGTCCTGAAAATTTTATTGTTAGAAAAAATATTTTAAAAGCAGAGTTATATAAACTTAAAAATAAATTCACTGAAGCGTCTGAATATTTAGGAAAAGCAATTGAATCAGCTGAAATTTATTCTCAAATACATTTAAAAGCTATAGCAAATAAAATTCTAATAGAAATTTATAAAAGTTCAAATCAATTAAAAATATCAGAACTTTTAAAAAAAGAGATGTATGAATCATTAATAAATTGGGGAATGGATATAAACAAACATTCTAAAGAAGAAAATAAGCATATTTTTGAAAATTCATTTGATTTAAACACACTCATAAATTCATCAGAAGCTATAATAAAAGAACAAAAATTACCTAATCTTTTGAACACTTTATTAAATATTATTTTAGAAAATACAGGAGCACAATATGCAATTGTTCTTTTGAAAGATGAAAATAAATATTTTGTAGAAGCAACTGCTTCATATAAATCAAATAGAGTTGAAGTTATGCAAAATATTGAACTTGCAAATTATAAAAATATTGCTAAAAATGTTGTTAATTATGTAATAAGAACAAAAAAACCTTTGATTATAGATGATATAAAAAATGATGCAAACTTTTTACAAGAAAAAGAGACCATCAATAGAGGTGTAAAATCAATTTTATGTTTACCTCTAATTCTTCATAACTCAATTAAAGGAATTATATATTTAGAAAACAACTCTATTTCAGGAATATTTTCTAAAAATAAAATGAATTTATTAAAGCATTTAAGTGGACAAATTGCAATTTCAATTGAAAATGCAATTATTTATAATAATTTAGAAAAAAAAGTACAACAACGTACACAAGATTTAGATAAAAAAAATGAAGAATTAAAAAAACAAAATATCCAACTTCAAGAACAAAATAATAAAATTATAGAACTTAATACAAGTATTATAAAAGAGAATGAAAAAAGAAAAAAAGCAGAAAAAAAACTTCAAGAAGTTGTTGAACAACTTGATTTACTAGCAACAACTGACTCTTTAACAAATATAAAAAATAGAAGAGTTTTTGATATTATATTAGAACAAGAGTGTGCAAAAATAAATAGATCAAAAGAGTGCTTATCACTTATTATATGCGACATTGATTATTTTAAACTTTATAATGATTATTATGGACATCTTCAAGGTGATGAATGTTTAAAAGAAGTTGCACAGTGTATTCAATCAAATTTAAAAAGATCAACTGATATTGTTGCAAGATATGGAGGAGAAGAGTTTGGAATAATTATGCCAAATACAAAAAGAGAAGCTGCCTTAAAAATTGCAAATAATATACATGAAGCTATTTATAAACTAAATATTATTCATGAAAAATCACAAATTGATAGTAAAAAAATAACTATTAGTATGGGATTAGCAACAACTAATGATATAGAAGAAATAACACCTAAAAATTTAATAAGATATGCAGATAATAACCTTTATAAAGCAAAAGAAAATGGGAGAAATCAAATTTTATAAGGAAAGAATATGATTAAGAATTATTTAGCAGTAGTTGTTTTAAGTTCATCAGTTGCGCTTTTTGCACAAAATCAAGATATAGATCCATTTGCGATAAATAATGGGGAAATTCCAACAAAAAGTGAATATTCAGGAAGTCTGTTTAAATTTAATTACAATTATCCAAAAGAGTATAAAAAACCTGAAAATACTCCATGGAGTAAAGTTTTAAATAACAAACCACTTACTAAAGAAAATGCTTATGATTACATAATGGCTTTAAAAAAATATGTTGAACCATCAATGAAAACATTTATACTTGATCAAAATACATGGAATAACAGTTCTCAAGAAGGTTGGTATAGTATGCTTTGGGCAGGGGAAGATGTATCTTTAACTGGATGGGAAGGGAGAGAATCAATTTATGGAACTTATACAGGACAAATTCAACCAGCATCTGTTTATAAAGATTATGGATTAACTGTTCCAGTAAGAAATTATGCAGCAATTTATTATGATGAAACTGCAGCTTATACTCTTTATAAAGTATTCAAAAATTGTAATAAAAGTAAAAATGAGTGTATTCCCCTAATACAAAATAATGAAGCACAATTTGAAGAAGGTGCAATTATAATAAAAGCTGCTTCTGCTTCTGCAACTCCAGAAGAATGGCCATTACTAGAAGGCGCTGCAAAATGGCAAGTATATAGAAAACCTTTTGATTTAAATGGAACAATAAATGATAAACCAACAGTTGTTACAGATACAAGAGTGACAATTTTTGATATTATTGTTAAAGATTCTATCGCTTCTCCACAAACTGGATGGGTATTTACTACTTTAGTATATGATAAAAATGCAAAAGGTGAAAATGCTTGGGAAAAAATGGTTCCACTTGGTGCAATGTGGGGAAATGACCCAAAAGTTAATTCAGCAAAAAATCAAAAAGAAGAACTTAAAGAGACTTATATTAATCCAAATGCACCCGAATATGCAAAAGTTACACTAGGTTATGGATTAAGATTATCAGGACCTTTTGATATTGCAGTAAAATATAATGTAAAAGTTGATGATACAACTGTAGAATCGCTAAGAAGTTCATCTTGTCTAAGTTGTCATGGAACTTCAAGTTTTAAATTAAATGATTATAATATGATTACATTTTTTTATCCTGTTAAATCTATTCATAATAATATATGGGATATGTATACTCCAGGAAATATTCAATGGAACGAATGGTTTCAAAATAGATGGGGAAATATACCTCAAAATCAAAAAAAAGGTGTAATTGCGCTTGATTATAGTACTTTTTTAGAACAAGTATTAATGAATTATGCAGCTAAATATAGTCAAGATAATAAACTAAATAATGCAAAATTCTTTGAAGAATGGAAAAGATATAAAAAAGAATCTAGGAAGCATTAAAAAACCAACAAAGGCTGGAAGGATAGAGGGGCAAAAAAAAAGCTTCTACTAAGAGGAACTGTAAAGAAGTTCAAATTAGTAAAAGCTTGGTAAATAAAAAACTCAAGAGCTGGCAGCGGCCTACGT
>Ga0265295_1000527_pt1 | contig 76650 bp, 71 predicted proteins | sample Munlansysbiofilm_FD_192503 | JGI IMG/M metagenome (GOLD analysis project Ga0265295, IMG submission 192503) | Leachate microbial communities from a municipal landfill in Southern Ontario, Canada - Methane capture system biofilm | ecosystem: Engineered > Solid waste > Landfill > Unclassified ...
TTGAAGAAGTCGCTGAAGCCGCCTGCATCACCTGAGGAGTAGGTGTAGGTCCTTCCTCCCTGGCCGAAGTCGAAGCCGTATTGGCTTGGATCGAAGTTTTGACCGTTGGAGAAGCCATACTGACCAAGCCGGTCATATTGCTTTCTCTTTGTATCATCGCTGAGTACCTCGTAAGCCTCGTTTATTTCCTTGAACTTCTCCTGAGCCTTATTGTCTCCCGGATTCAGGTCCGGGTGATATTTTTTGGCCAGCTTTCTGTAGGTTTTCTTGATCTCATCCTGTGTTGCTGTCTTTTCAACACCCAGTATATTATAATAATCCTTATATTCCATAAAATCATCTCCAATGATATCTTTGACTTTCTTTGACCTTTAATTGAATTATATTAAAAAAACTTAAAATTTGCAATATGTATATACCCCTGTGCGAAAAAAATAACCCCCCTGGACTTAGTCCAGGAGGGCAGCATCGTTACTTTATATACTTGTCGATTATATTGATTATCTCTTCTATTTTCTCATCGCCCTGCTCTCCGCCTTCAAGGATCGCATCCGAGACACAGGTCCTGATGTGGCCATTAAGCACATCAATGTTTGATTTCTTCAAAAGGCCTATTACAGATAGTATCTGGGTGGATATGTCCACACAGTACCTGTCTTCCTCGATCATCTTTATAATCCCGTCAAGCTGGCCTCGTGCGGTCTTCATTTTGCTGAGCGCTGCCGCTTTCCCCTGGTTCAAAGGATCAACCCCTATTCAATGGATACTACTTCGTAGCCTGCATCGTCAATAGCTTCCCTTAAGGCTTCGTCTGCCAAAGCCTCTCCTACAACTGTCACCTTGCCGCTTTCAAGGTCAACCTCAACCGTCCCAACTCCATCCAATCCCGTAAGAGCTCTCTTTACCGCCATAACGCAGTGATTGCAGCTCATGCCTTCTACTTTTAAAATCTTTTCCATTTTTACCATCCTTTCATTATTTGAAATTTCTCAGTCTAAGCGAATTCGTTACGACGGAGACCGAGCTGAATGCCATCGCAGCCCCTGCGATCATTGGATTCAGGAATCCAAGTGCAGCAAATGGGATCCCTACCGAATTGTAGAAAAATGCCCAGAAAAGATTCTGCTTGATGGTCTTCATAGTTCTGTGACTTAATCTTATAGCAGTCACTACTCCTGAAAGATCTCCCCTCATAAGTGTAATATCAGCTGCCTCCATTGCCACATCCGTTCCGGTGCCTATTGCAAAGCCCACATCAGCTGCAGCAAGTGCAGGAGCATCGTTTATGCCGTCACCAACCATTCCCACATGTTTGCCTTGACCCTTAAGCTCCTCAACCTTCGACGCCTTGTGTTCGGGAAGTACATCTGCAACCACGTTGCCGATTCCCACCTGAGATGCTATAGCCTTTGCTGTCCTCTCATTGTCACCTGTTATCATATATACCTGCAGACCCATATCCTGAAGCTCCTTGATAGCAGTCAGTGAGGTATTCTTTATTTGATCCGCAACAGCTATGATCCCAGCCAGCTTGCCATCCACTGATACAATCATCGCGGTCTTGCCCTGCTCCTCCAGGGATGATATTTCATCCTCCATTCGTGTAAGGTCAATACTCCCTTCGTTCATCAGCTTTCTGTTCCCTATAAGGACGTCCCGGCCTTCGAATTTTGCCTTCAATCCCTTGCCTGGGACTGCTGCAAAGCTGTCTGCATCCTTGAGCATAACAAGCTGAGATTCCGCATAGCCTACGATGGCTTGACCCAACGGATGTTCAGAGGTTTTTTCAACAGATCCTGCGATCCTTAAAAGCTCATTTTCGTCAAAGCCGTTCACGGCTTCAACGTCGGTTACCTCTGGCTCACCTTTCGTTATGGTACCTGTCTTGTCGAATATTATGGCATCCATTTTATGGGCCATTTCCAGATGCTCCCCTGATTTGATTAAAATACCGTTCTCTGCGCCTTTTCCAGTTCCAACCATAATTGCAGTTGGCGTAGCAAGTCCGAGAGCACAGGGGCATGCTATTACGAGTATAGCAACCGCGTTGATAAGCCCTGTGTTGAAATCCCCTAAGAAGTAGAAAATCAGGAAGGTTACCAAAGCAATAACGAGCACTGTAGGAACAAATATTCCTGAGATCTTATCCGCAAGCTTTTGTACTGGAGCCTTGGAGCCCTGAGCATCCTCTACCAGCCTAATTATCTGAGACAACACTGTATCCTTTCCGATCTTTGTCGCCTTAAACTTGAATGCTCCAAATTTGTTTATTGTCGCCCCTATTACCTGGTCGCCTTCCTTCTTATCCACAGGTATGCTCTCACCGGTTATCATGGACTCGTCAAGAGCCGATGAACCTTCGACGATTATCCCGTCGACCGGAACCTTCTCACCAGGTCTTACAACTATAATGTCCCCGACAAGGAGGTCATCGATATCTATATCCATCTCGGTATCGTTTCTTATTACCCTTGCCGTCTTGGGCTGAAGCCCCATAAGCTTCTTGATTGCCTCAGAGGTCTTCCCCTTCGCAATTGCCTCAAATAGCTTGCCCAGTACGATCAAGGTGATTATTACAGCTGATGCCTCAAAATAATACTCATGGACCATGTTGAATAAATTGTAGATGCTGTAAAAATATGCAGCTGAGGTTCCAAGGGCAATCAGCACGTCCATGTTAGCTCCTCCGCCCCTGACGGAGTGATAAGCTCCCCTGTAGAACCTATAGCCGATTATAAATTGGACCGGTGTTGCAAGTGCCCACTGGAAGTAGCCATTCGTCAGTATATTAGTTTGACCTGCCATATGGAAAAACATTGCTGCGACAAGTGGAGCAGTAAGGATCAGAGATATGATGAACGATGTTTTAAGGGATTTTATCTCCTTTTCCCTCATTTGCTTTTCCTTGTCAACATCAGATTCCCTCTGTACCTGAGCCTTATAACCAGCTTTCTCTACAGCAGCTATAAGGGCAGAAGTTTCAACCACTCCTGATGGAAAATCTACAATAGCCTTATTTGTTGAGAGGTTGACGTTAACTTTCACGACTCCCTCAACCTTGCCTAACATTTTCTCCACTCTTGCGGAACATGCCGCGCAGGTCATGCCCTCCACCAATAGAGTCTCCCTTGTAAGGGGGACCTCGTAACCAGTCTTCTCTATGGTTTTTACGATCATATCCTTATTGGTCGCTGCAGAGTCGAATTCAACTGTGGCCTTGTTTGCAAGGAGGTTGACGTTTGCCGAGGTCACGCCCTCAAGCTTATTCAATGTTTTCTCGATCCTTGCTGAGCAAGCTGCACAGGTCATTCCAACAACATCGACCGTAAGCTTTTCAGTACTCATGGTATCATCCTTTCATTTCTATCCCCCTCCCCTGGGGGGTAGGTTCAATTTAATAATACTACGCCTATATATCGATGTCAATGAATATTTTAGAACCGTCCCCAATGTCTCTGAAAAAACTCTTGCATATCATGTACGAATAATATATTATGATAATGAGAATAGTTATCAAATTAACATGCGCTCTATCTTACGTAGAAAGGTTTTGGTGATCCTATGGTACTTTCAAGTCTCAAGGCCAACCATAAATGCAGAGTTAGAAATATCGCAGGCGGTGGTTATGCACGCAGAAGATTATATGAGCTGGGCTTTATCACAGGTGCTGAGGTCAAGGTCATCAAGAACGACTTTGGTCCTGTTATTGTGTCTCTTTCCGGGAATAAGCTTGCCATAGGAAGAGGTCTTGCTCAGCATATTATTGTGGATTCTGAATAATTTTTTTAATTTTTATTGATATCGATTATCAATAAAGAAGGGACGTGAATCGATGTACACAATTGCTTTGGTGGGTAATCCCAACAGCGGGAAAACCACCTTGTTCAATGCTCTGACTGGCTCGAACCAGCATGTTGGAAACTGGCCAGGTGTGACAGTGGAGAAAAAAGTAGGCTCCCTAAAGCATAAGGGAGCTATTTATAATGTTGTGGACCTTCCAGGCACTTACAGCCTTGGAGCCTATTCGGACGATGAGCTGGTTGCCCGGGATTTTGTCGTAAAGGGACAGCCGGATGTAGTAATAAATGTAGTGGATGCTACAAATATAGACAGAAATCTATACCTCACCACTCAGCTTCTGGAGATGGGTGCAAATGTAGTCATTGCCCTGAATATGATGGACGAAGCCAGCATGAAGCAAATAGATATTTCGATAGAGAACCTTTCGAGATCCCTTGGAGTACCTGTCGTTCCAACAGTCGCCGCCAGGAAGAAGGGCATAAACCAGCTTCTTGATGAGGTAGTCAATGCTATTAGCTCCGATCGCAAGCCAAGCGATATCGTCTACGGCGAGGAGCTTGATGAAAAAATCATGAAGCTAACTGAAATAATTAATGTCAGGGAATACCAGTATCCCTCAAGGTGGATCGCCTTAAAGGCTCTCGAAGGGGATCCTGAGATAAAAAGGCTTATCGCAGATAATAAAAAAGCTCAGGAATTTATATCAAGCATATCAGGCGAGGGCACTGATCTTGAGCTGGATATCATCGACAGCAGATACAACTACATAAACAAAATCGTAAGAGCAAGCGTTAAACGACCGGAAAATGAGATCGTTACAACAACAGATAAGATTGATAAGGTGCTTACAAGCAGGCTGTTTGGCCTTCCAATATTCGGGCTGATCATGTACATTGTATTCCAGCTGACCTTTGTTATCGGATCAGACTTTTTAGGAGGATACGTCGAGTCCTTTGTAGGTATGGCAGGCAAAGGCCTCAGCTCATTGTTGATTTCGATGAACTCACCTGAATGGCTTGTATCTTTCGTAATTGAGGGCTTCATAGGAGGTGTCGGTTCAGTGCTGGTGTTTGTACCTCTTATAATGGTGCTTTATTTCTTTCTGGCAATTCTCGAGGATACAGGCTATATGGCAAGAGCAGCCTATATAATGGACAGTATTATGAGAGCGGTGGGGCTCCACGGAAAGACCTTTATTTCCATGATAATCGGCTTCGGCTGTAATGTGCCAGGAATCATGTCAACAAGAACCCTTGAAAACAAACGTGACAGGATGATCGCAATACTAATAAACCCCTTTATGTCGTGCGGGGCAAGACTGCCAATATATCTAGTGTTTATAGCAGCTTTCTTCCCAAATAATGGAGGCCTGGTGCTTTTCATAATTTATGCATTGGGGATCGCTGTCGCCTTGTTGATGGGCAAAATCTTCAGCAAGACATTATTCAAGGGAGAATCCTCACACTTTATCATGGAGCTTCCTCCCTATCGTCTTCCGCAGGCATCCAGTGTTCTAAGAGATATGTGGGAGAAGGTATGGGACTTTATAAAGAGAGCTGGAACAGTTATTTTTGCAGTAGTCTCATTCTTGTGGATCCTTTCAGTGCTGCCGGTTGGCGTCGAACCCTACTCACAGGAAAGTATACTCGGCAGAATAGGTCAATTCATTGCACCGCTGTTTGTACCGGCAGGCTTCGGCAACTGGCAGGCATCAGTCAGTCTTTTTGCTGGAATAGCTGCCAAAGAGGCAGTAGTAGCAATACTTGGAATGGTCTATGCAGGAGTCAGCGAGGGAACAGAGCTTATAACAGCTATCCAGTCAGCATTTACTCCACTTTCAGCTGTATCCTTCCTCGTTATGACATTGCTTTACACACCATGCGCTGCTGTGATCGCAACTGTGAAGAAGGAGACCAATTCCTGGAAATGGGCGGCTTTTATGGCTGTTTACCCATTTATCCTGGGATGGGTGTTTAGTGTTGTAGTATACCAGGTGGGCAGTATACTGGGCTATTAAGGAGGGCTCCAAATGCTTAAGGAAGTACTAAGGGAAATCAAGGAGGTCAAGGTTTACTCCAAGCCTCTTATTGCACATAATCTAAAAATATCTGAGGAAGTCCTTGACGATATGTTAAGGCAGCTTATAAGGATGGGTTATCTTTCGGAGGATCTGGGCTCCCCGACCTGTGAAAGCGAGTGTGCCGGTTGTCATGTCTCAAGCTGCAGCATAACTCCAATAAAAATGTTATCTGTGACGAAAAAAGGAGAGAAGCTTTTAAGTCAGTGAATAAGTAAGAGTGAAAAGTGAATAGTTGATTTTTAGTTTTTCACACTATGCGACCTTCATCATAAATGATGATTTTAGGTGGTTTAGTGAGATAGTCTATTCTTTTTACTGTTCACTATTCACTGATCACTATTAACTGTAGTATTAATTTATTAAAAATAGTTAACATATTTTTTGTGTTTAATCTGTTTAGAAAAAAATATGTGGGTATAATATACATACAAATCATTATATTAATTCAGTGCTTCATAGAGGCGGTGATTTGTATAATGGTTTAATAGGACTTTGATAACTGCATCCAACAAAACAACCAATCAATACTCGGCGTTGAAAAATCAGACCTTGAAAAAGTCTGAACTCGCTTCATCGGATATTGAGGCTTTTGATTCAAATTCAATCGAGAGATTGAAAGAATGCTTCACCTATTTTTATAGCATCACCAATGCAGGATTCCGAAATCAATTGTGATTAGGAAACTCTGGATAGTAAAGTTGCGAAGATAGATAAAGTAGTGAAACTTGTTTAAGATGTAAAAAGTTTTGAATTAGCTTGCTGCTCCTATGTTCAAAGTTACTGGTTCACAAGTTTCAAAATAACAGTTGTTTGGATTGAACGCAGGTAATGTAGTAAAGAAGGAAAAGCAGTTGCGTTATCGAAATGCCTGTACAGACGTACAGGAAGGAAACACTTGTAGTACGAGCAGCGGCTTTGAAAGATGAACCACTTGTAACACAAGTAGTAAGTTTAGTAAGAGTAGCTTGTAGTATAAGTAAAATGTAGTACTCAGGCCGATAGGCTTGAAAAAGAAACACAACTAAATAAACTTATTAGGTTATAAGATTAGAGTTTGATCCTCTGTAATCTAAATTAAGGAGAGTAGATTGGATAAAGTGATTGAACCAAAAAGTTCTCGTTGGAGCAGTTATCGTAAGTTCTATTTATAAAGAGGGATCATTCAGGTAGTTGATGGATAATCCCTCTTATATATTTTTAAAATACCGGTATCCTTGAATTTCCAGTTCTGCAAGTCTATAATGATATTAATATATCTAAAGGAGACTCGTAATGAACAAATTAGATTGGGCGGATAAACGGAATTTGACTATGCTGGCCGACTTCTACGAATTTACCATGGCCAATGGTTATTTGGAAAACGATATGGAGGAAAAAATAGGCTACTTCGACATGTTCTTCAGGTCCATCCCTGACGACGGTGGTTTCGCCATTATGGCTGGAGTTGAGCAGCTTATCGAATACCTCAGGAATCTGAAGTTTGATAAAGATGATCTGGAATATTTCAAAAGCAGAGGTATATTTGGAGAAAAGTTTATAAACTATCTGAGAGACTTTACTTTTTCCTGTGACGTGTGGGCAATACCTGAGGGAACTCCTATATTTCCAAAGGAGCCGATAGTAATAGTGAGAGGTCCCATTGTCCAGGCTCAGTTAGTCGAGACCATGATACTACTTACTATCAACCATCAATCCCTAATAGCCACAAAGGCAAACAGGATCGTTAGAGCAGCAGGCGGAAGAGCAGTAATCGAGTTCGGTTCCAGAAGAGCTCAGGGCTATGAGGGAGCGATCCTGGGAGCCAGAGCAGCCTATATAGGAGGCTGTATCGGAACAGCAAACACAATCGTAGACCGCGACTACGATATCCCTGCCATGGGCACAATGGCGCACAGCTGGGTACAGATGTTCTCCACTGAGCTGGAGGCCTTCAGAGCTTATGCAAGGATCTATCCTGACAGCTGTACCCTATTGGTAGATACCTACAACACGCTTGGCAAGGGCATCCCAAATGCCATCAAGGTGTTTGATGAAGAGGTTGTTCCCAGAGGCTTCAGACCCAAGGCAATAAGGATAGACAGCGGAGATATTGCATATCTTTCGAAAAAAGCAAGAAAGATGCTTGATGATGCAGGATATCAGGATGTAAAGATAATGGCATCCAGCAGTCTGGATGAATTCGTCATAAAGGACCTTATTACCCAGGGTGCTCAGGTAGACAGCTTTGGAGTTGGAGAAAGACTTATAACTGCAAAGTCAGAGCCGATATTCGGTGGGGTCTACAAGCTGGTAGCAGTAGAGGACAACGGTGTGGTAACTCCAAAGATCAAGATCAGCAATAATGTTGAGAAGATAACTACTCCAGGCTTTAAGCAGGTATACAGGCTCTATAGAAATTCAGATAAGAAGGCGATAGCAGATGTTATCACCCTTCATGATGAGAAAATTGACGAATCAGGCCCATATGAGATCTTCCACCCATTGTTCACATGGAAAAGAACGACCTTGACGGACTTCTATGCCAAGCCACTTCTCGTTCAGCTGTTTAAGGACGGTCAATGTGTATATGAGAGTCCTCATGTAACTAAGATCAGGGATATTTGCAAGGCAGAAATAGATACTCTCTGGGATGAGGTCAAGCGTTTCGAAAGGCCGCATGAGTATTTCGTAGACCTTTCACAGGATCTTTGGGATATAAAGGATACACTATTAAAGGAGCATAAATAAAATTTGCCGGAGGATCGATCCTCCGGCATTTCTGTTATTTCTTCTTTTTTGTTTTGCTCTTGACCCTCTTGAGTCGGAAAAAGTCCTCTCTCTCCTTCTCCTGAAGAACCTCGTCGATATACTTGATTGTCGATTCATAACGAGGTATCTGTATCTTATCCAGGGCGTTGGCCCTCTTCTGAGTCTTTTTTATCTCCATAGCCAGTTTGTAGACAGAATTCTCGACCTCTGCAAGCTCATAAATGAGTCCTCTTACCTGTATAAAGCTTAAAACTGCCTTGTCGAAGGCTGAGTTGGTCCTGAAAAATCCATACTCAGTGGTAAATGGTTTTTCTTCCCTTTTGATCATCGGGACCTCAACACCCATGACTGACTTGAAAAGTATCTGAAAGTCTGATTCCTTCTCAATGGACTGTGCTATCTCCTCAACGGATTCTGATCCCATGGTTATATTTGCAAGCTTGAGAGCATCATAAGCTTCAGAAAATGTCTTTTCGATTCTCTCCTGAAGGCTGCTTGCCGAATCGATCAGAGACATCATTTCCCTAATAAGGACAGTCCTCTTCTTATCCAGGAGCTCAAAGCCCTTCTTCGCAAACTTAAGGGAGTTCTTTGACTTTATCAAGTTGGCTTTTGTTGGAGTTATTTTATAAACTGCCATTGCCTCACCCTATTTCATATACTTTTCGATCATTTCAGGCTTCAGGCGGTCTAACTCTTCTCTTGGCAGAAGCTTTAGAAGATCCCAGCCCAAATCCAGCGTATCGTTCATATCTCTGTTCTCATTGAAGCTTTGGGTAACGAATCTCTTCTCAAAAGCATCTCCAAACCTCATATACTTCTTATCCTTGTCAGAGAGATCCTCCTCACCGACTATCTGAGCCAGTGCTCTTACCTCCTGAACCTTGGAATAGGCTGAGAACAGCTGGTTCGATACCTCAGGATGGTCCTCCCTTGTAAAGCCCTCTCCAATACCGTCCTTCATAAGACGGGATAGTGACGGCAGCACGTTTATTGGAGGGTAGACTCCCTTTTGGTAAAGCTCTCTTGCAAGTACAACCTGTCCCTCGGTGATATAGCCTGTAAGGTCAGGGATCGGGTGTGTTATATCGTCATTTGGCATCGTAAGTATTGGAATAAGAGTTACCGATCCCTCAACCTCGTGGATCATACCAGCTCTTTCATAGAGGGCAGCCAGGTCTGAATACAGATATCCCGGATAACCCCTTCTGCTGGGAACCTCCTCTCGAAGAGATGAAACCTCGCGAAGTGCCTCCCCATAGCTTGTGATGTCTGTCATAATTACAAGAACGTGCTGATTTTCCTCATAAGCAAGGTATTCAGCTGCAGTCAGGGCGCATCTTGGAGCGATTATCCTCTCCATGATCGGATCGTCTGCATAGTTTATATACATAACTACCTTCTCCTGGACCCCAGCCTTTTTAAAAGCTTCCTCAAAGAAGAATGCCTCGTCGTGCTTAACTCCGATAGCAGCAAATATGATGGAGAAATTATTATCCCCATCTTTGGACTGGATCTTTGCTTGTCTTACTATCTGAGCAGCAAGCTCGTTGTGCGGAAGTCCTGCACCTGAGAATATTGGAAGCTTTTGCCCTCTGATAAGTGTAGTCAGCCCATCTATTGATGATATTCCTGTTTGGATATAGTTTCTGGGGTACTCCCTCGAAACCGGGTTTATTGGCCTTCCGTTTACGTTGTAGGTCTTATCGGAGTAGATATCTCCTCCTCCATCGATAGGTCTTCCTATGCCGTTGAAGGTCCTTCCAAGGATCTTCCTGGAAAGAGGTATCTCAAAGGGCTTGCCTTTAAAGCTCACCTTTGAGTTTTCAATGGACATTCCCATGGTAGCTCCAAAAACCTGGACTACTACCTTATCCCCATCGATCTTGATAACACGACCAACTTTTCTTTCCCCCAGCTGGTCTTCTATCTCAACTATTTCTCCATACCCGACTCTGTGTATCTTTGAAAGCTCAATAAGAGCTCCCTGTACTCTATCTAGTTTTAAATATTCTCTCTTCATCCTATCACCCACTATTTGGAATACTCTGATTCTAACTGGTTGTAGAATTCATTGATCATAGTATTCAAGCCTTGTATTTTTTCGATCTCTTCGTTCGGAATGGAGTATTTCATTTTTATGACTTCTTCATACAGCTCAGCATTTCTAACCCTTGATATTGGGATGCCCTTCTTGACCGCCTGAAGTCCTCTATTGTAAAGGAGCTCTATGGTCTTAAGCATTTCAAGCTGCTTCTTAAGTGGAACAAAGGTGTCTTCCTTATGGAAGGCATTCTGCTGAAGGAAGCCGATCTTGATTACCCTTGCAACCTCAAGTATGAGCCTTTGGTCATCAGGCAGTACATCCTCTCCAACCAGAAGAACTATCTCTAGGAGCCTGCTTTCATCGTATAGAAGATTAAGCATTCTGGATCTGATCCCCTCGATGTCCTCATTCAATTCCTTCTCATAGAACTTCTTGATCATATCGCTATAGCCGGAGTAGCTTGTAAGCCAGTTGATTGCCGGGTAGTGTCTTGAATATGCAAGCTCTCTGTCAAGCCCGAGGAATACATTTACGAATCTCTTCGTATTCTCGGTTACCGGCTCCGAGAAGTCTCCTCCTGCAGGAGAAACTGCTCCGATTATAGTAACTGATCCCTCTTCACCTGAAAGAGTTTTTACATAACCTGCTCTTTCGTAGAACTGAGCAAGTCTTGAAGGCAGATAAGCAGGGTAGCCTTCCTCAGCAGGCATCTCCTCAAGACGTCCTGATATCTCCCTTAAGGCCTCTGCCCATCTGGAGGTTGAGTCAGCCATGATCGCTACGTTGTAGCCCATGTCCCTGAAGTACTCAGCCATAGTAATACCTGTGTATATGGATGCCTCTCTTGCAGCTACCGGCATGTTTGACGTATTTGCAATAAGGACGGTTCTTTCCATTATCGGTCTGTCGGATTTAGGGTCAATAAGCTTAGGGAAGTCCTCAAGAACCTCAGTCATCTCGTTTCCACGCTCTCCGCAGCCAACATAAACTATTATGTCCGCATCCGACCACTTTGCCAGCTGATGTTGTGTCATAGTTTTCCCCGTACCGAAACCGCCAGGTATTGCTGCTGTTCCTCCTTTTGCGATCGGGAAGAAAATGTCCAGTACCCTTTGTCCTGTTATAAGTAGCTTATCTATCTGAAGTCTTTCATCAACTGGTCTTTGGACACGGACAGGCCATTCCTGATGCATCATGACCTCGTGCTCTTCGCCCTTAAGGTCCTTTACCTTCATAACAACATGGTTTATATTGTACTTCCCGGGAGCTGCAAGCCAAGATATCTTGCCTTCGACACCTATCGGCACTAAAAGCTTATGAGTGATAAGAGGCGTCTCCTCCACTTTTCCGAATATATGTCCCTGCTTCACATAATCGCCAACTGCCACTGTGAACTCTACTTCCCAAAGAGCCTCCTCATCTATGGATATCAGGCCTATGCCCTCAGGAATAAAGCTTCCGTGTTCGTCTCTTATTCTCTTTAGAGGTCTCTGGATACCGTCAAACATATTGCTCAGCATTCCAGGTCCTAGTTTAAGTGAGAGAGGCTTCCCAGTGGAGATGATCTCCTCTCCTCTTTTGACTCCCTCAGTTTCCTCATATACCTGTACTGTACCGAAATCACCGTCGACAGCAATTACCTCGCCTATAAGCTTCTTTGTGCCGACCATTACCATCTCTCTCATCTTAAAGCCCGTCATGTTTTTTCCCAGTATAACGGGACCGTTGATCATCTGGATCTCGCCTATCAGCTTACTCAACGTTCTCACCAGCCTTTCCCAGGGCAAGGCACAGCCTTTGCCCTATGGTGTACTCCTTTTCTTCGATAAGAGTCTTAAGTGAATGATCGATGTTGTAGGTCTTCTCGGAGTTGCTGATCACAAATCCTCCGATTTTATCATCGCTCATGGTCTCAATTACAAAGGACTTGCCTGTAACTGCCACTAAGCCCTTGATGCAGCCCTTGATCGACTCCTTGTCCTTCTCCCTTACATAAACAACAACCTCGTTGTTCTCAAATTCCTTAAGGTATTTATTGATATTCTCACAAAGATATTCATAATACTCATCAGTATCGACAAATTGGTCGGCTTTCTTCAAGATCTCCCTAAGGAGCTGATCCTGCAGATCCTTCCTCTTTTGTCTCAGCTGAGCTTTGTTTTTTTCGATCGCCTTGGCCATAGCTTCGTTTCTCTCGATCTTAGCCATGCTGATCTTCCTTCTTACAATTTCGTCTCTATGTGATTCAAGCTCTTTTCTCCTATCTTCAAGTGCCTGAAGATTCATCTCCTCAAGCTCCTTTAGAGCTTTCTGAAATTTCTCCTCTTCCTCACGGTAGACGATTTTATGGAAAATCTCCAATTTTTCCTCAACTGTTATCATAAGTTCACCACCTAAATTTTTATGCCTATGGACTCTTTAATATACCTCATAATGAAATTCTTGTCCTTTAGGCCAGTACGGTCAGGAATCGTCACTATAAGCTGGGAGCTGCCGGTGCGCTTAAGCTCCAGCACCTCTTCCTTCATTTCTTCGAAGATCTTCTCAGTAATAATGATGATCCCGATATCCTTGTCCTCGACAGCCTCGTTGAATCTTGCCGTTATTTCTTCTCTAGTCTGGGCAAGGACGCCCTCAATATTGGCCAGTCTCATCCCGATTATCGTATCTCTGTTATCACTGATCAGGAAAGACTTCATTTTTATAGCCTTCCCAGGATCATGATCGATACTATAAGTCCGTAGATGGCGATACCTTCTGCAAGACCTACGAATATAAGAGTCTTACCAAGAAGTGATGAATCCTCTGAAACCGCTCCAAGTGCTGCTGAACCTACTACCGCTACTGCGTAACCTGCGCCAAGTGTAGCAATTCCTGTTGCCAAAGCTGCTGAGATAAATCCAAGTCCCTGAGATGAAGAAAGAAGACCGCCTGCTGCTTCTCCTGTTTCAGCGTTGATTGCTTGTGGGACCATGATAACTACTGCTGCAATAAGAAGCGGTAGAAATACAAACAGGTTAGTCCTTAATATCCCCTTAAGCTTCTTTTTTCCGCCCTCCATATTGTTGTAGATGTAGAAAACTCCTGTACCGATCGTAAGTAAAACTAAGATTGCTGTAGAAACAAGTATAAATGACATTTTTTCTCCTCCTAAAATTGAATTGTGTTAGTTTTCAAGGCTGACAGGCTTAAACTCTCTGCCATCGCCCTTGTAGTATCTGCTGAACATTTCATAGTATTGAAGTCTCATCCCTTGAATGAAGACTATCAGTGCTTCCAATGAGATGATAAATATATTTCCAATAACTATCATCAGGATATTACCTGGTGCTGTTCCTATCATATGACCCATGGTCTCAAATGCAAGGAATAATCCAACGTGAGTCAATGCAAAGGCTCCAACTCTTATGAAGGATATAGTACCGCTCAGCATAGCCAGGAAGGTCTCTATAAGTGAGAATATGGACTCGACATAGTAGCCGGATATATCCGAACCATGAAGTGGCCTTTTCCCTTCGATCAAATGTGTCAGCGGCAGCCTGAATACTATAGCCAGCAATGCGAGAACTGCAATTCCAACTCCTATGGGCATTGGCAGGATATTCATTCCAAGCATTCCTCCGCCTACAAGCACCAACACAGTTAAGTAAAGAACCACACCTGCAACGCCTTCCTTGCCAAACAGGCCTTCCTCGATATCGTGTCTCTTCATGGCATTTATTATACCAAATACGTAGGATATCAGTAGGATCACAACGCCTACTATTATGGCAAATATTAGGATATCATTGATATTCTCAAATGGCTTCATCCATAAAGCCGGTATCAGGGTCTCTATACCAAAGACAGCTCCGTATAATAGGCCGAATATCATTGATGAAATTCCAAGTCTTTGAATAAGACCACCAAACAGCTTCATCTTCTTCGAAAGGAAGTGTCCAACGATAAGGAAAACAAATCCCTGCCCCAGGTCTCCAAACATTATCCCGAAAAGGAGCATATAGGACAAACTCACAAATGGAGTTGGGTCGAGCTCATTGTAGTTGGGAGTTCCGTAAAGGTTGACAAGCCACTCGAACGGCTTGAAGAACCAGTTATTCTTTAATTTTGTTGGAGGCTGAAGGCTTGTTTCATCCTTGAATATTACTAATGTATCCCCATATTTCCCAAGAGTCTTCTTTATTTCTTCTCTTTCAGATTGAGCAACCCACCCTGACATATAGAAGAATCTCTTAGAGAATGCAATTTTCTCCTTTATGTTATCAAGTTTGGAGAGAAGCCTTACCTGAGCTATCAGATGCTCGATCCTGTCTTCGTATTTTACTTTGATCTCAGCTAATCTATCCTGCTGACCCTTGATTTCCCTGTGTAATCTTTCCTGATTTTTAAGTATCTGTTCCCTGATCTCCTGAGGAGTACCTGAATACTCTTTAGGGATTATTATCTCCCTGAAATTCAGGGATCTTAATATCCTCTTCATTTCTTCCTCAAGACTTGTGGGATAAAGGACAAAGTAAACCTCACCCTGTACGCTGGTTCCGGTATGAAGAAGTATGGCAAGTATATTTTCATAGTTTTTCTTCAACTTGTGGCGGTCTTCCTTAGTCAAGGTTCCCATCTTAAAGCTAAAATACTCCATCTCTCTAAGTGAGCTTATGGGTACTGAGAATTCCTTAAGCTCCTTAAAGCTATTGGCATAAAAATCCTCCAGATATTCCAGTTCTCTTTGCATAGCCTGAAGCATCACATTAGGCTCAGTAACCTCTTCGCAGATGTCATCAAGCTCATTTAGAATATCCTCTCTCTTCATCTCGACAGAAGTCTCATGTATTTCGGACTCTGTTTCAATTCCAAGTATCTTCTTCAGCTCTTCACCTTTTTTAAGAAGCTCCTCATAACGCTCATCCTTTTCAAAGGTGGTTATGCTGTTCAGGTCGATCAGCCTGTCGATGTTCTCATCGCTGACGTCGAAAAGGAAGTTGTTCTCCTCTATCTGCGTCATAGCATCTACAAGATCTACCTTTCCCGACTGCAGGATATCCTTAAGCACCAGGTCAGCTTCACCAACCTTGCCAATGATATTCATCATCGTCATTTTTTCTACGGACATTATTCATCACTTCCTTTTATCGTCCTTACGAGGTATTCTTTGATCTCGTAATAGGATAATCCATATTTTTTTGCTTCCAGTATAGATACAATATCGCGGATCTCAAACTCCAATAGGTGAAGATATGCATTGGAGATCGAAAGATCCAGCTTACCTTTAGTAAAAGTATTTCTAAACATATTATAAAGATGCCTTTGCAGCCTTATCTCCATGAAAAGGTCTATGTCCTTTTCCTCGTTAACCATTTCCTTATAGGGTGTCTTCGAAACCTTTGCCTTAAGATCCTCGACAGTTCCGTAGCACAGCTCCTTCAACTCCTTATAGCCAAAAAGCTTCCCATTGGGCAAGGTGTAGTTGATAAGCTCCTCAGGTAGAAGATTATAGAACTTGATGCCTCTATATATCCACTCAATGTTCAATAGATCTATGTTTTCACTAAGGAAATCAGTGTAGATATTCTTATCAGTCTTCCCAAGCAAATCAGTACTTTCAAACAATGAGTTAAAGTAAAGCCTGTCGAGATTCATCTCCATATAGAAAAGAAGCTTTGAGTAATCCTCATGTCTGTAAGGGTATAGAACATCGTAGAATTTTGTACCCTTGAGCTTTTCTATAAAATCGTCTAGAGACTTTGCAGTCCTAAGCTTTTCGATGGAGAAGCTGTAATACTCGTCCCGTATCATGCTGACCTTTTCATATTTCGACAGATCCTCTCCTCTTGCAAGAGCTCTGAGGTAAAGCTTCAAGTCCTCTGTTTCGAATCTAAACATATAGGCCTTGTAGAACTTTTCATAGTTATCTGTAAAGTACTTCAAGATCTTCTTGAACTGGGTAATCAAAAACCTGTCAAGCTGGATCTGTACCTGCTGGATGTCTTCCAGATCATGAAGCTCCTGGAGGACCTGTCCATAAACGGTATGGTCTTTCAAATACTGGATCTGGTCACTTACCTGATCCTTTTCCATCAGCGTTATATAGTCGGAATCCTTCAGGAAACGGGAGCGCATAACCCTTAATTTTGTGTTTATGGCAGAAAATCGTCTTTCATTTCCCATTCTATCCCTCTATTCTTCGCCAGTCAGTATTTCTTTCCAAAGGCTTTCTACCAACTTATCCTTAGCTTCATTGTATACTACATCGATGTTTACCATGCTGCTCATGCATTCAACCTCAACCTTGCCTGGTCTTTCAGCTTCCTCGGTGGATTTCTGCATGATCTCCTGATAAGCCCTTTCTCCCTCCTCCATGTAAGATTTCATAAGGTCCTGCTCCAATTTTTGAAGCATGTCCAAGCCCTCCAGCTTTTTCTTTCTGAGAAGCTCCTCATACTTGGCTCTTAGGGCAACGGTCTCCTTATCTAGATTGATGATTTGTTGTGTGATTTCGTTCATTTTTATCACTCCTTAACCCTATTAATTATACTCTAATAGGAATATATAACAATAAATCAATATGTCGAAAACGGCAGTAAACAGACGCAAACCATGACATTGTTTGTTAAAACACTAACGTCTCTGATTATCTCGATATTGCTCCTGTTTTCTCCATTTATCTTCATTTTTCATAAATATTAAGGAAAATTAATATATCGATGGGAATATGCGCCATCGAAGGCTGAAAAGTATAAAATAAGATGCCACAGCCATCTGCAGCATCTCTATTATATTACAAACTTAAACCTTTTTCAAACGCATTTACATTAACTTCGTGAACTTTAGGCGGCAAGAATTTCTTTATCTTAGATATCCAGTCGATTTTGTCCAGTCCAAGAGCTTTAACCATCAGACCGAACATTACAATGTTAGCCGATCTTGGCTCACCCAGCTCCTCTGCAATCTCTCTTGCATTGACTGAAATGACATTCTCGAGAGTGTCCTTAATACCCTCCATTATACCTAGAGGGTATTCCTCCAAGCCTGAAAGTACAGGCAGAGGCCATATTTCCTCTTCATTTACTATGAGAGTACCACCTTTTTTAAGCATTGGGATGTATCTAAGCGCTTCCACCTTTTCAAATGAAACCAGTATGTCGGCTTCTCCCTTGTTTATCGTGGGAGAGTATACCTTGTCGCCGAAGATTATCTGGGTAGTTACGCTTCCGCCTCTTTGAGCCATTCCGTGGATCTCAGACATCTTAACATCGTAGCCTTCCTCTAGAAGACCTTCAGTAAGTATCTTCGATACAAGTATAGTTCCCTGACCTCCAACTCCAACCATCAATATTCTCTTATTCATCTATTTCACCTCTTCCCCGAAAGCTTCAATAGCATGGAACGGACAAACCTGCAGACAAACCTGACAACCGTTGCACATCGTAATGTCCATACTGACGACATTGTCCTTCATGGAAATTGCAGGGCAACCGATTCTAAGGCATGTTTTACACTTTCTGCAAAGCTCCTGATTTACCTGGCAGTAAAGGTTGGCTCTTCTCTTCTGAACATCCTTAAGAAGGGCACAAGGCTGCTTTGTGATTATGACGAATGGCTCATCCGTTGCAATAGCTGCCTTTACAGCCTCATAGTTCGCTTCCATATCATAGGGGTCGACGACCCTTAAGTTCTCTTCCTTGATGCCGATAGCCTTGACTAAAGCAATAAGGTCGACCTGAGGTGACTCAACTCCTGAAACGCTCTTGCCGGTTCCCGGGTTCTCCTGATGTCCGGTCATAGCGGTAATTCTATTGTCAAGGATCACAACTGCCATATTGCTCTTATTATAAACAGCATCCACAAGTCCTGTCATGCCTGAGTGGAAGAATGTTGAGTCCCCTACAACACCAAAGACCTTCTTGTCTCTTCCAGCCATTCTGTTTGCCTTGTCAAAGCCGATCCCAGCGGAAATCCCAGCTCCCATGCATATGGAGGTATCTCCTATATTAAGGGGTGCCATTGCTCCAAGGGTGTAGCAACCGATATCTGTAGTAACATTAATCTTATTCTTATGCTTGCCCATAGCGTAGAATATCCCTCTGTGAGGACATCCAGCGCAAAGTGCAGGAGGTCTGTTAGGAGCAGTTATATCTAAGGTGTAGCCTTCCTCAGGCTTCTCACCAAGCATAACCTCTCTTATGATCTGAGGGCTTATCTCACCGCAAACTGAGAAAATCTCTTTCCCGGTGCACTCGATCCCCATAGCCTTCATAAAGTTTTCCATGTAGGGTTCATTCTCTTCGATTACATAGACCTTCTCTACTCCTGCGGTAAATTCCTTCATCTTTTGATCAGGAAGCGGCCAGCTGAAGCCTACCTTCAAATAAGATACTGTATCGCCGAAAACCTCCTTGGCATGAACATAGCTTGCTCCTGATGTTACGATACCTATCTTTCTGTCATTCCATTCTATTCTGTTCATTTCAGTAGTGTTTGAGAATTCTCTAAGTGCCGGGATCCTTTCAGTCTCCATCTCTATGTGCTTGACTCTTGAGTGGGCAGGCACCATTATGTATTTCTTGATATTTTTTGTGTATTCCTTAATGCCTACCTCTTCTCTGTCCAATAGCTCAACTGCTCCCTTGCTGTGACAGATCCTTGTAGTAACCTTGAAAAGTACGACTGTATCGAACTTCTCTGAGATGTCGAATGCTGCCTTCATGAAGTCCTTGCATTCCTGGCTGTCAGATGGTTCTACCATCGCAATCTTTGCTGCCTGTGCATAAAGCCTGTTATCCTGCTCGGTTTGTGAGCTGTGCATTCCTGGCTCATCTGCTGTTATTATTACGCATCCTCCATTGACTCCCTCATATGCAAAGGAGAAAAGAGGATCTGCAGCCACGTTAAGTCCAACATGCTTCATGGCTGCCATTGATCTTGCACCGGCTATGGATGCACCTGCTGCGACCTCAACTGCCACCTTCTCGTTTGTAGACCACTCAGAATAGATCTCGGGGTATGTGGAAACGTTTTCAAGGATCTCAGTCGAAGGCGTTCCCGGATATGCTGCGGCAACTAAGCATCCGGCTTCGTAAGCGCCTCTTGCGATCGCTTCGTTTCCGGTCATAAGCTTTTTCATGTAATCACTCCTCGTTTAATATCTTGCTTACATTATATACTATATATTGAAAAATTCCACTATGTTTTAGTGGAAAATTCCAGTCTCTATGCGGCTTTAACGCTTAAAATCAGTGCCCTGTCTTGATAGTTTCCTTGGGTGCTATGCTTATATCGGCAGGGTCAATTGCAAGGTCAGCAGGGTCGGGGCAATAGGTATCAACGTTCTTCGCTCCGGTCTTAAGCTCCCAATGGAGAACGAATGAAAGTACGACCCTAAGTATTGCAACAGATGCAAGTATTATGAACTCGTCGATGGTCCTTATTACAACGGTCTTTATGATCTCGGCTGCAAGCTTGAACTCAAGGCTCAGAGTCATCGCCTTGGCAAAGTCGATGGCAACATCGTCGCCCCTGAAGTCAAAGCCGTTCCTGAAAAACTGGACAAGACCTCGTACTGCTGCTATTGCAATGATGGCAACCCCTATTAGCTCCAGCGAGCTTGTGATATATGGTACTATGTACTCAAGAAAATGCTCGATAATCAAAGTAATCGCTCCTTAAATTATAAAAGTAGAACAATGAATTCCCTAACGTCCATTCTACCATATGATGTACTGAATGCCAAAATAAAATTATGATCATCTATCTGTTTTTTCGGTTTGACCACCATGTGAATAGAACTGAGAAGGCCAGTATCTGAAGAATTATCTCCGGATAGCCTGTGAGTGGATCGAATGAGAAGTTAGTGTAAAGAAGCCCCTCGATCGAACCCGGACCGGTTATGACTGCACCGATCGATGTCAATGCAAACATCAGCCAGGCCAGCTTAAGCCATCCAAAATCTTCCCTTATTATATTATTCCTGAATGGGTATATAGCCGAACCAAGGATCGCTCCCCGTACAAGCTGCACAGGTACTGCCAATCTTACTGAGAGGGCATCGGCAGGCTTCATCACAAGGCTCATAAGCTCATCTGCCTCAAAGTACGAAAAATAATCGCTTAAAAGCATAAATATTATGCCAAACACTGTATAGGTCAAGGTATGTATAACAGAAAATCTGGAAATGAACCTCAGCGGGCTCTCTCTTTTAACAAACATCCAATTACACCTTCCTTTCTGGGACATTGGGGACGGTTCTTTTTGTCCCGATTTGTTACGTAATAGTAATAATCCAGGACAAAAAGGACCGTCCCTGGTGTCCTGAGTTATAGCTTTTGACCGCAGTTTGGACAGAAGTTGTGCTGGGGATCAACATTAGCTCCGCAGCTGGGGCAAACTGTATACCCTGCTGTATGGGCATGACCGCAGTCAAGATCACGTTCGGTTATGATAACATCCTCACCCCTTCTAAGTCTGTCGCCCAGGTCTTTGTCCAACATGCATACCTGACCGCAGCATGACTTTGTCACAGTATACCTCCACCCCCACTTAAACAGCGGAATGAAGAAAAAACTAAAAACATTGCAATGACCTTGGACAATGTACCGCGCATATTTACCGCAGGATGAGCATATCTCAGCCCGATTGTATTCATATGTATATGATTTGGGGTAAACCCCCGCAATAAAAAACATTCTTAGGTGCCTCCTTAGGACATCGGGGACGGTTCTTTTTGTCCCAGTTTGTTACGAATTCGCAATATTTCAGGACAAAAATGACCGTCCCTTGTGTCCTGATTGATACACTGTATTCTTGCTAACTTCCAGTATATCAGCTATCTTCCTCAGTGAAAGCTTTGATTTGTCAACCATGATATCAACTAAAGAATCCATTAGATCCGGTTTTCGAGTAAGCTGCCTTACATCGGTAATACCTTTGCGTTCACAGAATTCACTTATTATCCTTTGTGCCTTTATGTATTTCAATTGTTCCATTTCTTCTTTTGTATCCAGGTATTCCCCTTCATCATCAAGCCTATGGAATGCTTTGAAGGATTCTACACTGCCGGAAAGCTCCATTATCAAATCGTATTGACCCTGTGCCACTATCCCAAGATTGCCTGATATATATCCATTGTAACTGCTCCACGAATATCCTTTGCATTCCTTCGTCATTCCTGCATTGACGGGATTATTGTGTACATACCTTACGACCTGCAGCAGATGTTCATCACTCAGAACCTCCTGGGACTTATACCGATCCTGGAAAACATGTCCAACCCTATCCATCCTGCTGTTCAGCTTCATGGCAAATGTTGTGTTAACTCTCTTGAGAAGGATACCTATCTCAATTAATTCGCCCTTCAAAACAAGGTGCACGTGGTTATCCATGATGCAATAAGCAGCCACTTCAACCTCAGTTTCCTCAAGCTTCCTGGACAAAATTTCCATAAATGATGACTTTAGGTCATCTCTTCGAAAGATCATTTCCTTATTGATGCCCCTCATCATAATATGGTAGTAGCCAGTGGGGCTTTCCTGTCTTTTCTGTCTCGGCACTATCATCACCTCAACCCAATAGTACCATAAATCTGTAGTTTTCAAAATATTTAATTAAAATAAAAGCCATCGGGGACGGTCCTTTTTGGCTGATGATTAAAGTGAATCTATTGATCCAAGTATCTCATCGTTCTCCGGTATATCCTGCATGGAATGTCCATAATGCACGAACCGAAGCACGCCCGCCTTGTCCACCAGCATCTGTGCTGGCATCCTACCAAGCTTGAACAGGTTGACCTTTTGCCCATATAGCTTCAACACCTCATGGTTAGGATCCGGAATGCCATAAAACTCCAGTTCATTATTTTTCCAGTACTTCTCAAAGCTGTCTGCATTCTCCGGTCCTATTGCCACTATTATTGTATCTTTCTCCACAAACTTACTGTAATCCTGATGCAACTGCATCATGTGCTTTTGGCAATACATTCATACAAAACCTCTATTCAGTACTATAAGTACATTTTTCTCTCCCCTGAATGCTGAAAGCTTGAACGGATCGCCTCTAAAGTCCTTGAATTCAAAATCCGGTGCCTCTCTATTTACTTCTACACTTGCCATTTAATATTCCCCCCTGTACATCCTTTGTTTGCATGCTCCATTGTATTATACCCATCCAGGAAATCCCCAATAAAAGACCGCCTGAAAATCCCAGGCGGCAGCAATATTATCCTATTGATTTGATCAAGTATATAAGTATAGCAGCAGCTATGAATACAACAGTCAAGACTTTCCTGATCCTCTTCCTGGATTCAGGGTCGATACCATTGTAACCGCTGCCATCCAGCTCACCCTTGCAGAATGGGCACTCCTTCATATGGTCAAGGACATCCTTGCCACAATGAGGACATTTCACAAGATGCTTCTCAAATCTTTTCAGTTTATCATTCTCATCCATATTACTACCTCAAAATTGTCTCATTTTTAGTTCATTTCCAGCCAAAAAGGCGGCTTCTTTAGCCAAATCAAAGATTTGGAATTCGCCGCATCTGACCTACGACGAAATCAGAGATTTCTGTTAGGTCATGAAACCGTCCCTGGTGGTTTCTAATTGAGCCAGAACTTCAAGGAAAACAGGATGAACAGGAAAAAGGCAAAGACGAACACAAGGGCAATCGCCAGTCCTGCTCCAACTGCATATTTCATCAGCGCGAACATCTCCCGCTTGCTCATAGGCTCATTGTCGCTGACAAATTGACCTGCCGGTTCCTTTTTCTCCTTCACATACCAGGGTGCCCCTTCAAAATTCATGTCGGCGACTACCCTTCCGTCGTCCTCAAAGTGCTTCTTCATAAAAACTACTCCTTATTATATAAATGACAGGCCACTTTATGCCCCTCTTCCATCTCCTGCATCAAGGGAACCTCTCTGCTGCAGATATCCATCGCATATCTGCACCTTGTGTGGAACTTGCATCCTGACGGCGGATTCGCAGGTGAAGGGATGCTCCCCTCAAGGATGATCCTCTCTGCCTTGAAGTCCGGATCCGGTACAGGGATCGCGCTGAAAAGCGCTTGAGTGTATGGATGCAGCGGATTTCTAAATATAGATTCCTTATCCGCATATTCAACCAGATTTCCAAGATACATTACCCCGACGGTATCTGAAATATGCTCTACAACAGACAAGTCATGGGATATGAAAAGATATGTCAGATCGTACTTTTCCTGAAGATCCTTAAGAAGATTTATGATCTGTGCCTGTATAGATACGTCAAGTGCTGAAACAGGCTCATCGCACACTATAAATTCAGGGTTAAGGGCCAAGGCTCTCGCAATGCATATCCTCTGCCTTTGTCCGCCTGAAAATTCATGGGGATACCTGTCCTTATGGTACTCCTGAAGACCGCAATCCTTCATGATGCGTGTGATGTACTCATCAAATTCTGCCTCAGGCACAAGCTTCTTCTCCCTTACAGCCTCACCTATGATCTCGCCAACAGGCATCCTTGGGGAAAGGCTTGAATACGGGTCCTGGAATATTATCTGGATCCTCGGCCTTAAGGCTCTAAGGTCTCTTCGATTAAGGTCGTGTATTTCTATCCCGTCAAACTTTACTGAACCGCTGGTTTTATCTGTCAGTCTGAGTATTGTCTTTCCGATCGTAGTTTTCCCGCAGCCTGATTCACCAACAAGGCCCATGGTCGTGCCTCGCTTGATATCGAAGCTTACGTCATCAACCGCCTTTACATAGCCCTTAACCTGGGAGAACATACCTCCGGAAATCGGGTAGTATTTCTTGAGATTTTTGACCTGGATTATGTTTTCATCATTTTCTTCTACAAAATCATCATATCTTACAGCCTCACTCATTGCTCTCCCTCCTTCCTGGCATGTATTGGTAGCAAGCTACCTTATGTGTACCGCTTATCTGATATGTTGGAGGATAAACTCCCTCACAGGCCTTGAATGCCTTGTTGCATCTATCCTTGAAGTAGCAGTAGTTAGGCATATCGATCGGATTTGGAACTGATCCAGGTATGCTGTACAGTCTTTCAACCTTCCTGTTGCTGCTTGGCTTGGACTCCATCAACCCGACTGTATATGGATGCTTTGGTGAATGGAATATCTCCTGTGCCGTCCCCTGTTCAACCACTCTTCCTGCATACATTACGACCACATAATCCGCCATTTCAGCTATTACGCCTAGGTCGTGGGTAATAAGCATGATGCTTGAATTTATCTGATCCTTAAGATTTCTCAAAAGGTCCATTATCTGCGCCTGGATAGTTACGTCAAGTGCAGTCGTCGGTTCGTCAGCGATTATTAGCTTCGGGGTACATGCAAGCGCCATGGCGATCATAGCTCTTTGCCTCATCCCGCCTGACAGCTCGTGGGGATACATCTCGTAAACACCCTCTGCATTGGCGATTCCTACCATCTTTATCATCTCGATGGTCCTAGCAGATACCTGCTCCTTACTCATTTCAGGATTGTGAAGCTCAATTACCTCATCTATCTGCATTCCGACTTTAAATACTGGATTAAGGCTTGTCATTGGCTCCTGAAATATCATCGATATCTCGTTGCCTCTGATCTTTTGCATTTTTTCAGTGGGCATCTTTGCTATGTCATAGACCTGATTGTCCAGGTTGAATCTGATCTCTCCATCCACTATCTGCCCCTGGGGTCTTTGCACCAGCTGCATTATAGATAGTGAGGTCACGGATTTGCCGCAGCCTGACTCACCAACTACACCTACAGTCTTTCCTTTTGGTACATCGAAGGACACCCCGTCAACTGCCTTGACAACTCCTATATCAGTGAAGAAATAAGTGTTCAGATTATCTATCTCAAGGATATTGTTGGGGTTCTTCATTGTCGTGATATACTCTGACTCAGGAACGTCCTTCCTGTTTCTAATCCTTTCGAACTCGTCAGTTATCTTCCTGTTTTCCCTTGAGATCTTCCTCAATTCCTTGGCTGAAAGATAGTTAACGTTCTTTACAGCTTTTCCATTCTTACCGTTTAGTATTTTATCCATTAGATTTTTCTTATTATCCATTTTGCACCTACCGTTTCATCTTGGGGTCAAAGGCGTCACGAAGGCCATCGCCAACGAAGTTGAAGCCAAGAACCGTCAAGAGTATAAGTGTACCTGCTGGTATCCACACAAACCAGAAATTGGTCATCTCATAGGCTGTGGATACGCCGCTTATTATATTCCCCCAGGATGCCAGCGGGAATTTTACTCCCAGCCCCAGGAAGCTCAATGTTGATTCATAAAGTATTACGGAGCCAAGACCCATCGTTGCGAAAACAATTAGCTGAGGTATTACATTAGGTACCAGGTGCTTGAATATCCTTCTGGATACTGAAAGACCTGTCGCTTCAGCTGCAACCATAAACTCCTGTTCCCTTAGAGACAATATCTGACCTCTGACCATACGTGCTATGCCAGGCCAGCTCATTATACCAAGTATAAACATCAAAAAGTAGATCCTAAGCTGCGGTGCGACCTCCATGGCATCCATTATTGAACCTAGAATTATCAATAAGGGCATGAAAGGTATACAGTTGAATACGTCAACTATACGCATTATCAGCATATCGACCCATTTGCCGAAGTACCCTGCCAATCCTCCCATGATTACCCCGAGGGCCGATTCCAGAAGCACTACGATAAATCCTATGGTAAGTGATATTCTGCCACCATACATAAGCCTTGTCATTACGTCCATTCCGTGCTTGTCCGTTCCAAGCCAGTGTTTCGCTGAAGGCTGTTCGTGGATGGATATAAGGTGGGTCTGTGTGTCAGCCTTCACTGTATAAAGGTTGTTGATCCTCGACACCTGATACTCCACATCTACACCCTCTTCATTCTTGAACATAAAGGATGGGAGGTTGCCCTCGATCGCATCACTAAGGGCTTTCTTGAATTCTATAGTAAGGAATACATCCGGTGATGCCGGCTGTATAGCAAGGTTTGACAGAAGGGCATATTCCTCGTCACCCTTATAGATCACGGCTAAATTGTCCTCTTCCTCGATCCTGTAATCAACACCATCTGCAGAGAAAGTAAATATTCCATCTTCTCTGAAAGCCTTCTCAGCTGCATAGGTAAACTCATAGCCAAGGTTTTGTGTCGGTACTGCCGGGTCGAATATGTTTTTCGACTCGATAGCGGCATCTCCAGATCTTCCCAGAACATATTCCCTGCCGCTTTGAACTATCGTGTAAAGCACACCATCAAGGTTAAATTGACCCACATTGCCAAGGACCGCCTCAGTAGCAACTGCATTAAGCTCTGGTGAGATTACTTCTCCGTCGATGCCGTTAATAGCGACAAGCCCTCTGAAGTTTGTTATCCTGGCTATTGGTGCTGAAGTGACTATCTTGTAAAATTCCTCGCCCTCCTCGACTATGTGGTACTCCTGCCCACCTGAGGTGAAGGTTGTCTTTCCGCTGTTTCTTGCAAGGATAAATGCTGAGTGGGCTGAGCTTGAATACTCCATCCCATCAACAACTGTATATCTGTAATCGTTATTGTAGGTGATACTCGCATATTCCTTGGACATGGTTCCTACATACTTGAAGACCTGAGTCTCCTCATAAGGTGTCACCAAGCCTCCGATAAAGGAGAACACAAACATAAACGCAATTATTATCAACCCAATTATCGCTAGTCTGTTCCTGATAAATCTCTTTACAACTAGCATCCCGGGAGATAGCACCTTGACTCTCTGTTCATCCCCAAGACTACCGGATGTGCTCACATGACTCTCAGCGATATTTTCTTCTTTTTCTTTAATTATCAGCTCTTGATTCTTCTCAGTCACGTAAAATCACCTCCATCAGTCTATTCTGACTCTAGGGTCAACCACTGCATACAGAATGTCCGCAATAAGTGTTCCCAACAGCGTCAGAACTGCTAAAAATACCATGTAAAACATGGTGAAGGGTATGTCGCCGCTTACCATGGCAAGATATCCCGTGTAACCGATACCTGGGATCTGAAACAGGGTCTCTGTAATAAGAGCTCCAGCAAATAACCCCGGCAGCGATCCCCCAAGAATTGTCACTATCGGGATCAAGGTGTTTCTAAAGGCGTGGAAGTTGATAACTCTCTTCTCGGAAAGTCCCTTAGCCCTTGCCGTTCTAATAAAGTCTGAATTAAGGACCTCCAGCATGTTGGTCCTTGTGTATCTCATAAGGCTTCCTATTCCAATAATGGTCAATGTCATGACGGGAAGGACAAAATGGCTTGCCACGTCCATGAACTGCCCAAATGGGTCCAGAAGCATATAGTTTCTTCCCACCTTACCGTAAAGGTCGAACCACCCCAGCCATACTGAAAAGATTAGCTTAAGGACGGTAGCAAAGAAGAAGGTTGGAAGAGAAATCCCCAAAAGTGCTACTACAGTTACTGCATAATCAGTTCTGCTGTACTGTTTTCTTGCTGCAAGGATCCCCAGCGGGATCGATATTATAACCTGAAGCACGAATGCTATTGAACCAAGTATAAATGAATCCCAGATAACCGATGCAAACTTTTCAGTAACCGGCACGCTAAAGGCCCAGGAATCTCCAAAATTCCCTCTGACTGCATTTGAAAGCCACTTAAAGAACCCAGGTACTATACCAATATCCAGTCCATATGCCGCGTTCAGCTGTGCCAGCCACTCGCTGTAGGGCTTGGAATTTGGTCTCATTGAAAGCATCCTTGCCTGGGACTCAACATATGATGTTGGGATGCTTCTCATTATGGTATAAATTATCAGCGATACGAAGAAAAGAAGTACCGCTGATATCAATAGCCTCTTTAATATGTATTTACGCATTTGATATCCCTCGTTTTCCGTTAAATAGTTAGCTGGTTAATACGCCACCCCAATAAATTACCTGATGGCGCAACATGAGCCCACAATTGTGGGCTCATGCTTAACCATCGACTGCTATTTCATTTCCAGAAGCTCTAGGTCGTTCATCCATCCCCAGTAAGTCGTTATGTCTGGTGTTACTGTATCCATGTTGATTCTTTCTGGGCTGAAGATTACCAGGTTCTGTCTTTGATAAGTCGGGATCTCTACTCCCCAGTCAAGGATTATGTCAAGAGCTTGCTTGTAAACTGCTTTTCTGAACTCTTGATCCGGGCTCTTTCTAGCTTCGATTATCAATCTGTCAAGCTCGGCGTCAGCTATGTTGTAGCTGTTGCTGTCAGTTCCGCCCAGGCCTTTACCGTTTGAGCTGTGGTATACCTGATACATATCCGGGTCAATAGTTGAGCCCCATGCAGCAGTCCACATCTCATGTGTATTAGCGTCCAAAGTATCCCAAAGAACATTGGTATCTGCCGGGTCATTGATAGTTAAAGTGATGCCTATCTTCTCAAGTGATGTCTTGGTGTCAGCAAGTATTGCAAACGCAGGGTGATCACCGATTCCATCAGCAGGAACGATTATTTCGTACTCAAGGTCTGCTCCAGCTGGAGCTGCAGTGAATTTGCCAGTTGCTTCGTCAAATGTATATCCTGCTGCCTTAAAGAAGCCAACTGCTGCCTCAAGAGCTGCTGCATACTTGTCCTCAGCTACCATGCTCTCAGTGTAGATGTCATTTCCGTCTACATCCTTGGAGTATGCAACTGAGTAGCCTGGATCAGATTTTTGTGGAGCTGCCCAGGATGTACTTGATATCGGATAGTTGATTACAGATGCCGCATCGCCATAGTAGCTGTCGATAGCAACGTCTCTGTGTACTGCGAATACAGTTGCAAAGCCTTTTCTCAGGTTCTTGCTCGCTTCAGAATCCTGAACTCCACCGACGTTGACAGTCTTGGAGTTGATTCCGATGTAGCCATAGCCCAGGTTGTCAACTGAAACAGCTGCGATCTTATCGCCAACCGCTTCGCCGTTTGAGTTGTATGACTTCAATTCATCAAACTTAGCCTTTGATCCTGATGGGTTTGCCAGGTCGATTACGCCTGTGCCAACACCGGCGATCATTTCAGCGTCAGTAGTTTCCTTCAATTGTACATACTTGGTCTTTGGTGCACCCTTGTAGTAGTTTTCATTTGCTTCATAGTAAACTACCTTATCCTTGTATTCAATGAACTTGTAAGGACCAGCTCCCATCGGAGTTGTAGTCTTAGCTTCTATTCCTGAAAGGTCTCCTCTTGTGAAACCAAACTTGTTGTTGTCATAATCATACATATCTTCGCTTCCATAATAGTGCATCGGAGCTACCTGGATACCGCAGATCGTATAAACTGCAGATGCATCAAATCCCTTGGATTTAACTTCTACTTCATATTTTCCAAGCTTCTTGATACCTTCAATATTCGGTACCTCCGTACCATCTGATGCTGCAAGCTTTTCCTTAAGAACGATTCTGCCTACTTCACCCTCGATATCGCCTGCAAAATAGCCTTCGCTTCCGCCGTAGTTAGCTCCAAGAGTTTTCCAGTCGTCGCCATACTGAGCGATTATGTCTGAAAGCACCTGTGCCTCGTCAGCTACAGCAGCTGCGTCGTAGTTTGCATCCTTGGCATAGAAGAATGCGAATAGATCCTTTGCAACAGGATATTGATCTGTGTAAGTCTTATAGTTTGGATCTCCATAAATGCTCTTGACCCAGTCTAGCTCGTCAGTCAGGACTCCGCTTACGAAATCAGTCATAAACGCCTTCATTTCGTCTGTTGGGTTCTCCATAGCCGCTGCAAGTTCCTCAGGAGTTACTGCAAGCTCTTCAGCCTTGGAGTTGTTTTCCCTGTAGTTGGTCATCCCGATTATCGGGAATGAATAGAAGGTTGTTGAGCCGGTATAAGTAGGATCTGAATACACATAATAGTTGAATATTATGTCGTCAGCATCCATCTCCTGACCGTCGCTGAACATTACGCCTTCCTTAAGCTTGATGTTGTAAGTAGTTACGTCAGCAGCCTCATCATAGTCAACCTTGATGTCTGCAATTCCAGTGTATTCGTGATCTGTCCCCTCGAAGCCTACTTTTTCGCCCTCGATTGCGTTGTACACGATTCCTCCCACTCTGTCAGTAGTAAGAAGTGAAACCTGAGTCATGGTAACAGCGTCCATGTCATAAGCTGTTGTAGCAAAGAATGGACTGAACTTCTGGCTGAATGCTGCGTAGCCTACTACCAGCGGTGTGTCGTTCGCCGGTGTTTCAGCAGGAGTCTCAGCAGGTGTTTCTACAGGTGCCGCAGGCTCCTTTGGTGCACAACCAGCCAACATGGATATTACCATAACCATTGCCAGCATTAGAACTAATACCTTTTTCATTTTCTTCCTCCTTTTTTTTAGAAACTAGCTGTCAGGTAGTCCGGTGAAGAAATTCGCTTCACAAGCTGCCACAGCCTACGATGATATAAAGCTTTGTCTAATTTTACCACAATTTTGAATTTTGTTAAACATCAGTTTACACAGTAATGGAATAGTTTATTATTTGTCACGCCTACTAATATGATACAAATGTTTGAAATTTGACATTTTCACCCAGTAAATGATTTAGAAAAAAACTGGCACTGTTGTCCCCTATTACATTTGGGTATTATATGGATATGATTGCCAGAACCATAGAAGGAGGGTACATATGCCATTTGAAATAGTAAGGAATGACATCACAAAAATGGATGTTGATGCAATAGTTAATGCGGCTAACTCTATGCTTAAAAAGGGCGGAGGAGTCTGTGGAGCAATTTTTGATGCAGCAGGAGAAGAGAAAATGGAGGCTGCATTAAATAAATACAAGGGCTGCAAAGCTGGAGAAGCTGTGCTTACAAAGGGCTTCGATCTTCCGGCTAAATATGTTATCCATACTGTCGGACCCGTGTGGCAGGGAGGTAAAAATGGCGAGGAGAATGTCCTTAAAGCCTGCTACAGAAACAGCCTCCAGCTTGCAAAGAATAAAGGACTTGAGTCTGTAGCCTTTCCCCTGCTTTCATCTGGAGCGTTTGGCTATCCTAAGGATAAGGCACTTCAAGCAGCCATAAGCTCCATTGGAGAATTTCTGATGGAGAGCGATATGACGGTGTATCTGGTCGTATTCGATAAAAAGGCCTTCTCTTTAAGTGGCAGATTGTTCAGGGAGGTAAGAGCATATATAACCGACAGCTATGCCGAAAGAGCAAGAGCAGGTACGACTACCATTGGAAGATATCTTGATCGGGATTTCGAGCTTCGACAGACCTCTGAGGCAGTTTTAGAGGAATCCGCAGCCGGAATCGAGGATATCGTTAATAACCTGGACACTTCCTTTTCGGAGACGCTGATAAAGCTCATCGATAAAAAAGGCTTAATAGATCCGGAGGTATATAAGAAGGCAAATATCGATAGGAGGCATTTCTCAAAGATCAAAAACAACCCAAGCTACAAGCCCAGCAAAAACACTGCTCTTGCTCTTTGCATAGCCTTGCAGCTAAACCTGGACCAGACTACTGATCTGTTGAAAAGAGCAGGGCTTGCCCTCTCTCCCAGCAGCAGGTTTGACTTGATAGTCGAGTACTTCATAAAGAAAGGAATTTACGATATATACGAGATCAACAGCACTCTCTTCTATTTCGATGAGAGTACGCTGGGTGGTTGATTAACAGAATAATTTGTCGCTTGCCATGCGACCATCTCCTCTTTAAAAGTTGATATCCTAAGAGTAGGAAGACAATTGGATAAACTAAAGGAGGATATTAAAATGAAAAAAGGATTAGTAGAGCTGGTATTTATTCTAGACAGAAGCGGTTCAATGAGTGGGCTTGAATCAGACACGATCGGCGGCTTCAACGCGATGATAAGGAGTCAAAAGACCATTGATGGGGAGTGCAGGGTTACTACAGTGCTGTTTGATGACCGATATGAGCTCCTCCACGACCGGATCAACCTTTTGGGGATCTCCCCTCTGACAGAAAAGGAATACTACGTTAGGGGCACCACGGCACTTCTCGATGCGGTTGGAAGGACCATAAATAAGATCGCATCGGTCCAGAGAAATACCACAGAGGAGGAAAGGGCAGAAAAGGTTCTTTTCGTGATCACGACCGACGGCTATGAAAACTCCAGCAGGGAATACACCTATGATATGGTCAGGGCGATGATCGAGAAGGAAAGGGACAAATATGGATGGGAGTTCCTTTTCCTCGGTGCAAACATCGATGCCATCGAGACAGCAGCAAGATTCGGTATATCAAAGGACAGGGCAGCAGATTACCATGCTGATGCTGAGGGAACCAGAGTTACCTACCAGGCCATGGATCAAGCTGTTCGAACTATCAGGGAAAACAAGACAATGGACAAGGATTGGAAAAAGAAGCTTGACGAGGACTTTAAAAACAGAAAGGGAAAGCAGTAATTAATGGACCAGCTGAGACTTCAGCTGGTTTTTCATTGTGGTTACTTGATTTAGATGTTAGAATGTATAGGTACCAAATATAATGAAAATGGTGACCACAAAATGAAAAATCGACTAAATTTGTCATACACGGCAGTACAGGCAGCCTACTGCATGCTGTTTGCAGTAGTGTTAAGCTTTTCATCTGTATATCTGCTCCCAAAGGGCTACTCCAACACAGAGATCGGAACAATACTGGCTCTGGTAAACATAATATCAGTGCTGCTGCTTCCCCTATTTGGTGATGCTGCAGACAGATCCAAAAAACTGTCCCTGGCTCAGATAACAGGAATATTCTCCTCTATACTTCTGCTTCTCATGTCAATGCTTTTCCTGTTTGAGTCAAGATCTGCCACGCTGACGATAATTTTTGTGGTACTTGGGGGCCTTATGGTATCACTATCCCCAATAATAAACTCGATTGCTTTCCAGTACAGCAGCTTCAGCAATCCAATAAATTACGGGGTGGCTAGAAGCGGCGGTTCCATAGCATATTCAGGAATAAGCATGCTGCTCGGGTACCTGGTATTTACCTTCGGGACAAATACGATCCCCTCAGTTGGGGTCGCAGTTCTTGTGATGCTGTTATTTTCGCTTTTCACAACCGAAAGACTTTATAATAGCGGTATTGCATTGTCACAGGATGAACATGGAAGTGCAAAGGCATTAAAGTTGGAAGAGCCAATTTCACTGATTGCTTTTGTTAAAAGGAATAAAATGTTATTTGTTTTCTCCTTAGGAACTCTGCTTGTGTTTTTTCAAAATGCCATAATAAATAATTATTTGTTCCAGATAATCGAACCCATTGGGGGAACCAGCAGCGACATGGGGACAATATTTTCCTATATGGCGATCCTGGAGCTGCCGGGTCTTTTCTTCTTCGATAAAATCAACAAAAAAATCAGCTGCCAGACAATGCTTAAAATATCCTCGGCAGCTTTCATCCTGAAGGTATTTTTTACTTACACGGCCAAATCTGTAGGATTGATATATTTTGCATTCGCGTTTCAGCTAATATCCTTCCCCTTCTACCTGGCATCCTCTGTCCATCTTGTTCATAAGCTGATGGATAGAAGAGAAGCAGTAAAGGGGCAGTCCCTAATATCAGGTATGATGACCCTAAGTGCAGTATTTGCAAGCCTCTGGGGAGGCATGGTGCTGGATTCAGGAGGACCATCCCAATTGCTTCTTCTAAGTACAATCCTGTGTGTATTGGGCTCAGGAGTCGTAATAATGACCGTAGGAAAAATAAAGTCAAATAAGTAAAGGATAGATTCTCACTAAAAAGGCTCCCCGTTTTGGAGAGCCTTTTTCAATGGCTGTAAGTATTAGTTTTCTAGTGCATTCAACAATGAATCAACGTATTCTTGTCCGATATCATTACCAATTTTTTCATAAACGCCTTGCGCCTTAGCAAGAACTTGGTCTACGAAGCTTGCATCAAACTCAACTAACTCCATTCCACCTTCGACAAGCTTTTGCTTGTTGGTTTCATTGATCTCAGTAAGTTGTGCTTCGATCTCTAAAGCTGCTTCATCAACTGCTTGTTGAAGAGCATCCTGATAAAGTGGATCCAGGCTGTCAAACTTGCTTGCATTTATAAGGAACTGGTTGCAATACAGGATGTGGTGAGTCATTATAAGATAATCCTGAACCTCTTGAAGGTTTGCACCTACACATGTATCAGTTGCGTTTTCCTGAGCGTCAACAAGACCCTGTTGCAGTGATACATATACCTCTGACCATGGAAGCGGAGTTGGGGATGCTCCCATTGCCTGCCAGAACGCCATGTGGTTTTGGTTCTCCATGGTTCTGATCTTCAAGCCGTTGAAGTCATCGATTGAAGCGATCTTCTTATTGGAGGTGGTTTCTCTGAAGGTTCCTCCCTGTAAGTAATGAAGTACGTACATGTTCTTAGCTTTGTATGCTTCGTTGATCTTAGTTGTAAATTCACTCTTGTTAAGAGCCTTGTCGATAGTAGCAGCGTCATACTTTGCAAATACCATTGGAAGGTCAAATATAGCTACTTCTGGTACAAAGGACACTGTTTGTGCAGTTTGAGCTATTACGAAGTCGATATCTCCTGCAAGCATTTGTGCCTGAAGCTCCTGGTCATTACCAAGCTGGCTGTTTGGGAAATAGTCGATAGTAAGCTTGCCGCCAGTTATCTCTGCTACTTTTGCTGTGATAAGCTCACCATAAAGCTGGGCTGCTGCTCCTACGCCTGCGTTGTCAGCTCCAATCAGCTTAACGGGCTCAAGCGCATCGAATCCAGTTGCTGCAGGTGTTTCTGCGGGTGTCTCAGCTGGTGCTGGTTCCGGAGCTGGTGCTGGTGCTGGTTGAGCACAGGCTGCTGTGAAGATCATCGTCAGTGCCATTAGAAAAATAAGTATCTTTTTCACTTTGAATCCTCCCTTTCTCGTTTTCATTTATCACTTGAATCCTTTTTACAGGAATGCAAGACTCAGCCATGGTACATAGGTTATTGCGAACAGAGCTACTCCAAATGCCAATATAAATGGTATTGCTTTCTTTGCTACGTTCATCGGAGGTGTGTCTGACAGTGTTCCAGCTACGAACAGGTCAAGACCAAATGGCGGTGTTGCAAGGCCGATCGACAAGCAGCATACCATTATAACTCCAAAGTGAACCGGGTCAACTCCAAGTGCCTGAACTGCCGGTAGAAGTATGGGCGACAGAATGACGATCGCTGGGCCTGTATCCATAACCATTCCAAGAATAAGGAATATGACTACTATTCCCGTAAGTACAGTAAAGCTTGATGTGAAGTTGGTCAGTATAAAGCCTTCTATCAGAGCAGGTGCCTTAGCAAGAGCAAGTACTCTTCCAAATGCTACTGCAAATGCAAGCACGAAGCAAAGTGGTGCATATGTCTTTACTGCCTTTGCAAGGAATGGAATAACCTCCTTCACAGTAAAGGACTTATATATTACCAGCGAGACAAATAATGAATAAAATACTGAAATACATGCGGCCTCTGTAGGAGTAACCAAGCCTGAGTAAATCCCTCCAAGTACTATGACCGGTGACAGAAGAGCCCAGAAGCTTTCTTTTAGTAGCTTAAGGAAGCCGTTTCCTCTCAGTTCCTTCATCTTAGTGTTGATCTTCTCTTTGTCCTCGCCTTTCTTAATACAGTAGAATACTGCATATACCATCATTCCCAAGCCTATGAGTATACCTGGCAATATGCCTCCAAGGAACAATGCTCCTGTAGATACTCCTGTTGCCAGTGAGTAAAGCACAAAGGGTATGGAAGGGGGAATTATTACGCCAAGCCCTCCAGCTGTGGCAACCATACCCGCTGACCAAGTTTTGTCATATCCCATCTCCACAAGGAACGGTATCGTCATTGAGCCAACTGCTGCAGTTGTTGCAGGGCCTGAGCCTGAGATAGCTCCATAGAACAAGCAGGTTAGAATTACTGCACAAGGCAGCCCTCCCGGGAGATTCCCAACGAAGTAGGCGAAAAAGTTGAAAAGTCTTCTCGATATTCCACCCTCTGCCATAAGTACTCCACCAAGTATAAACAGTGGAACCGCAAGAATAGGGGTTGTGTCCGAGCCAGAGAAGCTGTTGGCTATAAGCTGCTGGATCGAGCTTCCTGTACCGCCCAACACCAGAGGTGTCATCGCACCAAGCACCATGCTCATTGTTATTGGTACTGCAAATGCCAATCCAACAAGAAATACCAGGAAAATCCATAGAGCCATTACAGGTCACCCCCCTCTGCTTCGACTTTATCTTCAAGCTTAACACCGGTTGCCATTACCTCTTCCTTGGCTTCCTTAAGTGTAGCCTCGAGAGTTGTCTCAGTTTTTTTGTTAAAGTTCTTAATGTTGTTGATAATTTCCTGTACTGTCCTTATAGCAGCCAAGCCAAAGCCTATTATAGTCGACATATACATCATCCACATCGGTACGTGCATGGCCGGGGAGAACTGTCCTGTCAGCTTGATCTTTCCGGTATAAATGATTGCATACCTGAAGAGGATAACAAACAAAACCAGCATTATTAGGTTGACGACTATCTCTATGGACCTTCTTAGCTTTTGAGGCAGCAAGTCCATGAGTATACCTACCTTAAGCATATTCCCTTTCTTTACCGTATATCCAAGGGATAAAAATACCGTCCAGATGTAACAATACCTTGAAAATTCCTCTGGCCAAGTGAACGAGCTTGCGAATGTTCGAGCCAATATCTGAGCCATCATTACGCAGGATATGGTGGCAAGAAGCAATACGAGTATCGATTCCTCAAAGTGCTCGTCCAGCCATTTCAAAACAGACATCTTATTTCCTCCTTCCATTGGAAGCATGTCCCTGTATTCAAGGCTACACTTCCTTTTTTCCTGAGAGGATGTCCATAAGCTCCTTGCGCATAGCCTCAACAGGTGCCGCTTTCCCGCTCCAGAGCTCGATCTGTTCTGCACCTTGATAAAGTGACATTCCCAAACCGTTCATTATTTTGCATCCCATTTCCTCAGCTTCAGCCAGGAATCTGGTCTTTGCAGGATTGTACGTTGCATCGAAGCAGATTTGACCAGGTCTTAGATATTCCTTCGGGATCGGTGTCATATCCGGACTGGATATCATTCCAAGGCCAGTATTATTCATAATGACATCAGATTCAGCAATTTTAGCCTTCATAACCTCAAGATCAGCCATATCCACAAGCTCGGCTACCGGAGCAAATTTATCGTTGATATCGTCGACAAGAGCCTTGGCTTTTTCAAGAGTCCTGTTTGCTATGTAAATCTTCTTGGCTTTATTGTAAGCCAATACGCTGCATATCGCCCTTCCTGCGCCACCTGAACCAAGACAGAAGAATGTAGATTCCTCAACCTTTAATTCGGGGATTTCTTCCTTAAGTGATCTGAAAAAACCCATGCCGTCAGTGTTATAAGCCTTAAGTCTTCCATCCGGAAGCTTGACCACTGTATTGCTTGCGTTCATCTTCTCGCAAAGCGGGTCCTTCTCATCCACATACTTCATGATCTCGACCTTATTTGGCTTTGTAACTGCAAACCCTGCGAAGCTCATGTACCTAAGCCCATTTACTACATCCGGCAGGTGATCGTTCTCGACCTCTGAGTAGAAGTAGACCATGTCGATATCAGCTGCCCTGTAGGCTGCATTTTGCATCCTAGCTGCATATGACTGGGAAAGAGGCTTCCCAAGTAATGCAATCATTCTGGTATTGATATTTACAGGCATATATTTCCCCCCTTATTTTTATTTTGCCTGTTCTGCTACTCTATATTATTTTCAACAAAATATTTCCTTGCTGTCTCCAGACACCTTGCTGCATGGCCTGCTGCTCCTCTTTCGGCCATCTCCCTTGAGTTGGGAAGCTCGATAGAGATAGGATTATTTGGCATTGCCTTTAACATCCCCGCTATATCGACACCGCCTTCTCCCGCATATAGCCTTCCTTCCCTTGCTACTCCTATCATTGAAGGATCCTCCAGTGAAGGTATCTCTTTAGGTCCATCGCAAAGGTGTATAAAGCCGAACCTTGATCTATCGACCTTTGCAAGATCCTCCGGGCTAACTCTCGACCTATGGGCATGTAGTGTGTCTACCATTAGATATGCATTTGGTCTTGCAACCGCATCAAGTACCTCAAGAGCCCCCTCTAACCCCACAACTCCTGAGAAGGTAACAAACTCAAGATTCACTCTCAGCTTATAGCTTGCAGCCATATCGCAGATCTTTCCAAATTGCTTCACCGCAAAGTCCTTATCCTTTGTCCAGATGCTAGATAATACATCAGTTGCCCCAAGCTCTGCACCAGCAGCAAACGCTCTCTCAAAGTCCTCCACCTTAAGGTCTTCCCTTACTCTGGCAAGCTCTACGTCCATAAGTCCTATCTTATACTCCTCGAGAGCTTTTCTGATATCCAAAAACAGCTTTCTGTCCTCACCGAACTGAAACAGAGGCTCGTTTGGCAGGTGCATAGGTATAGGTCTTAAGCTTACAAAGTCGTATCCTGCTTCTGCAGCGATCCTAATCTGATCTATCGGGCTTGTACCCGGTATGGTCAAATAGGCAAGTGAAAACTTTCTTCCCATAATATCCCCTCCAAAGGTTACTGCTTGTGAGAGCCTGAATGGACCGGCGGCTCAAACTGACCATTTTCACTTCTTCTTACTTTTCCATTGACTACATTGGCTTTCGGTGTGTAAATGTCGTTAATATTCCAGGTTCCTGGCGTAGGTACCACAATATTCTCCATTGGAACATCCAGCAGGTACGGCTTATTGCTCTTGATTGCTTTTTCAAGGGCCGGTTTGAATTCATCAGCTGATCCTATCTTAATAGAATCTACTCCATAAGCCTTGGCAACCTCTGCCCAGTTGGGAGTATATGGTGCTCCATCAGGTGTGGTAAATACAGTTCCGAACTTGGTCTTGTAATTAGCATATTCAAGACCTGCTATGGTACCAAAGGCTGAGTTGTTCATAACTACCCATATAACGGGAATGTTCTGCTCTACCGCAGTTGCAAGAGCTCCCGGGTTTATTCCAAAGCCTCCGTCTCCAACAAGGGTAAGAACCAGTTTATCAGGTGCTGCAAGCTTGCCGCCTATTAGAGCTGCACCTCCAAAGCCCATAGTTGCAAGTCCCGAGCTGTGGTGTATGGTCCCTGGTATAGTAACGTCAAACTGCTGAGCCACTCCATTCTTGTTCCAGCCTACGTCGGTAAATATTATGGTGTCCTCAGGGATTACCTCCTTGACGTCCTTAAGTATCCTTTGAGGAGTCATGGGGAATCTCGAATCCTCGGATATCGATATGTTGGACTCCTTGAAGCCTTGTCTGTTTACTCTTATGAATTCTTTAAGCTCCGGTTTATCTATGCCATCCGGTACCAAAGTCTTAGCTTCCTCGATTATCTGCTGAAGTGCGAGCTTAAGATCTGCTATTGCTCCAATACTTACCGGATAATTTCTTCCTATCTCAGTCGGGTCGATATCTATTTGCATAAACTCAGTTTTTTCCATGTCGAAGGTCACGCCCGGGTACCAGCTTGAGCTGTCAGCCTCGGCAAACCTTGTTCCCAATCCAAGGATCAGATCTGCATTTGCAGTAAACTTATGAGTAAACTCGAGACCCCAGAATCCGGTTTGTCCAAGCATCAGAGGGTGTGTGTCAGACATGCAGCCCTGACCCATCAGAGTCCTCGATACCGGTATATCCAACAGCTCCACAAGCTCCTGAAGCTCCTTGGATGCCCCTGAAAGAAGTATCCCCCCGCCTGCGTGGATGACGGGATTCTTTGCTTCAACCAGTTTTTTAGCAATATCCCTGGCTGCTTGAGGTGCAAGTGCTGGCTTTACTGTTTCCCTGCTGTCCTTATATGTCCTTGCAAACAGCTCCTCGTCTATCTCCTCAGAGAAAATATCCATCGGCACAGATATCAGTACTGGCCCCGGTCTTCCGCTTTCAGCAAGTCTGAAGGCCTTATCAAGTATCTCAGGCATAGCCTCAGGATCGTCAACTCTCCAGGCTCTCTTGACGATTGGCTTTAATATCTCATACTGGGAGGCGTCAGAATGAAGGTTTACCTCCTGATGAGGATGCTTCCCATAGTAGTATCTTGGAACATCTCCAGCTATGACAACCATAGGTATGGAGTCAAAGGACGCGTTCCCAACTCCGGTGACAACATTCATTATCCCAGGACCTAGGTGACACATTACGACTCCGGCTTTTTTCTTTATCCTCGCATAACCGTCGGCTGCAAGGGTTGCAAGCTGCTCATTTCTGAAGGAAATATACTTAAGCTTCTCACTTCTTGAAAGTGCATCCAGAAAACCTATAACTGTATGACCGCAAAGACCGAATATATACTCTACGTTTCGTCTCTCCAGATATTCAACCATCTGGTCAGAAACTAGTCTTTTCATTTAACTTCCCCCTTTATGCTTTGCCCTCTCTCTCAGGCTCATAAAATTCTCCAAACAGCTCCTCGTCGCTGGGTCTGTCCTCAGGGATCTCCTTGGATACCCAGGTAATATTCATATAGTGCTTAAGACTTACGTTCTCAGATGTCGCATTCCCGCCCCAGGTCCCGCAGCCTATGCTTGAGGTCATCGGCATTCCATTGGTGAATGCACCAGCGTTTGCCTTGGATTGCGGCTGTCTTACCATGATACGGCCTACCTGGGCCTCAAGAGCTAGTCTGTGGATATGGTCCTCGTCGTAGGAATAGATACCAACACTGTGTCCCTTTCCTCCAACATTGTGGATCTGCTTGACTATCTCTATGGCATTCTGGAACTCACCCTCATACCTGTGAACAGCAAGAAGGGTCGAAAGCTTCTCCCTGCACCATACATCATCATAGCTTGTTGTGTAGCTTCCAGTCCCTTTTGCAACGAGGAACTTTCTGTCCTCCGGGATCTCAAAGCCTGCAAGCTTAGCCATTGTCTGTGGTGACTGGGCAACAGAGTCTGCCAGTCTATGACATTCCTCATCCCACATTATCTTTTTAACGCTCTCCTGTTCCTCAGGATTCAGAAGATAGCCTCCTACCTCTTGAAGTACCTTTACAGCATCCTCGTATATGCTCTCATGGATCACAATATTTCCATCGGCAGAGCAGCCTGACCCAAAGTCTGAGGTCTTTGACAGCATTGTATTATGAGCAGCCTTGAACAACTCATCCTTGGCTGTCTCATCCCATACCATCGTGGCGTTCCCTGCTCCGACCCCATATGCCGGCGTACCAGAATGGTATGCTCTTCTGACTACTCCCTGTCCTCCAGTTGCTATAACAAGATCGCATTTTGTGTTTAAGGCCTCTGACATCGACTTGTTTACCTTGGCCTTGCCCTGTCCAAGAATCTGGATCAGATCCTCTGGTGCTCCAACCTGCCTCAAGCCCTCTCTCATAAGCTCGATGGTCCTGCCGCCTGTTTTTACTGCCCTTGGGTGCGGTGAAAATATGATCGCATTTCTTGCCTTTAGAGCATAGATAGCATTTCCTGCCGGTGTAAGATCCGGATTGGTTGCCGGTACTACACAGGCTATTACTCCAACCGGCTTTGCATACTTAACGATTCCCTTCTCAGGGATCTCTTCAATAACTCCTACACTCTTCTGCCTTAAAGCATCTCTAAGTACTCCCCTGATCTTGAACTTTTTGTTCTCTCTGCTCACAGGATCTCCCATTTTGCTTTCCTCGATGCTCATTGCAACAAGCTCCTTGAAGGTCTGGGTATTTGCCACCTTCCAAGCTATGGCTCTGATAGCCCTGTCGATGTCCTCCTGGTTCCATTTCTCGAATTCCCTCTGGGCTGCATCGGCTTTGGCAAATTTCTCCTCGATCTCATCGATCTGGTCCTGGTTCAGTTTTTCATAAACCTCATCCATCGAACTCATTCTGCTCATATATACTCCTCCTAACAATTATTACATGATAATATATTATGCACTACAAATTTCTGTGAAAACGATTCCCTGCCTTTGAAAAATTATCTGATCAGGTCCTTTGACCTTCCTGCCTTCAATAAATATGATACACCCGGGTGCCCAATTATATCTTCAAGGCCTCTGGCCATATTGAGCAGCTTAACAACATCTATTCTGCTCTCGATCCCCATCTCATCCATCATATGAACAACATCCTCAGATGACACATTTCCAGCTGCCCCAGGTACGAATGGACATCCTCCCAGACCTCCCAGCGAGGTGTCAAAGTTAGTTATCCCTGCCTGCATCCCTGCAAGAATATTCGCCATAGCCATTCCTCTGGTATTGTGGAAGTGAAGCCACCACTTTATCTGTGGAAATTTTGCTTTCAAGTAGCTGCACATTTCAAATACCTGGTTTGGAACAGCCATTCCCGATGCATCCGACAATGATATTTCTGTTATCCCTACATCGATATAGGCCTGTACGATGCTTTCAACATCCGATACCGGGATATCCCCTTCCCAGGGCGATCCAAATGGCATCGATATTGAACCGGATGATTCGATGCTATTCTCTGTGGCAAGCTTAACTATATCAGCGAAGCCGGCAACGCTTTCCTCAGGAGTCATATTTATATTGGCCAGGTTATGACCTCTGCTGGCAGACACGTTCAGTTTAACCTTTTTACAGCCGCAGGCTATAGCTCTCTCCGCACCCTTCATATTAGCAATAAGGGCTCTGAATTCGATTCCTTCAGTATCTTTAAAATGCTTGAACAGCTCATCGGTATCAGCCATTTGAGGCACCGCCTTGGGACTCATAAAGGAGCCTAATTCGATGACCTTAAAACCTGCATCTATAAACCCTTCCGCAAGCTTCAGCTTGTCCTTTGTATCCAGGACCTTTGCTTCATTTTGGAGACCGTCCCTTAATCCAACCTCACATAATACGATCTTATCTGGAAGTATCAAATTTCATCCCTCCTTCGGAATAGTCTGACTATTCATTCTTATCTTGATTTTATATTAATCGATATTGAAAGTCTAATACCGGTTTTGTATAATAATCATAGAAAACTTCTATAATCAATATTTCCAACAGAATATCTGATAGCACTAATATTCCAGTATTTTCAACGTTTTTATGGCTTTGTTAATGATTAAATAATCAAATAAATAGTCTATGGATTTTCTTGAAGTTAATAAAGGAGGAGTATCATGACGCTGCAGCAATTAAAATACTTCGTAGAAATGAGCTATATGCTCCACTACACAAAGGCAGCAGAAGAGCTGAATATCTCGCAGCCGAGCTTAAGTTATGCATTGAATCAATTATCTGAAGAATTGGGAGCACCATTATTTAAAAAGGATGGAAAGAAGGTTTATCTAACTGAATTTGGCGAAGCTTTTCTGCCATATGCGGAAAGTGCATTGAATATTCTCTCGCAGGGAGAGCAGCATATCAAAAAGATGTTGAATCCGACGGCAGGAATCATCAATCTGGGATATATTTACAGCGTCAGCTTTGATGCAGTGCCAAGCCTAATAGATGAATTTTATGTCTACCAGGGTAACAGAAACATCCACTTCAATTTCCAGGTAAATATGACTCATATACTTAGGGATAAGCTTATGGACGGATCACTAGATGTGGTACTTGCTCCCATGCCGGAGTCTCCAAGCGATCATATTGACTATCTCCCCATTTTCAAGCAGGAGCTGTTTCTTGTAGTGTACAATAGCCATCCCCTTGCAGGCAGAACCTCGATAACCGTAGAAGATTTCAAGGATGATAAGCTCGTAATGATAAATAGAAAAACAAATCTATACATTGAGACAGAGAACATGTTCAAAAGACACAATATAATGCCGGACGTAGCCTTTACCGTCGATGAATGCAATTCGATGGCAGCCTTTGTGGGCGCTCAGCTTGGGATTGCGGTAATGCCAAACATCCCCTCACTGGAAAACTACAAGGTAACCGCTATCCCCTTTGAAGGCAGGACAATGAATAGGACGATATGCCTTATTTGGAATAAAAAACGCCAGCTTTCGCCGGCAATGAAGAGCTTCATAGATTATTACAGGATCGCACAGGCTGAGAACAGATAAAAGCATAAAAAAATAAGAGGGGATCTTGTCCCCTCGATTATTTTATGATTAATACTATACTTATGCTTCAGGTGTGTATGTCGGATCCTGTGGTATATTTGCCTTTTCCTTAGGAAGAGGCAGCGTCCCGAACATCCTGTCATATACGTAGTCGAATAAGCTTTCGGTTATCCTGGTCAAGTCTACTCCGACATATACTGGTACCTTGACTCCTGTATTTTCAAATTCCAATGGTACAGTCAATATAAGCTTGTCCATATCCACATTGATCTCGCCTCGTTCGCTGGCTTCATTCATTGTCCCATAGACCCAGGCAGCTCCCTTGCCACATATCTCTTCCAGATATTTTGAAAGGATCTTCTCACCTGCTTCATCATAAACCATATCAGGCAACCCATCCTTCAGCCAATTTGATACCCAGCCCTGAAGCTTCTCCCCGTTCTTCTTGCTGCCCACAAGATTTTCAAAATACTTGCCTGCTGCAATTTTCATAGTAGTGGAGGTCAGGTCACTGAAGGCTGAATTAAGGGCTTTATAGAAGTCTCTGTTTCCACTTTCATCTACATCCAGCAGATAGTGTTTTGAGAAATTGAAGATCGCAAAGCCAGCGATTACAACTCCTGCTTTTTTCATGCTCATATCCGGACCCAAGCTATTCAAGATATAGCTTTCAAATACGGCAGTAATGTTATCAGCGACCTTCAGGTTTTCAAATACAAAGGTTTCACCCATAAAGAACTGCGTACCTACCTCCCCTATCATAGCAACGAGTATTTCCTTTGCAGGAGTGATTATTGCCTCTCCTGCAGGTCCGGTATAAATCGTCATCAGAACTGAGAATGACTGGTCGCCAAGCCACTTGATAACCTCTAGGCCAGTCTCAATCTGCTGTAATCTGTCTGCGATATCATTGTACTCCCTTGCCTCATTCGTGAAGTATATCGACGATTCGACCAAAATCATCTTGTTCAACAACCTAAGCTCCTGTGTGGAGCGATTTTTCCCCAACGCACGCATTCTCTCTGCAAGGTCTGCACTGAGGCCATATCTCTCGACACGCTTCCTCAGGATAGCATACTCTTCATCCCAGCCTGCCATTGGGTCCATTGGCTCTCCTATCAGCCTTACCTTAAGCTCGATTTCATATTTTTCATTCCCGTAATCAGCTGAAACTGGCAGCTTAACGATAAGCCTTCCCACCTCCGGTTCAGGCAGCGACTGCTTTGGTTCAAATCTATATACTCCCCTATTATTGACTCCAGCAGCATTGACCTCTATTGGATAACGGGATACCAAAATGTTTGTTTTTTGATCTGTTCCCATCAATTCTCCAAATTCTGGCGTATACTCAGACGGAGGTACCACTTTGACGTCCATCTCGCCATTATCATTTTTCTCAGCAACTATCAACTGAAGCTTGAAACGAGTTGGCAATACCTCATTTGACTCCTTATTATCAGCATCCGGGTAACAGATGACCTTAAAATTACCGTCCTCATCAAACTCTTTATCCATATCCACGACTGATAATCCTTCTGGCTGAAGTACCACTCTGACCCTGTCCTCGACAAATTCAGATTCATTTTCACCAGTAACCTTTATATTGAAGCTTTCAGTCTTATATGAAGACGATTCATTTTTTGAACTCAAATTGTTCAATCTGATAACATATCTGTATTCATCAAGCTTTTCAAGTTTTCCATCTGCAAGGTCATCCCTTGGGATCTCTATTTGAGCATTTGTGAGAGGTTTAGTGAAGTCACGAAACTCAATCTTATAGGAGTACTTCCCATTGCAGCCATAGACCATATTAATTGAAGGTAACAGATCCTCACCTTTATCTGGGAAGTGGATATATGGATCACCTACTAATTTGAACTTCACGTTGTTTTGGAAAACCCCGCCTTCACCGGTAAACCTGAAGCTTACAGTGCCTTCCTCAGGACCACCTGACTCATAGTAGTCAGCTTTTACAGATGCACCCATATAATCTCCTGATATAGTGGGATTTCCAACCTGCATGTAAGTATCCGGAGAGAATATCTCGATTTGTGCAGTCAGATCATCTCTTTTTATCTCCATGCCATCTTTTTTGATCTCTACCATTCTGGCATAGACGAACTCATGAGCTCCTCCTCGCTTTAGCTTATCTCCAAAGCCTTTTGAAACATACATCTTATAGCTGCTTTGCTCTTCCTTTTTATCCTCTGATTTCTTGGATTTCTTGTTCTTGTTGCCCATAGCCTTAATGCCCAGTGCCGCTCCTGCCAGCCCCAATACGCCGACAATGATAATAGGAGCAACTGAAGTGCCGCTTTCTCCAGCCTCCGAATCTGCTTCAGTATTGACAACAGTACTGCTTGGACCTGCCTGGACACCTATGATTTTAAACTGGTATTGATTATCATATGCTCCCACCCGCTCGTCTTGAGTCATATCGCTCGGAACAAATACCCTTATCCTGACCAGATGCCCCTGAACCTCTGCCTCCCCCGATGTTGGCAATGGTCCTCTTTCAATGCTCTGTTTAACTTGTTCATAACCTTCTTGGACTATGTCATAACCTGTAATCGATGTGACAGCATTAAATCCAATACCACTTTCCAGAGTTTCATCCAAGAATATTTCCAGATCAACAGTAAAATGTCTGGAAGCAACAGCCGTTTCATCATTGTATTTAAGGTTAAGGGTCGTTACTTTCCCTCGCTCCAGGGCTATAGGCTCCAATTCTTGAAACTCAGTTACCCCTCTGCGAATAGTGTCAAGCATGGCTGGCTGCAATACAATTACTCCAGGAGGCTTATCTTTCATACCCTCAGCTACCTTCTCAAATTGCTCTGTAATGTCTATATCCTCATCGATCTTATAGAAATCATATATAGTCTTTAATCCTTTGCTGTCATAATCAGGCGACTCGATTTTCAACACCTCAAAATATCGCTCTGGAAGTGGTTCAAGGGCATTTGCTAAAGCAATTCCAATAAAGGACTGAAAAACCATGACCAAAAATAAAAATGTGATTATTATGTACCTGCATTTAGATAAATTCATCATATGTTATCCCCTCCCCTCAGTTGTACTTCCTTCTACTAAATTAGTAACTTATTATAGACATTATACCAATATTACATTCAAGGTAGTCTTGTTAAATGCTGGTTTGTCACAGTTAAAAATTCTTGGCACAGTTTTAAGATTAACTGAAAAAATTGAAATGTCTTAGGATATAATCATAATGTAAATTATTCGCACACTAATGTGATAATGGGGGGATTCGAATGAGAAAGCATACACGGCAATACTTTATCCCGGTTATTCTAGCCCTGTCTTTGCTCCTTACATCCTGTAACAGCTCAAGGGGATCTTCCGGGGTCAATATCAAAGAGCCGATCACTGCAACCATAGGCTCTGTGGATACAAGGATAGGGGACCTCGACAAAGATGGCATCCAAATTCATATACCTGCTAATGCTTTGTCTGCAGAGAATACCTTTACTCTTAAGCTAGCTGAGGGCATTCCTGAAAATGACCCTTCTATAGGAACGCCGCTTGGAAATCCTATTGATATAAGCATTGAAGGTGATATTAAGCGCTTTGACGAGCCGATAGAGGTAACCTTTAGCCTATCAGATGAACAATGGGATAGCTTTGAGAACCCAGGGGATATACATATAGGCTATTTCGACGGCTACAGCTGGGTTTACCTTGAACCCTCCGATATTGACGTGGAAAATAGAAGTGTGACATTTAGTACTTATCACTGCAGCCTCATTTATCCTTCCAAGGCTGAAAAGGAAGAATTGAAAAGACAGCTGGCAAAGAGCATTGCAGTTGAGAACGTTGCAGTAGACAAAAAAGCTGAACTGAGAAAAACAACCGAATCTCTTGTTAAGAGCGTTATGGGTCCCAATGTAGACAAATCCTTCCTTCAGGATGTTGTTGAAGGTATACTTGATCAGCATGATGTTACCCAGCTGGTAAAAACTACAGCAAACGAGAATTGGACAGAGGCTGGTATCCAGCTTGGCGCAGTGTTTACTCAGGTTTTAGCAAGCAATCTTTGGGCTTATGCTAAAAATGCAGATGCCTTGGGTGATGTTGCAGCAAATCTTGGGTTGATAGGGTCATTTGGGACAAGTGCCGCTCACTTTGAAAATGGAGATTTCGAGGAAGCTGCAAAGGAGCTGGCCAGGGGAATAATATCCACTCATCCAGTTGGAAAGCTATTCACTGCAGCTGTAAATGTAACAGAAAGACAAATCAACAGATGGAAAAACGCTGAGATAGAGGCAGCGTATCAAATATTTCTAAATGGCAAGGAGCCTACTATTCCCTTCTGGGGATATGGAAGCATCTCTCCAGGAGATTTCAATGAGATTTGGGATCAGATGCGAGGTGTCGGAAGACAGATCGTAATTGATGCAGTTGAAGACTTTAAGTTGGAAAACGGTAGAGAGCCTTCCTCAGAGGAAAGAGCACAGCTGGAAAGGGACGCTAAGGCAACTCTTGAAAAAGAGTTCAGAGACAGGAAGGAAAAAGAAGCAGCCATAGCAGAAGCAGAGAAAAAGAACATGGAATTCCTCAATATTATCGACGCAGGTAATCTATTGGTATCCGGTAGATATGGGTATGATTCAGATAAGATGTCCTATAAGGACAGGATCCGCCAGATATTCCAACTTAGAAACAAGGTGCTGGTCGATACCAACAGGAAAATGAATTTTGGGGGCTTTGACTCAGATACTGAGCTAAATGTCTACACGGTCGAGGCGCTGATCAAAGAATACGTCAGCAACGGCGAAGAAGCCTACAATGAAATGCTTGTTGCAAAGGGGCTGGTTGAGGTTCTGGATGTTAAGAGCATAGCAGGAACATATACAGTTCCAATAATATTTTCGAAGAGCTCTCTTGCTTCAGAGGAAAGCTTGGCTGAAGGCAAGCAGACGATAAGCTCGAGTGCATCAGCATATCCCTCTGAAGCAATTATTGAGATATCTGCAGAAGGCACAGTTTCGATTTCTTACTCAGTCAGCATGAGCTCTACCAGCTCGAACACTATAGTGTATAATCCCGAGCTGACCGCTACAGAAACCTCTACAGGAAACTACACTGTAGTGGAAAACTACAAAAATATCAAGATAGCGGCAAGACCGGGAGCGTCCACCCAGTTAAGCGATATTCGAGGAGAGATGACCTATACCGGCAACGAGGTACATCCTCATGCGAGCTGGGAGACTAAGAGCGATATTACACTATCGTCAATACTGAAAAGCTTTACTTCGAGGGTTGACGGTTCAAAGCTTACAATAAAGGTAAATACTGAGATAGAGATGCCCAGCAGTTCCGTGGGAGGCTTTTCAGAAGGCTTCCCAGCAACATTCGAGCTTGTATTGGATACAAAGTAGAAAAGCTGTTTATATAAACGTAGAGCAGGCGTTAAACTAGCCTGTTCTTTTGTTTTATCAGCTTCTCGTAAAACAACTCATTTCTGTTTTTCATAAGACTATTGCTTGGATATATGAAGTACAATGGCCTCTCGATAGAATAGTTCTCTATGTTAAGGTAGCATAGTTCTCCCTTTTCAACCTCCTTTTTTGCAACCTCCTCATACATAAACGATATTGCATCCGAGGTGCTCAATACCTTTTTTATGACCCCGAAGCTGCTGATCTCGTAAACCTTCGAGGCTGAAAGAATAGAGTCATTGTTTTGATACAGATAATTCTCATATATCTCCCTTGTCCCGGAGCCCTCTTCCCTTATTATCAAGGGGTACTCATGGATATCGGATATTGATGCCTCAACTCCGTCCAATGGGTGCCCCTTTCTTGCAACCGGAAGGAATTTGGTGCTGCAGAACTCATAAAAATTAAATAAAGACTTATCAAATATCCCTTCGATAAATGCGCAGTATAGCTCATTATTCAAAAGCATTTCAATGATCGATTTGGTGTTCTTTACCGTTAGTGAAACCAACTCACCATTACATGCCAAATACGAGCTTAGATAAGATGGCAGATAGTAGTCTGCTACGGACAGAGTTGCACCTATCTTTATGGGTGTCTCAATCTTTTTAATCTGGCCTATAAGCTGTTTTTCATTGGCGATCTGAAAGTTGGCATAGTTATATAAAGCTTCACCCTGTGGGGTCAGCATAACAGATTTTCCGTTTATATCGATCAGGCTGCAGCCGTAATATTCCTCCAGCTTTTTAATATGCTGAGTCACAGCCGGCTGAGTCAAGTTCAATTGTGCAGCAGCCTTCGTGTAATTTCTGTATTTTGCTACCTCTAAAAACGTAAATATCTTGGGATCAAGCATATCTGGATCCGCCTCCTGTGAATATCCGTTAACGACCGACCTGTTATCCAACTTAATCATAACATATATTTATTAATAATAACAAATCATAATTTGATATTATACCTCTACTCATATAAAATCTCTTTATAACATCAAATTGCAAGGAGTGGATATAGTTGAAAAAATTACATAGTTATATGCCTGGTTTCGCCCTAAGCTTATTTATTGCAATGTTTGCAAAGTGGATAGAGTCTTTGTTGCCGATCCACCTGGTAGGAGCTTCCGTTATTGCATTGTTCGTTGGAATGGTGATAAATCATTTTTTCAAGTCCAGCGAAAAGCTCGAAGCAGGATTGAAATTCACGTCCAAAAAAATCCTGAAGCTTTCCATAATACTACTTGGTGCATCCCTAAGTATAGGCACAATCCTGACTATCGGAAGACTGTCTTTGACTGTCATGCTTTTTACCCTCTTGACCTGCTTTGGAGGTGGGTACTTTGTTGGAAAATTACTGGGATTGGATTGGAAGCTTTCAAATATGATCTCCGCCGGAACAGGAATTTGCGGTGGATCAGCTATTGCAGCCATGGCTCCAGTGATCGAGGCGGAGGACAAGGACATAGCATATGCAATTTCAGCTACTTTCCTTTTCGACATGGTCATGATAGTCCTATTCCCTATAATGGGAAGAGCCATGGGTCTAAGCGACATAGCATATGGACTGTGGGCGGGAACTGCCGTAAATGATACATCAAGCGTGGTTGCTGCCGGATATGCCTTCAGTGAGGCTGCCGGAGATTTCGCTACCATGGTAAAGCTTACCCGTACCCTTTCCATCATTCCGACAGTGATGATCTTTTCCCTTATAAATGCACGGTTAAAGGCTAAAAAATCAATAGAAGCTGATCAGAAACAAGTAAAAGTCAATATCACATCATTGTTCCCATGGTTCATACTTGCATTTGTCGGCATGTCGGTATTAAACAGCGTAGGATTTTTCTCAGCCTCACTATCATCAGGCTTGAAGGACATAAGCAAGGTTTTGATGACGTCATCCCTTGCAGCCATCGGCATGAACACTGATTTTGGAGAAATGAAAAAATCCGGGATCAACCCTATGATCCACGGATTCATAATATCAGCTTTGGTAGTTATTGTAGCAATAGTTGTCGAGTATTTCATGGGTTTAGTTTAGAAAATGAATGTAACCAGTTTAATACACTTCTCTATCATTTGGATTGAAAAGCTTGAAATCATAATAAATGGGTAATTTTTGAGAGGAAATGATAATTTACTATAGGAGAAGTCTTTATGATTAACTGGTTGAGCAATTTAAATCATGTGCAACAGGCACTTCTGGCGACCCTTTTTACCTGGGGTGTTACAGCATTAGGTTCCGGACTTGTATTTTTCTTTAAGACGATAAACAAAAAGATTCTAAATGGTATGCTGGGATTTGCTTCTGGAGTTATGATAGCAGCAAGCTACTGGTCCCTGCTCGCTCCAGCTATAGAGATGGCTGAAGAATTGAACCAGGTGGCATATATTACTGCAGCCAGCGGATTTCTTGCAGGTGGAGCCTTCCTTTATTTAGTGGACAAACTTCTTCCTCACCTCCACATGGGTCTAGAAACAGATGATGCAGAGGGAATAAAGACAAACTGGCAGCGCAGCGTACTATTGGTATTAGCAATAACACTACACAATATACCTGAAGGTCTGGCAGTAGGGGTAGCATTTGGAGCAGTAGCTGCCGGGATCGGATCATCCGCATCACTTGCAGGAGCTGTGGCTCTTGCAATAGGTATAGGCCTGCAAAACTTTCCAGAGGGAGCAGCAGTATCGATTCCTCTTAGAAGAGAAGGCTTAAGCAGAACCAAGGCTTTTCTTTATGGTCAGGCATCAGGGGTCGTCGAACCTATAGCAGGTGTAATCGGTGCGTTCACGGTGGCAAAAATACAAAATTTATTGCCATTTGCACTATCATTTGCTGCAGGAGCGATGATATATGTCGTTATCGAGGAACTTATCCCTGAAGCTCAGAGAGAAGAGGGTGGTTCAAAAACTGATGTGGCAACTCTTGGTTCATTACTTGGCTTTGCAGTCATGATGATACTTGATGTTGCTCTAGGATAAAATGTGATTTAAAGCCCCCAGTAAATTAATCCTGGGGGCTTTGTAATATTATCTTATTTCAAGTATATCGAACTGATTGTTCCTTGGATTCCCGAATACCTTTAGTGTATCACCGGGTTTTGCAAATACTATTGGTGCCCCAAGAGTCTTTGCAGTCCCAACATAAACCACGTCGTCACCTGCAGCCTTGATGTAGTAGATGGTGTTGCCATCGATAACTACGCTTTGGATCTCCTCGATCTTAATAGTAAGCTCATTTGCATCTGCTCCAGGAAGATTAGAGGTATCAGTCCTCATGTAGTACTGGTTTATGACCTCCTGAACAGTGTTTCCAACCTCCACCTTCTGGTAATTCTCAGCATCCACCAGTGCGAACATCTTGGCAAGTCCCGATGCATCCTTTAGTCCGATGAGATACGTCGGCCTATCCTTGATATTCAAAAGAACAGGGAACGCCGGCACGTAGTTCTTCTCCTGGATCTGCCCGGTTGCTGAATTCATTGCAGAAAATTCATCCGCAGAGGGCACCGAGAAGAACTTGGCATCCTTGGTCCTAAGATTCACAAAGTAGAATCCAAGGTTGGATGAGTCGCTTCTTATGGATGTTACTCCAGTGAAAAGATATATATCGTCATTAAGAGGCACATAGTTATAGCCTCTGGTAGTCCTTGTCACATTCCTCTGGCCGATGATGGAATTTATAAACCCATCTGAATAGCTTCCTCTATAATCAAGCTGTTGGATGATAAGATCAGCTGGATATACCCTGTCAACCCAAGATGGAATATCCGCAATATCATAGTAATTGGTCTCTCCCGTACTACCGTTGGTCACAATAGCGCCCTTTACATCAGTACCTCCGAAGAACCCAATTCTCCTTGTTAAAACGGATGTAATGTAAAAGCCATTCCCTTCGTCATCCACCTCAAAATTGGTCTCGCCGAACATCTTTGTGGGGTATCTGAACCTGTTGTGTCTTATGATATCCCTCATAAGGATATCGCTCTTCGAATACTTCAATGGACTTACAAGCTTGATAAGGTCTGCCTCCTGAGTTGCCATATCGACCTTTACATAATAAGGTATACCGTTCCTGAAGTTAAGGAAATACTTAATAAGGTCGGAATACGCCAGCGGAGAAACCCTTACAGGCACTCCCTTTATATTTATCTGGGTATAGTTTTCGTTTATCTCAAACTGTGAAACAACCTCCTGAACTGAGCCCATTTGCCTTGCTCCGATTATTGCTGCAGCCTCCCTGTCCACTACCGGCACCTTGTCATAGCTTATCTCAGTTACAGTTTCAGCAAAGCTTGCATCTGAAACAGGGATCAATGTGGAATATGCCTTGGCCCTAAATATCGGTTGAGCAAAGAAACCAATAACTATAGGTGCAAGCAACAGGATAGCCACCAGTATGGCAGAAACTGATCCGATCTTAAAAATTGGCATTTTCCCAAATATCAGGTTAAGAACGTTGAAAAGTATTATTCCTGCAATCAGGAAGGAATAAAACTCCGGAGCCATAAAGTTTAGTGCAGGAAGGGTCACAAAGAACAAAATAAACATTATGACAAGAGTCAATAAAATAACCTTTAATGGATTTGAGCCCTTTCTATTGTTATCCCTAGTCTTCATCTCCTGCTTAAAGTCTGAAAATGCCTGCTTGAACCCCTTGGACCCTTTATGGATATTTTCTGCATTGGGCCTTTTACCAAAATCAAAATTAAAGTTGAAGCCTTTATTACCTGAATCCATTAAGTAAGTCTCCTCTCTTCCTCTCCCATTTACTTCCTCCAGAAGGTCTCACAGCCCTTCTTGTCTTCTATATTAAACCTTATGATCCTCTCCAACAGCTCATAATCCATTGGCTTGTCCCATGGGAACTTTATTGTCATGCTGCCATAGCCGTAGCCAAGCCTGTCCAGCTCATCAGAGAACTTTCTTACCCCGGCAGCCTCAGGAGATACGACCAGGTTCTTCTTTGAATAACTGAAGCTTATGATAAAGGTGCCGTGGTCCACAAAATTTGGCTGGCTCCAGGCGATTCTCTTTTCAAGGCCTGGAAACTTTTTCTCAACCCAGCTTAGCACCTCAGCTAAATACTCCCTATGCTCCCTATTTTCCAAGGTTTCAAGATACTCCCCAAAGGTTTGCATTGATCAGCCTCCATTACCGTATTGGCGTTATCTTTATTATAACATCATCCTTGTCCTTTGGAACACCTCTTCCGTCTCTGTTGTTTGTGGCTATATATAATGAGCCCTCATGATAGATAACAGTTCTTATTCTTCCAAGGTCTGTGAACAGCTCCTCCCGTCTTATCAAGGTTCCTTCATCATTAAGATCCAGCCTCATAAGTATATTGCCCCTTAATCCGGCCACATAAAGAGGCGACTCTATAAGTTCATCCCAGGGAAGGAACGCAACTCCAGAGGGAGCCATGGTGTACTCAGAGTAGCATACCAATGGGTCCTCAAACCTTTCATCGCTTGCTGTGCAGGTTACAATTGGCCATCCATAGTTTTTCCCAGGCAATATATGGTTCACCTCATCCTGGCTGTTAGGACCGTGATCGCTGGCATAAAGATCTCCTGTGACCGGATTCCACGACAAGCCCTGCGGATTCCTGAGTCCATATGCATAGACAAGGCTATTTCCGAAAGGATTATCCTCAGGGACGCTGCCGTCAGGATTCATCCTAAGGATCTTTCCTGCAAGTGAATCCACATTCTGAGAAAGGCTGGTCTCCTGGGCATCTCCGGTAGTCACATAAAGGTTTCCATCCGGTCCAAACTTTATCCTTCCTCCATTGTGGAACCTCGACCCTGGGATCCCATCGAGTATATATTCCTCATCCTTAAGGGTATCATCCTCAAGGATAAATCTTGAAACTCTGTTGAAAAGCCCATTTCCTGACCTATAGGTGTAGTAAAGGTATATATGCTTATCCTCAGAAAAATCCGGACTTAAGACAGCTCCAAGAAGCCCTGCCTCACCAGTGTGCTCGGCCTCCTCTACCTTAAAAATCTCGCCTTTACCAAGAATGACGACACGTCCAGGCCGTTCAGTTACGAGTATCCTTCCATCGGGTAGAGGAACTATTTCCCATGGAATTTCAAGATTATCTCCAACAATCTCAGTCTGATAGCTTAGCTCAGATGCTGAATACTTTATTACCTCCTCGCTCGGCTCCTCTACCTCCAATGGTAAAGGCTCCTCAATAGGTTCTTCCACCTCTTCAACGGGCTCAGGCTCATAGTCCGGAGCGAATACTGTCCTCCCCAGAAGTGAGTCCAGCCCTCCTAATATCCAGAATATGATCAAAGCTATGATCAGTATAAATACTATCAACCACTTCTTATTCATCCTAAATCCTCCTTCCTGACTTATAACCAGTCTTAATCCAGGAGTCTTGTTATACTAATGCTTTCAACGATCCTATTGTTTATGTGGAAATTCATAACATTAACATAGTCAAATGGCTCGTACCTGTAATCATCCGCACCGTCAGTGAGCTCCCCTCCCAAAAGGACTCCCTCAGGATATGATTCCCTAAGGACATCATAGCTGTCACCGACCTTGATCTTCCTCAATGTCATATACTTGGGATCGGTGATCTCGATGGAAAATATAAAGGGCTCAATTTCCTCCCCTTCTATGGTCTTAACAACCAAGCCGTCATAGTCATACACCTTCTCTGTTAGACCAAGAAGCTGATCCAGGTTTCTTCCGTCCCCTTCAGCAAAGGTATGCGACTTGAACTCACCAGCTTTTCCAAACAGATTCGACATCTTCTCCTCATCTGCAATATCTCCCAAGGTTATGGTGTTGCCGTTGTAGATGAATGCAAGCTGCTGCATCAACAGCCTCTCATTCCCGTCGATTGAGCAAAGCTCCTTGTACTCCTCAGGTTCAGCGGGTGCTTCAACGGGTTCTTCCACTACCTCAGCTGGAGGTTCAACCGGAGCAGCTGGCTCCTCAGAAGCACAACCAGATAGCATCGCTCCTATAATCAATATCAGTAGCATCGTTGATCCTGTATTCCATGGCTTTCTCATCCATCACACCTCATATCATAAATTTGTATTCTGCGTTGTTTAATCCATTTTTACCCCCTGAGAGAAATGATAATCCTTTTGGGAAAATCAGAACCTTACGGTTGATAAATTCATATTGTATTTTGTGTTACATTGTGCTACAATAAGGTTGTAAGGAGGGATAACAATGAGCAGAACAGTTACTGTAAGATTGAATGATGAGGAAGCTAAAATATATTTCAAATACTCAGAGTTCAATAATCTCCCTTTATCAACATTGATGAAGGAAGCCCTTATGGAAAAAATCGAAAATGAAATAGACCTGAAAGCCGTGTTGGATTATGAGAAAAGGCTAGCTAATAACGAAGTCGAATTCTATAGTCTTGAAGTTGCTGAAAAAATGATTGATTATTGAGGGTCTACTATGGATAAATACTACACCGTTGTTATTGAAAAAAATGCACTTAAGCAATTGAGTAAAATAGACCCCTCTCAAAGAATACTTTTACTCAGCTATATTAAGAAGAACCTTGATGGGACTTCTAATCCCCGAGCAACAGGCAAGCCGCTTAAAGGTAACCTAAAGGATTATTGGAGATATAGAATTGGGAATTTCAGGATAATAGCAGATATAGTTGACCAAGAGGTAAGAATAATCATAATCGATATAGGCCACAGGAAAGAAGTTTATGAAAACTATTAGTATTACTTGGTCACAGCCATCCATTGGCTGTTTTTCTTTGCCAAGGAAATGATGATCCCCTGGGGTGAACCCCAGGGGATCATACTATTTATATTCCTTCGCCTCTTCTTCGCCCTTAAGAACTCTCAACCCACCCTGAGCAAGAGCCAACAGCTCATCCTCACCTGGATAAAGGAATACCGGACCTATAAAGGATATCATTTTTATCAAGCTATTTGTGATATATTTGCTGTACGCCACTCCGCCAGTCAATATTATTGCATCGACCTCACCACAAAGCACCACAGAGTACTTCCCTATCTCCTTTGCAACCTGATAGATAAATGCATCCAGAATAAGCTTAGCCTTGTCATCTCCTGCAAAGGCCCTCTGCTCAACTTCCCTTACGTCATTGGTTCCAAGGTATGCAGCCATACCACCTTTCCCTACAAGCATTTTTCTTATGTCATTCATTGTATATTTCCCGCTGAAGCATAGCTGAGCCAAAGGTTCTGTAGGCAATTCACCAGCTCTCTCAGGTGTAAATGGCCCCTCATGGGAGGCATGGTTGACATCGACTATCCTGCCCTTTTTATGTACACCGACGCTTACTCCCCCACCCATATGGACGACGATCAGATCAAGTCCGTTATAGTCTTTGCCTTGTTCCCGTGCAAATCTCTTGGCAATGGCTCTTTGATTAAGTGCATGGAAGCCTGTCTTTCTTTCAATTATGGGTATTCCGGATATCCTTGCGACATCCTGAAGCTCATCAACAACGACAGGATCCACAATAAATGCAGGAATTCCAAGAGGCTTCGCGATCTCAACAGCTATTGAAGCCCCAATATTGGAGGCATGCTGTACCTGTGGCCTAAACTCAAGATCATAAAGCATGGCATCATTAACTCTGTAGGTGCCGCCCTCTACGGGCTTCATCGCTCCTCCTCTTCCAACCACCACATCCAGTGATTTCAAATCAAAGCCTTTCTTTTCCAAAACCTCAAGAATAAGGTCCTTCCTGAATTCATATTGGTCAAAAATCACATTATATTTATGGATCTCTTCAGCGCTGTGTCGGATGGTTTCCTCAAAAATTTGCTTCTCATCCTCAAAAACACCAATTTTTGTCGACGTAGAGCCTGGATTTATTACCAGTATTTTATATGACATTAAATTCCTCTCCCTTGTTTCTGCCAATATGTCATTGTCCTTGATTGTATTATTATACAGCAAGTGACTCCAGATAATTAACAAACTTGTCAATATCCTCTTTGTTATTAAAGAAGTGGATCCCAACCCTTATTGTCCCACTATTAGTAGCATGGGCTCTGATCCCATTTTCACGAAGGATCCTGTCATTAAGCTTCCACTCAATAGGGAACTTGATATATACTATCCCGGATCTTCGTTCCCTGGGGAAAGGTCCCACTAAGCTTAAAACCTTCGATCCTGAGACTTTCTCATAAAGATAGTCAACAAGACTCAAGATATACTCCTCAACATCATCCTTCCCTAGCTCAAGGTAGATATTAAGAGACTCTTCAAGTCCTCTAAGACCTGCCCAGTTAAGGCTTCCGGTTTCGAACCTGTTGGCTCCATCAGAAAGATCCAGATTATACCTGCTGTGATCCGTTCTGTTCTTATTCCCTGTCCAGCCAACATATTTTGGACTGATCTTATCAAGGATCCTGTTTGATACATAAGAGAATCCAACCCCAAATACGCCACCAAGCCACTTATATGAGGATACGGCAAGAAAATCTATATGCATTTCCACAACATCTATCTTCATGGCACAGATACACTGAGTAGCATCCAGAACGAGATATATCCCTCTCGATTTACAGAACTCTCCAATAGTCTTAATATCATGGTACCAGCCTGATGTGTTTTCAACCATGCAAAGAGCAATGACAGCAGTGTTCTCATCCACCAGATCAAATAGCTTTTCAGCTGGGGGCTGCCCATTCTCAGACTTGGCAAACCTTACATTCTCTTCTCCAACCCGATTGAACCAGTTGTATACTGTTGAAGGAAAAGCCAGGTCAGTTGTAATGATATTTGCATTTTCCTTAAGCTCGATCCCATTGGTAAACACATTAAGCATCTCAGAGCTTGAAGCTGAGAAGAATATCTCGCTAGCATCCGCATTTATGACCTTCGCAGCAGTCTCCCTCAAGGCATCTGCGTGCTTCCAACTGTCCACAAAGTCATACATATCCATACCTTCAGAGTATCTGTCGTCAATGAAATCAACCATTGCATCCCTGCTTCTAGTAGCGAATACTCCCGTTGTCGAGGTATCAAGGTATGTATATTTCTGTACTAAGGGATACTGCTCTAGCCTTATCTTCTCGAATTTGGATGTGTCCATGAGTTACGCCTCCTATTGTTTTTCAGCTAAAAAAATCTTCCATCTACGGTAAACATCTCTAAGCGGCTCATCCAGATATGATAAGGCTTTGCTCCCGATCCAATCTGGAATGCCATATGCAGCTTCGGCAATGCTTCCAGTAATAGCTGCCAGCGTATCACTATCACCGCCAAGGGATATTGCATTTCTTATGGCATCCTCAAAATCAGTGCTCTCAAGAAAAGCAATAATGGCTTGAGGAACAGTATCCATACATGTTTCGTTGAAATGGTAGTTTGGTCTTATTTCATCCAGAGTTCGTGACAAATCATAGCCTGAATTCTTTCTGATAACATCCTTCCACTCATCTATATTATTTGGGTAGTCATCAAAGCTGCGTGCCCTAAGCATAAACCATATAGCCCTTGCAGTCTCCACAGCTCCCTTGATCCCCTTAGGGTGATTGTGAGTGACCGATGCGCTTGTTGTAGCCAGTAGATCAACATCCTCCTTGCATTCGTGAATATTCTGGGACCGAGCGAAAACAAAGGCACAAGGAGATACCCTCATTGCTGAGCCATTGCCCCAGCTGTTATATGGTTCCCGGGTATAAGATTGTATCCATAATCTGAAATGCCCTCCATAACCTGCATTTGGGTATAGTCTCCCCCACTTCTTCATTGAGTCGATAAACAGATCCTCGCTTACGGTTATCCCTCCATGAGGACTATCACCGCTCCCAAGCATCTCCCTTTTCCCCTGCATTATGGCATCTGCCACTGCAATAGTCATCACTGTATCGTCCGTGAAAAAGCAATCCTTACGGAAAAGAGGAAAGTCTTTTGTTTTAATATTATCCCATTCATAGACAGAACCAACGATATCACCAATAATTGCTCCAAGCATTATTTTGGCCTCCCATCCAGTTACTACCTACTTAAAAATCTTCTTCAGGATTTTGAATATATCAAATGAGGTTTTGTTATATACCTTATTGTACACAAACTTCCTTGGATTACTAAAGGGTATTGCTCTAGTCTTATCTATTAGAATTCTCATGTGTTCAAAGGTGCCCTCCTTATTTATTATATACTATTAATCTAAGCTATTACTTTATTAAACACCTCGAGGGAATTAAATATACCTAGATTTAACTATATCAAAAATTTGTAATCACTCAATCAAAAGCCCTCTTCTTTATTATCAAGTTCCTCAATAGTCGTGTTTTGGTAATCATCAATCTTTTCAAAATCCATGTCTATTCTTGGGAACGCATAAGTTACATGGCCAATATCAAACAACTCCGGAAGTTTAGTTAATATTTTTTCATGTACACCAAGTTTAAAAGCTTCAGTATCAAAACTAATATGCAAAATTACTGCATTTAAGTACTTATAGTTGATATTTATTTTTATTGATTCATCTTTCATAGCAGTCTTGAAGTTATTGATATATAGATTTTGGTATCTTTTTCTAATATCGAGATCAACACTTTTTAGGTAATTCATTAATGTATCGTCGTGACTAATATTTGTTTTTGAGTTTATAAGATCAAAATATTCTACTTCATATGATATGGGAAACTCCTTAGATTTGATGTCGAAACATTTGTATATTTCCAACTTATGAAAAGTATCGTTGAAGACTCTCTCCGTTTTCTGGCATAGTCTCTTTTGTTCATTTTTGATTTTTACGTATATCTCCTGAACATCTAGTTTTGAAATGCCCCTTCTTCTTTCGCGCTGCTTTTGTTCGTATTTCTCCAATTCTTCAATACTATTAAATTCAGGAATTTCGAAGTCTTCTACTTCATACAAATCAATCCATTGGTAATACTCCTCAAATTTTCTCAGCTCATCATTTGTTCCATAAAGGGATTCATCATCATTTCCCCACTTCTCTTCTTCTATATATTCCCTATCCAAAAAACTATAATTCTCATCTCTGTGGTAATGAGGATATTCTTCCTCAAGGATTTCTTCGAAGTACTCACTACACTCTGCTATTCGACTTTTTTTGTACTCATACAGGTCATATTCGTAATCAGTAGAATTATAGTAATCATCAGGTGAATCTAATAATTCGTCTTCGATATCATCATAGTCCAATATCTCAGCCAACTCTTCAAATTCAATATCTACGTCCAGCCCTGGCGATTTTTGCTCCTTTACCTTCTTTTCATTCACGACTTTGAAGTTTAAGGCACTAATCAAATTAAATCTTCTATTAATGTTTTTATTTGGTAAAAATTCAATCAAAGCGTAACCTTTAAATATTCTATTCTCATAATTCTTAATTCCATTATCTAAGATATCGATATAGGAGTAGTCGTATAAAGAACTAATTTTCACTTGATTATTCTTTATATACGATCCCCCAGAAAACTTAACTAGACACATAAATCTTCTATTCTTTACACTTCTAAGTAGGACTTCATCAAAGCTATAACACGGATTCCCATATAACATATTTAGCTTACTTATAAGTTTTGGAAATGAGACTTTCCCAGCAATATCAATTAAACTATCTTTCTCAATTTTTATAATTCCATTAATTTCATCAATACTTAGCTGATTTTCATCCAAGCCGATTAAATCAAATTTTTCAATTAAGTTTGTATTGTCTCTTGAATAAAGGTTTAAGTCATATACCTCTCGATTCGAGTAGTCCCATAAATATATATTATATTTTTTGATTTCTAGAACAACAAAATATTTCATAAACACAAATACCTCCATTAGTTTTTCGAAATTATAAGTGAAGTAACCCCAGGATTCATCCAGACATATTTTCTTGAAACAAATTTTGAAGAAAATTCTTTTTGAACATAATCTTTTAAGCAATTGCCATGCTTGTAACCATGAATAACAATTATCTCTTCTACCATGTCTTTATTAAATTCTACTGAAACTTCAAGATAGTGTCTAGCTTGATCCAAAGTCATGCCATGTAAATCCAACTCAATGTGCTTTTTTGCTACAAAATATTCCCTCATAATGATCCTCCTTGAAATTTTGTATACAAAAAAGCACTAGCAACACTGATTAATTCTAATATCCCACAGCAAATAAGCCGGTACCGGCTATCTATTGCTATGGAATTACCAAAGTTAATCACTATTGCTAGTGCTCTAATTGAAACTTAGCATAAAACGATAAATAAGTCAATCGCTATTTAGAACCAAATTGATGTATTATGAATATCAATGAATTAGTTTACCAAAGAACATTGAATTTCTTTAACACTATTGAAGAAGTCTGCTGACCTAGTCTAGGTTATGGCTTTAGTAAGTTATACTAGCTAACGCCTAAATAAAAGTTATTTGAGAGTTTTCATTTGTTGATACTGAGTAAATCTTTTTAAAAGTCCCATTATCATTTAGAGTCTCCTCTAATTTCCCAAGTTTGAATAAACTGACAAATATCGCAGCAGAACGAGCCTGGCAATTATATGACTTTTCATGATTAAATTCAATGTCTGTAAATGCTTCATATTTAATAATGGCTTTTGATAGCCTTTCATTCCTAGTTAAAGCCTTTATATAAAGCCAATCATAAAACATTGATTTTGGTTCACTCTCCCAAATGATATTGTTGAAATTAAAACCAATTAATCTACCCGATGTTTTTAACCTCTCATCTCTTTTCGCTTCCTTAGGTTGAACATAAAGAAGATCTCTGTAAGGTCCTCCCGTTTCAAATATTTTAGATGATTGGAATATGTTTTCCAGAGGAAATTCCTTACTATTTAGCTCATCATAAAATTTTAGATTAAAAGCACTTAACTCTACACCTAGCGGGATGTTTGATTTAGTTGAAACCTCGAGTACCTTTAGATTTGGATAACTATTGTTAATACTTAAATGCATTGAACTTATTGATTTTTGTTTTTGCTGTAATGAGAAACCATTGAAGTATTTAAATTCAATCTCAGCTTCTTTATATAATGGGTATCCATTTATATTTGATATAAAACATATTCTCTTTGCCATATTATCCTCCAGTACCTAATATAAGAGATCATTTCTATTTCTAAACAAATCTGGTTCGACTACGTAATCGTTCATATCTAGCAGATCAGAACCATAGATTGACCTATAGTATTCAATGTCTCCCTCTTTATAGAAATTTATCGTTGCAATATATTTTGTTTCAATAGTACCACTAATTAAAATCTCAGCCTGAGGATCTGTTGTCATTGATGAATTTAATCTTTGCAATGATCTATTAATTATTTTATTATCTTTAGTTATTATTTCATCACTGTACATTTTCTCAAAAGCAAGTGAAGTGCATAGTTCAGCTTTATTAGCTGTTTTAGGGAGCACATGTGCAGCATTTGTGTAACAAAAGAATGCAATGTTTGTGGGTGAAAATAAAATATCTTTGTTAATCTTAAGCACCACCCACTTAGTACCTCGAAATTTTTGTTCTCTAAAAACATAAAAAAGTCTATCATTTGGAAAATCTACCGAACAACTAGTACAGTCTAATTGCCCATCTAATCTCATATCATCATTATGCACAAAATCAATCTTCAATCTATTCAAATCGCTTATTGGAACCAATCCTTTTTGTAAAATACTATGTAGATTTTCGATTCTTGTAAAATGTATTAAATACTTAACCCCTCTCTGATCAATTTGATGCTTGATTCTACTCTCATTATCCTTTCTTACTTTTTGAATATTAATATTTCTAAAGTAGGGCTCATCTTTATTGACATTAGATCTAACAGTTTTAGTTAAATCCAATTTATTTATTCTTTCTGATACTATTTTATCCTCAGTAACTGTTTCATGATTTTTTATCTCCTTAATAAGTGATACATGTAGCTTTTCGTCTTCGATTATTAGGCACTTTTCAAAGGCACTTGGGTAATCGAATTTGGCTGTCCTAGAAGGAAATTCAATCGTTATTCGAGTGGTACACTGTTCAATAATCTTTCCTATACCATACTTATTATGTTTCACGTTCTGATTAATTAAGTTCACTAAAATCTCTCCTTATCACTAGTATATTTCATATTTATACTTGTGCATCTCATAGAGCGTAATGAAAATACTAAGTCACCTTATCTTATATGGTAACGAGTAAGGTTATTATTCAAGAACTTTTATATATAATTTACATCTAATAGTGCTTCAGCAATGTTAATTCGCACTAGATCAATAATAGCTCTAAGACTTCTTTTGCCTCTAGTTTATTAACTCACCACTTGAAAATCTTCTTCAGGATTTTGAATATATCAAATGAGGTTTTGTTATATACCTTATTGTACACAAACTTTCTTGGATTACGTACCCAACCATATCCTCTGGGCATTTTAAGTCCGGCTCTATGCACAACTTGTCTCTTAATGCTGGTCCTTGCATTGATCCTTTTACTCAGGCTTGGTTTTCTAATCCCTATTTTCATATTGCCTCCTTTGCAAAGCTTGTCTTTAACTTCTCTAGAATTTCTCTATAGGCTGAGATCAAAAGATTGTAATCAAATCAAATTATCAACTGGCTCAATGGCACCGGACAGGCGGCTCACACCACACCGGAACTGCGGCTCTTTAGAACTAGAATATCTAATATGTAGTTTTTTAGCCAGTTAATAGAATTCAATAACAACATTTTCATAACCATTGGCTACAAAGAAAGAAGTTAACAACTGCTTCACTCTATTATCAGCTTCTTCTAAAAAACCTTGATTGATTTTTTCTTTTTCTAGTTTTTCTTTCTCAGCATTGATTTCATCAAAAATTATTTGACTAGGATAGTCAGAAAATATATTCCCCTTAATATCTTCAACCTTCGTAGTGTTGGTATCTACAACATTATCCAGGATTTTAGACTTTGGAATTTTAGCTGACAATTCCTCAGAATCTTCATCATATGACATTTGAATTTTAGATAGATCGGTTCCTGCTTTTAGGTATCCGGAATACTGGATTAGTTTTATTGCTTCTGCATAGTTAATGTCAGTAATACCTAATAAAGATAGACTCTTTTCTGTGCGACTGACAATAACGTTACTATACTCATATTTAAGTGTTGTCCATTCAGACAATTCTACTAATTTATCCTGTATTAATGCTGTTTCTGAGGTAATGTTAGTTTTGTTCTGAAACAGAGTATTATTACTTATAATCTGAGTTCCAACAACTACAGCGATAAGTAGTAATAAAAGCAAAATCATTTTCCCTACTAGTTTTTTCATAGTATTGTTCTCCTCATATATTCTTCTTACCTCTAGCCTTTTTGATCGAAAATTGCTTGTGAAATTTTGTTATTATCTTTTTCGGTTCCTTATTATCTTCAGTAGGGACTCTGCTCGATATGTCTTCAGGAGCAGCTAATTCAGGATCTGTCTTTTTATGCTTAACTCTTCCCCTCTTATCTTTTATAGCTTTACTTTCAGTAATTACTTGTTCATTGACATAATAAGCCCAGATTAGGAGGCAGATACCAGTGAGAGAAGAGATCAGCAAATATCAAAGGAAGCTAAGGCTGTCAAACAACCTGATGCAGATATATCCAAAGATCAAAGCAGAAACTAATGAAGAGTTCCTTCTACAGCTTCTAAAGGAGCTTCATGAAGATCGTGATGAAAAAAGAAGGATCAGAAACCTTAATAATGCAGGCTTTTTAGTAGTCAAATCCTTGGAAGACTATGATTATTCCCAAATCAGGTTCCCTGATCGTCTACAGCTCAAAGACCTTGAAACCCTATCCTTTCTTGATAGAAAAGAAAACCTGATCCTTTATGGTTCTGTTGGGACAGGCAAGACCCATCTGTCAGTAGCGCTTGGGGTGAATGCTATCAATCAAGGCAAGAAAGCAGTATTCTACAGGGTCCATGACTTGGTCAACCAGCTTGAGTCTAACGATTTCAAAACAGTCTCTAGGGTGCAGAAGAAGATCAATAGCGCTGACCTGCTGATTCTTGATGAGTGGGGTTATCTGCCCCTTCATCAGGAGGGTGCAAGATTATTGTTTGACATAATCTCAACCTGCTATGAGACAAAAAGCATCATAATCACTACGAATATCGAGTTTGGAAGATGGAAAGGCTTTTTATTTGATGAGAAGCTTACTGCAGCTATTGTTGACAGGCTCGTCCATCATTCGCATATGCTGGTATTCACAGGGAATAGCTACAGGATGACAAACTCTTTGATCAAGTAGATATCAAGGTACTGGTAATTGTATTTTTGATTGCCGAAAGTTGTATTTTTCTATTGCCAAACACAGAGGTAGAGAGGTAAATAACCTACGAGATTAGAACTTATTATATATTTTCTTTAATCCATTTAGCTATATATTCAGCCATTAAAGGTGGAACCGCATTACCTATTTGTGTAAAATTAGAAGTTCTTGATCCTTCAAAGAAATAATCATCTGGGAATGACTGTAGTCTTGCTGCCTCCCTTACGGAAATCGATCTATTCTGGTCTATATTAGGATGGATATAATAGTGTCCATCCTTTGCAATATGAGCAACTATAGTTTGAGAATAATTTAAATTATCAGCAACAACCTTAAATCTATCTAAGAAAGATTTTACATTTTTATGAGTAATAAGGTTTTCTGGTAAATCAGAATAAATCAATCTTTCTTTACCATTGTTCCACAAATCTACAGCAATTCTATATATCTTCAAATCCCTTTCATTATTAGGCCTTGCTATATGGTGAGTTAAGATATCATTATCGTTTCTTATTTTTGTATTTATTAATGCCTTTGTAGCTGTACTTGTATAGTTATAATTAGAGTAAATTTCTCCAGCTTTTATTGGTGGTAAGTCCTTTAAAAATTCTAATACTCTGTAATTATTTTCTTTATCTTGTGGGTATTTAAATTCTTCAAATATTAAATCATCTCTTACGCCCATAATTATTACTCTTTTTCTTTTTTGTGGTACTCCAAAATCAAAAGAATTGAAGTCAAAAGATCTTATCTTATATCCTGCTTCATCAAATTGGTCTTTTATATCTTCAAATATTTCCCCATTTTTCGCAGTATAAATGCCAGGAACATTTTCAAACACAAACATTTTTGGTTTATATTTCCTTAAAAATTCAACATATAATTTGTATAAATAATGCCGTTTATCATTATCATTATTTGCTCCTGTTCTTGATCTACCAATTACTGAATATGCCTGACATGGTGGACCACCTACAATTATATCCAAATTTTTTGATTCACTAATTTCAAGTTGTTTATCAATTTTTTTAAATAAAAATGGTAAGTTTTCATAAGAAATTTCACAGTTAATAACAGAATCTTTGATATAGCTAGGAATATTCTCAAACAATTCTCTTCTTTTTTCCATTCGTTCCTTTACAGATAAAGAATAGGTCTTCTGATATTCTCTATAAATATCTAATTTATTTTCTTCTTTAAAATAATAATATGCCATTCTAGTTTCCAGCGTTTCTGCAGCTGACTTATTAGACTCAATATGAGCTATACCTTTATAACCTAGCCTAGCAAAACCTTCTGATAAGCCTCCTGCTCCAGCAAACAAATCTAAATAATTCATTTTTCACCCCCTAGCTACATTTTATCCTTCTAAAATATTTTTTCTCTATCATAGTATTGAATATCAATCTTATTTCCTTTGCTTTTACCGTAGAATTCAATATTACACCTAATTCTAAATTTCCATCCATGCCATTATAAGATAAGTTAGATGAAGTAATTATTGATTTCTCATTATCTACGGTTAATACTTTCGCATGTAAAGACTGAGTTTTATTTTTTGCCCCAATATATTCATATACAAAAGCTCTACTAGTATCCAATTTAATTATCTTATCTAATAAGCCACTTTTACTAGCATAATCATTCACATAAATTTCTACATAAATTCCTTGTTTAACTTTTTTCTCTAATAAATTAATTAAACTACCAGCATATTCACTTAAAGCATAAATAGAAAGAATAATACTCTCTTGGGCACTTGAAATATACTCTTCAAAAACAATCTCTGTATCTCTTCCTGGTAATCCAGATACACTTGGGCCTGACCATATTAATTGGATCTTTTCAGAATTTGAACGACTATAAGCCTTGGCCATCAAATACAAAAAATTCAGTTTTTCTTCTGGTGATAAGCTAGGGAATAATTTATTTATTTCTTGAAAAACTATACTTCTTGACTCAATAATATTAGTGAAAATTTCATCTTTAAGAAAAATATCCTCAATAAAATATTTATGAGTAAAAAGAAGGTCTTCAAAAATATCTAGTTTTATAGATTTATTCCACATGCTTCTTCCACCAACTTTTCAAAATATCCCCTGAATTTCTTTTCTTGAGTAGGTACAATTGTACGCCTATCCAAAAGCCTATTCCCATTTTCACAGGCTGTTTCTGGAATCATCAGGCATGCATGACAAGCCGCTCCATTTAAGTTTTCATTACCTGGATAAGTCCTTAAACATCCAGGGTCTGATGAACATATCAAGGCATTTTTGAGTGCATTTATCAAAACATCTTGAAAATTACTTGCTTTACCCATTTCTTCTAAGCCACCTAATGTACCTTCTGAATCACCACTAGCAGTATATATTAATAGGCCGCACATGTTTTTACTATAGTATATTCTTTCCTGTAATTCTGTTGTCGAGTATCCACTTCTTAAAGATAACTCCCTTATCAAGACATGAGATAAACTATGTAGCAACACATATGTTAAATCACGATTTTGCCTATATTCCCATCCCTTACTTTCCACATACTTCTTATATTCATTATCATAAATTTCAGATGTGGCTTTGGAATCAAATGATGATAGCCAGTTTTCAATTTCTTCTCTATTTAATTCTAAGAATATACCCTCCCCACTAGTTCTAACAGCTGGCAACCAACCAGTCTCCTTGCCTGCCAAATTTACAATACTTGTAAAGTTGTCATTATCCGGATCTGGAAAGCTGGCTCTAGTGAAACCTTTTAAAGCCATAATTTCCCTAACCTTTTCAATCCTAATTAACCTAGTAAAATAAACTTTTAAATAGTCGGGCAGGTCTTCTTCACTAGCTAAAAAACTAGAATAATTTTTTGATACACTTTTATGATTAAGGATAGAGCTGTATTCTGATTCTTTTATTTCACTATATTCAGAAGCACCCTCTGCAATTTTTTTATAAATTTCTTCAAATCTATCAAAAGACATTAGCTCAGGATTTATTTTTTTATATGCTATCTTCAATCCAATATTCTCTGCTGATACTTGATCAAATTCTTCCCCAGTTATTTCTGCTTCACTTTTCTTATTATCAATGTAATTATCAACTTCAACCTTTTTTTCTTCAACTAATTGAAATAATTTATCAGACCAAGGCGGTATCTCTAAAGCAGATCTTACAATGGAAAAATATACATTAGTAGCACCCCTTAAACTGGGAATAAGGTCGGCAGTGCACTTATCAGTTGAGTGGGATGGCCTGTGGGCATGTCTCCCCATACAAGAATAATCTGAAAATGTTTCTTTTAATAAAGCATCTCCCATTGTCTTTCTGGCCTTACAATTCTCATCATCACAAGATAAAATCAAAGAATTTAAAGATGAAGTATAGGATGATGACCTAAGTCTTATTTTGCCCTCACACTGACTATTCCCTCCATGTAGATATTCTCTATAAGGGAATTCATCTATATGCCCATTTTCACAAAACATAATAAATCTAGAAGGATAAGCTCTAAAACCACAATCAGGACATCTAGGCCCCTTGCTATCATATATCTCTGGATTTCCAGTTACTGACTCTGATAACTTAAAAACTAAGTTGCACTTAATATTAGAACAAACATGCCAGTCAGGAAATATAATGACAGGAAAGGAGTTTTTCCCTTGCTTTGGTTCTAAGAAATACCTAACTCCTAAGTAAGATGCTAGTTTATTAAAATATATCCTTCTGTACTCTTCTCCAACATTATCCCAGTAGTTGATGTCTAAACCCATAACCGAGTCTTCCTTGGCATCTATAATGGAACCAGGTCCAAAAGTAGTTATAATTTGATTTTGACTTAAATTACCAATTTCCATTTTAATCCCTCCAAAGATACAATCCAGCTTCTTTTTGAACATTCCTCATACTATTCAAGGTTTCTTTTTCATAATTATGCTTACCATAAGAACCATAAGGCCTTAGTAACCTCTGAACTCTATTGGTCTTATAGGCTATACTATTATAATAAAAATCATAATATAAATTATCTTCACTTCTTGAAAGTTTCTTCCACTCATCTAAAAAATAAACCAACTCTCCCTCTGCCTTTTCTAAGTTGTTTGGATCTACAATTTTTACCCTTTCAAGAATCTTTTCTATTATTGTATCTATCTTTTCTTTGTCTATATTTTCAATGTTTCTTGCTCCAAATTTATTTGTCCTCAATTCTTCAAATTCGTTTCTTAGCATGGCTATAAAAGAGGCATGTATGGCTCTTTCTCTAGCTCTGGCAGAGAAGGGAGTAGCTGATGTTCCTTCAACATACCTATAAAGATGTGAGTGATAAGCTGTAAAGTTTTCATAGTGGGACAAGTCTCTTGCCCTATAAGGATTATAAATAGTTACTACTAAACCAGGACTTTGTCTACCTACCCTAGAAGTAGCCTGAATATATTCGGCAGTAGTTTTAGGCTGACCAGTCACTGCCATTAGACCAAGCCTGTCCACATCCATCCCCACTTGAATCATATTAGTTGCAACAGCTATATCTAATACTTCCTTATCACTTCCAAGATTAATTCCCTTTTCAAGTTTTTCTAAAACTTGAGGAATTTCCCACCCCTTTTTTCTGGATGTTATCTCATCATAGTTTAGAAAAATCCTAGCCCATTCATCTTTGTTTTTCTCCTTCAAGACCTTAGTTCTATCAGGAATGTCATCCTGTATAAGCCTTACGGCTCCACCCAATTCTCTTTTACTGTTATAGTAGCCAATTAGAGTCCAATAGGCATCAATATAATCCTTGTAAATTGGATCCTCTTTATATCTATAGGCTGTCTGTAATAATACAGCATAAACACGCAAAATTGTTGTTTTCATAGAAGCAAAAGGCGAACTTATTCCCAAATATAGCCTAAAGGGGTAATCATCTAAGGATATTTCCTTTGAAAAAAAGGAATCATCTGAATCATGTCCACTAGGTGGAAATTGATTATGGGCTCTGCTATATAAGGCCTTAACTTGTTCCTCCGTATTTTTAATCGTTGCTGTGGAAGCTATATATTTAGGTTTAATTCCTTTACTACCAATATAAGCTGTGCAAAGCTCATCTATGGCCATTTCATAATTCCCATAGATTGTACCTAGAGGGCCTGTTATTAGGTGTAGCTCATCCTGCAATATTAGCTCTGGAGGGTAAAAATTCTTACAAGGTTTTTGTTTTTGTTCAAACAAATGTCCCCTATGGGCACAATTGGTCATCTCTTCTTCATCAGTAGATAAAAAGCTACCACAGTCTGGGCATTCAACATCTCTTTTTCCAAATAATAAATGGACCCTTTCTTCAAAAGTTATTCTTGCAAACTTATCTACAGTTCCAATTATTATAGTAGGGGTTTTGCTATAAATTTCTTCATCTATTAGATAAACTGGTATTGGCCTTTTATTAAAAAAACAGGCCTCCCTAGGACACTTGATAGTGAAACTTTTATTAAGAATATCTAACTCATAGGATTTCTCCTCATCCAAAATTTCTCCACAACAAGGACATTTTATAATCTGAGATTTAAGAGTTCTTTTCTTGTAACTAGCCTGGCTAGCACTAGTATATTGACTTACCTCTAGATCTTTAAATTTATTTACAGTAACTCCACTACCAACCCAAAAGCCAATTGAAAATTCTTTTTTCCCATATAGGTCTTCTTCCCTCATCCTAATCATTTCACAGGCAGATACAAGCTTTAATATCCTATCTCTTTGCTGGGTGGTAAGAAGTCTTAGAGTATAACGAATAATCACCGTTACACCACCATCTTTATCGTATTCATGGCACTCGTCTGAAGTTAGTCTTCTATAAGCCATTAAGAAAGCAATGATACCTAAATAAGCCTCTGTCTTACCCCCACCTGTCGGGAAAAACAATAGGTCTAAAAGATCTCTATCCGCTGATTCTGGCTCTACTATGCTTCTAATATTAAGTAAAATAAAAGCTATTTGGAAAGGCCTCCAGTGTGAATGATCCCCTAAATAGTCTACTAAATCATCCTCCATATTTTCCCTTTTAGAAAATAAATTCATTACCCTTGAGAGATGCATAGCTTCATTCATAAAGGTAAAAGCCTTGTAGGCTTTTTTATTCTCTTTAATTATCCTTAAACCATCTATCATCCTGTCTAAATTTTCATTACATATTTTTATTTTCTCTTTTCCAATAGGCTTATAAGCTTCATCCTTCATGTATTCATGAGCTTCCAGTCTGCTAATCCAGACAGCATAGTCTCCTAAAATATCCTCCAATTCACTAAAAGTGCTTTCCTGATTTTCACTTTTAGAAAAGTTTAACATGGAGAAATATTCCTTATACTTGTCTAAATTTAAGTCAACACCATTGATTTCTTTTTCAGGAAGAAAATCACTTGTAACTATTTTAACAGTGTTTCCATCTATTTTATCCCATCTGGCAGCACATCCATAGCCACGTGCAAATATGGGCTTCTTGTTAAAAAAGTAGTCTTCCTCTTCCTTCATTCCATGGGCTAAATTTTCCGATACAAAACCTAATTCATTATTTACCAGTTCTAGCTCTACTTGAAAGATATTTTTTGCCACATAATCTTTTACCTTATGTCTTCGATTTTCTAGATATATAGAAACCATTTTATAACCGGTATCTAATCTATGAACTAGCCAAGATAAGTAAATATCTTTTTCAATATGCAAGCCTAAGATATTGCTTGATTTAACATTTATATTTTCTTGAAATTCCCTTGGATTTCTAAGAAAGGAGTATTTTCCTTCTTCTTCCCTGCCTATGTAATCTGCCCATTTCATATTTACTTCTATCTTGTCATTTTCTTCAGAAAGAAATACTCTTAGACCCAGGGAAGCTTGCTTATTTTTACTTATATACAGGGTATCATCGCTTTCCATGTCTTCAATTATGCCTTCCTCAGAATCATTTTCAGAAAAACTATCCTTATCTAAAAAAAATGAATAGTCTTCTCCCTCAGGAGATAATCGTCCCATAATATAGGAAGTTGTAGGGCTTTCTCTTAGCTCTTCATCTTCCTCATAGGGGCCTATAAGGTCAGTCCTTAAAGAATCTATAAACTTTTGTCTTAAATCTTTGTATACAAGTCTCATTTTATCCCTCCCTATCTAAAATTCTTCTTTTAAACTTATGGCTAATTCCCCTCCAAACCTATCAAAAGAAAACATATTGGCCTCCTCTAAAGCCCCTACATTCACATCATAATCAAAGGGGAACATTATACTATCATTAATCAGCTCATCAAGAGACAGATAAAGCTTATCTTTTAGATGAATCAGAGTGGCCACAATTAATATGATGGCTCTTTCATCATCCACCTTATGTTTCTTTACCTTATAGACTCCATGCTTAACAGGGTCAAGTACATTAATATCCCTCATTGTCCTAATGTTTTTTGGTATGGCATGGATTAAGGTTGGTCTTTCGCCCCACATATCAGTCATTTTCTCTCTTATAAACTTGCTTGATATTTCTACCTGCATATATTCTAACTTCCCCACGATAGAAACTATATCTTCAAAAACCTTGTAGCTAATAAGCATCATACACCAATGAGCAACAAGCCTTAGGCTGCTATTATTTGTTTTAACTATTTCCCTAGCATAAGCCTTAATACTTCTATTTTTTTCATCATCCTCAAGCCAAATATTAGATAAAATACTTACAGTCTTCCTTGTATTTGTCGCTGTATCAATATGAAGGCCTATATATTCTTTTAAATCATCTTTGACTTTTTCAAAATCATCCTCATCTTTCATTAATTCTACTGTCTTATCTAAATAATCTAATGATATATTTCTTGACATTCCAACTTGTCTACTCATTATTATTTTCTCCCTCTATCTTTATAAAAGGTACAATAACTTCCTCTATTGATGCCCCTCCATGGGACATTATCCTTTCTCCTTCAGCTGCTAAGGCTTCTTCCTCTCTGGATAATAAATATGAATAGTCCTTAGGTAGATAATATCCAGGATATTCAAGGAGCTTATAGTCCCTAGTTACTTCCTTAATTTCTGCATAATCTTTAATGATCATCATTTTTTGAGATTTGGTTTCTACTTCAACTCCCATACCTTTTGGTCTTCCAAGGCCCAAAGACTCTTTATTGCCATGGTCTGAACCTAAATAAACCTCAAAGCCAGCCTTCAACAATTTTCCCACCAATTTGTTTAATTCACCTGCCTGGCCCAACCTTTCAATATCTGCATTATGTCCCTCTATACCATACATTTGCCTATGAACTAAATCGTCAATATCATTAATAATGATAGCTATGAAAAAATCTTTAAATGAAGGTTCAATTTGGTAGCCCCTATAATAAGAGATTTGAGATTCATCCATATATTCCTTATTCTTCTTATAGAATTGCCTTTTTTCATTTATAAGACTAAAAGGATCTATAAGTTCCTGGGGTAGAAGGCCTGCCAAAAGGCTTTGTCTTGATATTGAAGTAACTGTTGGTATCATTGCAAATACATAGTCAGTCCTTGCCCTATAGTCTAGATGTTTTTCTAAAATTAGCCAGTCACTTATAGACATGCCATCTAAAACTATAAGGGCAGTTTTCTTTTCCCTTCTTAGAAGAAAATCCATAACCTTTGAAACTATTATGGGCCCCTTAAATGTGGATTTACCACTTAAAGACCCGAACTCTTCAAAAATAAATGTCTGAAAATCTTTTGTAATATCAATAAGGTCTTCCTTACTAAGCTTAAGCCTCCCTATAATTAAATTCCTTTTTGCATTTATATGAGCAATTTGAAACCATTTTCTATAATCACTAGGACTAGCAAGTAGTCTCTCTAAATCATTTTCCAGCTTCTTTAAATAGGACATTAAATGCTCTTTTTCATAAATAACTTCATCTAGAAAGCTATGGGTCAATTCTTCAGAGATATAGTCTTCATAGGTATTTTCATATACAAGAGAAATATGGTCCCAGTCTAGTGCTCTCTTTTCCTTTAGAACTATCCTGTTTAGCCTAGGAAAGATTTCACTATAGCTTAAATTACAAACAGAAAACCATTGTTTTATGTCATAGGCAATATAAAGATCCTCTTTTAAAATCAAGATAAGTCTTTTTATATGACCTGCCTTTATTTGACTCTCAAAGATATACCGATAAAGTCCGTATAATGGTGTAAAAAGAAACTTCAAATAAAAATGAGCCAAAATGCTCGTCCTCGGTTAAAATAAAAGTACCAACAAATACCTAACTGAGGAGATGAACAAAATGGCTCAATTAAATATTACACTGGATACTGAAATTTTGCACGGACTTTTTACAAAAGAATCAAAAGACGAAGCATTTTCTAAACT
>Ga0265295_1000528_pt1 | contig 76488 bp, 62 predicted proteins | sample Munlansysbiofilm_FD_192503 | JGI IMG/M metagenome (GOLD analysis project Ga0265295, IMG submission 192503) | Leachate microbial communities from a municipal landfill in Southern Ontario, Canada - Methane capture system biofilm | ecosystem: Engineered > Solid waste > Landfill > Unclassified ...
GGAGCATGGTTGATCGAAAAATTATGTTATAATTTACATTGCTTCTTTATAAGAAAATGGCTTAATATATTGATTTCTTATGCTTTTTTTGAATTCGGTCAGGCACTAATTAAATCGGCCATCATGCTAATATCTTTAAAATTGTATATTTTATTAATCTAAAATGCTTATATTTGCTTCTTAATTATGAGGGCTAAATGGGAAAACAGGCAATTCTTTTTGTAGATGATGAAGAAAGCATACTTGAGATTGCTAAGGAGTTTTTTGAGCAGAAAAATTATCTTGTTCATACTGCTGGAAATGGTCTTGAAGCCTTGGAACTGCTTGAAAAGGAAAAAATTGACTGCTGCTTTACAGATATAAATATGCCTGAAATGGACGGCCTTGAACTTGCAGAAGAAATTAGAAAAAAAGACAATACCCTTCCTGTTGTTATAATGACCGGGTATCCTTCTCTTGAAAATACCTTACAGACTCTTAAAAATGGTGTGGTTGATTTTTTGATAAAGCCAATAAACCTCAATCAAATGGAGCTTTGTCTAAAAAGGGTTTTAAGGGAAAGGGAGCTTTTTATAAATAATGTTTTACTAAAAAAAGAGGTTGAAAATAAAAAAAGGCTTGAGGAGTTAAATTTTCAACTGTCTAAAAAAGTTGATGAGCTTACAAGGCTTAATAAAATAATGTCTGAATTTACAGGCGGATATTCATCCGAAGATGTATTTAGAAAGCTCCTTGACATGGCTGTTGAAATTTCAGGTGCAGATGCAAGTGCTTTATACATTATTAATGACACTAAAGAATTTAATAATTTTTTTGTATCAACTGAAAAAGGAGAATTTTTTAAAAAAAATAATATTTCTCCTTTAATTATTAATGAAACAGCTGAAGGCGGACTTCCAGTAATTATCACAGGAAATTCACAGGAAAATTTACTCCCTTCCGAAATAAAATCCATTATGCTTAATCCTCTTAAAATAAGAGAAAAAACCTTTGCTGTAATTGCAACCTGCATTTTTGAATCTGATTTGGTTTTCAGTGAAAAGGATCTTTTTTATATTTCTTTCATGTGTCAGAAAGCAGCTTATGCAATTGAAAATCTTGCCTTATATGAAAATATATATGATAATCTTTTTTCAACTTTGTATGCATTTGTAACTGCAATTGAAGCAAGGGATAATTACACAAGCCTTCATTCAAAACGAGTTGCAGCTCTTGCTGTTTTGCTTGGAAAAGAACTTGGATGCAGTGAGGAAGACCTGGATGTTCTTCATTTTGCAGGCAGGCTCCATGATATTGGAAAAATTGGAGTAAGAGACGGAGTCCTTTTAAAAAATGGAAGGCTTACAGAAGACGAATTTGAAGAAATAAAAAAACACCCCGTTATCGGTGCAAATATTGTCGGAAAGCTTGGTTTGTGGAGCAGGGAAGAATCTATCATAAGATATCATCATGAAAGATATGACGGAACTGGTTATCCTGAAGGTCTCAAAGGTGAAGAAATTCCATATCTTGCAAGGATTACAAGTGTGGTTGATGCCTATGATGCCATGGCCTCTGACAGGGCATACAGAAGAAAACTTCCCCAGGAACAGATTTTAGAAAATCTTGAAAAAGGTTCAGGTACACAATTTGATCCTAACATGGTTAAAGTTTTTCTTGGTATTTTAAAAAAAGGGAAAAAACTTTTTACCGAAGATTTAACAGATGATGAGTATATTTTTGGTTAGTACCAGACTATTTTATTATACTTTTTGGAGCCAATAATGACTGATAATATTCAGACTAAAGAAAGAAGACAGAGCAAAAGGGTTGATTTTGATACGGAAATTTTTTTAAAAACTCCAAGTCAGACCTTTCGTCTTGAAGGCCATACAAGAGATATAAGCCAAAAAGGTGTTTATATATTTACTGACCAGGACATACCTGTTGATACAATTTGTGATATTAAAATAATTCTATCGGGCTCTTCTCCTCCTGTTACTCTTAATATTGTAGGTAAAATTGCAAGAAAAACCTCTGACGGGCTTGGTGTGGAATTTAAGGAGATGGATCTTGACAGTTATACGCATCTTAAAAATATTGTAGTATTTAACTCAAAAGAAGATGACTCCTGACATTTTATTAAAGTATTAATATTTGGTAATTAAAGAAGAATAGGAATTGAAATGGATGCTTCACTTATAAATCCTTTTATCAACGCCACTATGAATGTTCTGGAGACAATGGCTTTTATAAAATCAGAGGCAGGAAAACCTTATCTGAAAAAAGATGATGTCGCTAAGGGAGATGTAACCGGTATAATCGGACTGACAGGTGTTGCAAATGGAACAATTGCAGTTACTTTTGAAGAAAATGCAATTTTAAAAATAGTATCAAACATGTTTGGGGAAGATATGACATCCTTGAATCATGAAGTTGCTGATGCAGTAGGAGAAATAACAAATATGATTTCAGGCCAGGCTAGAAGAGAACTTGAAGGGCTTGGAAGAATTTTTGAAGCTGCAATACCTTCTGTTGTAACAGGTAAAAATCATGAAATAGCTCATTATACAGACGGTCCTGTTATAGCAATCCCTTTTAAGACAGAAGGCGGTTCCTTTACTATTGAGGTTTGTCTTGAGAATTAGAATTTTTAAAATTTGGATTACTGGTTTTTAAACTTAAATTTATAATATTTCGGGTCTTAAATATTGGCTGCTGCTGAAAAAAATAAAGAAATTAAAATACCATCCTTTGAAGGCATTGTTGGAGAAAGTGCTCCTATTTCAAGGGTTGCAAAAATAATTGAAAAAGTTGCAAAAACTGACAGCTCTGTTCTTGTTACCGGAGAAAGCGGAACAGGAAAAGAGCTTATAGCAAGAGCAATTCATAATTTAAGCAGGCGGAGCAAAAATGATCTTGTAATTATTAACTGTGGTGCAATTCCAGGTAATCTTTTGGAAAGTGAATTGTTTGGGCATGAAAAAGGTTCTTTTACAGGAGCTGTTGCCTCACACACAGGAAGATTTGAAAGGGCAGACAAAGGTACTTTATTCCTTGATGAAATAGGTGAAATGTCACCTGTTTTACAGGTAAAGCTTTTAAGAGCTATTCAGGAACAGCAGTTTGAAAAAGTGGGCGGTTCAAAGCCTGTCAAGGTTGATGTAAGGTTTATTTCTGCAACAAACAAAAATCTCAAAAAAGCCATTGAAGAAAATGAATTCAGGGAAGATCTTTATTACAGGCTGAATGTAATTCCAATAGAAGTTCCTCCATTAAGGGAAAGAAAAACAGATATTCCTCTTTTATGCAGCTTTTTTCTTCAAAGACTTTCCAAAAAATTTGACGAGCCACTTAAATTTCTTTCAAAAGAAGCCTCAGAAATTTTAATGGAATACCATTGGCCTGGCAATATAAGAGAACTTGAAAATATCATGGAGCAGGTAGCTGTCATGAGCGAAGACAGGCAGATAACCTTAGATGATATTCCAGATGATCTTAAAAACAATTCGTCAGATTCCTGCTCTTCATCCCGTATGATTTTAAATACCATAGAAAGCGGTATTGGTTTTAATGATGCAGTAGATAATTACCAGAGATCACTTATTCTCGAAGCCTTGAGAAAAACAGGCTGGGTAAAGGCAAAGGCTGCAAAACTTCTCAAAATGAACAGAACCACTTTAGTTGAAAAAATAAAAAAACTTGAAATTTCAGAAGAAGAACTTGAAACTCTGGTTTTTTAGCGTCATTTTTTTGACTTTTTAAACCTTTCCAATTGATAGTAATTCCTAGATTTTTGTTTTTTTATCTGATTTTCAGCATAAATTTTCTAAATTTTTGTTCCCCGTTAAAATAAAAAAAATCTGTTTTTAAAAAGAATTTTGTCTGTCTTTTTAATTAATCAGGTAATTGTGCCGATTTGAAAAAATCAAAAAGTATTTAATAAAAAAAATAATTGAAAAAATATGGCATTCATTGTGCATATGAATTATTGCTGGTTTAAATAAAAAATTATAATCCTTGAAAAGGGTGCCATGAAAAAACTTTGTTTATTCTTAATTTTAATGATTTTATTTATTCCCTCATATTTATTCAGTGCTGAAATAAAAAGAATCAGTCTTCAAGAATCAGGGGAAAAAATACTGATTAATCTTGATAAATATGCGAATTTCAGAGTTTATCAGTCTGATAAAAATGAAGTTATTATTACTTTTAAAGATGCTGATCTTAATGAAAATGTTGTTACTTCAGGAAGCGGCGGTGATTTTATTTCAAAAATACTTTATGAGCAGTTCCCTGATAAAATTTCAATCATAACAATTGTCACTAAAAAAAATATCAGAAGTTTAAACAATAAATTTGATTATTCCAGTAAAAGTCTTGTTGTTCAAATCATGCCTGAAAAAATTTATTTTTCAAATAAGTCACCTTTTTATAAGCAGAAAAAACACCTTGTGAAACCAGGCGGAAAACAAGCTTCAAGGGATATTGTTTTATCTTCAGTTCCCAAAAAAGACCCATCTGAAAAAAAACAGCCTCAAGATGAAAAAAATCAGGATAATAAAAAAGAAGATGATAAAAACAAAGTATTACAAATTATTCCAGCTGATAAAATATTTTCATCCAAGGGCTCAGTTGATACAATAATAGAATTTATTGAAAACAGTTCATGTTATAATTCTATTAATATAAAGGCTGCTGTAAGGCTTGCAAAGGAAGAAAGATTTGAAGAAGCAGTATCTTTTACAAATTCAGAACTTAAAGGCAGATCAGGGTCAGACTGCGAAGATGAGCTTAATGTTTTCAATTTATGGATCAAATATAAATTTTTTAAATCAAAATCAGACAATAACAATTTGTATTTATTGAAAAAAGAAATTGAGCCTTTTTTGTATAGATATCTTGATTCACCAGCACTTGCATATGGATATGCACTTGCAGGCCTTATTAATAAAGATTTAAAAAACTATCCAATGGCAAAGGGTTTGTTTGAAATTGCAGAACAAAAATATCCAGAATATAAAGGTATGGCAGAAATATTTTTTAATCTGGGTGAAATTTATTATAATGAAAATGAACTGCGAATTTCTGAAGAATATCTTGATAAACTTGCAAAAAATTATCCTGACACCAAATTCAATGAAGATTCAAAGCTTATTTACGGGCAAATTCTTTATTCAAGAAAAAGATATTTTGATACAATAAAAACACTTGGGCCTTTTGTTAATGAAAATTCAAGGGTTATTTATGAAAAACCAGACCTTTTAAAGTTTGTGGCAGATTCCTATTTTCTCACAGGAAACAATGGAAAAGCAAGGGAGCTGTTTTCAAGAATTTTCAATATGTTTCCTGATCTGGAGCAAAAAGATATTATTCTTTCAAATATTGGTGAAACCTTTGAAAACCAGGGAGATAAGAAAAAGGCAGAAAAAATATACAATCTTGTTACCAAGCGTTATCCGGGAACAGAAGGCTTTGTAAAAAGTTCTCTTAAACTTGCTGATAATATGGATGATATTAATGAAAGAGAACTGGTTTATAAAATGATAGTAACTGATTTTCCAGATTCAGTAGAAGGAAGAATTTCTCTTTTAAGGCTTGCTGCAATTTACAATGAACAAAAAAGATTTGCAGAAAGCATTGATACAATAAAAATCCTTTTTATGGAAAATCCAAGAGCCTTGAGAAAGGATGCTCTTTATATAATGTCTGAAGCAGTTACAGGTTATCTTGAAAAGGATTTGAAAGATAATAATCATGGCTCAGCATTAAGAATGGCAGAACAAAACAGGTTTTATATTGCTGATATGAAAAATTATAAAGCTCATTTTGCTGCCGGAAAAGTTTATTATGAAACCCATATGTATGAAGATTCAAAGGAAAGGCTTGATATGGCTTATAAACTTTTCCCTGATAAAAAAAATATTTCATATGAATTATTAAAATATATGGTTTTTGCAGATACCAAGCTTGAAAATTATGATGAGGCTTTAAAAATTTGTGATGAAATTTTATCTAAATTTAGGGACGGAGATAAAAAAGGGTTTGCCAGTGAAAAAAAAGGGGACATATTCAGATCAAAAAATGATTTCAATAAATCAGCTGATTTTTACAAAAAGTCAATATCAGAATATAAAAGCAGATTTTTAACTGGAGAAGTTTATTTAAAGCTTGGGGAACTTTACAAATCAGAAAATAAAATTTCTGAAGCTTCAGATTATTTTGACAAAGCAGTTTCAACTTTTATTAGCTTTGACAGGGAAAAGTATAAAAATCAAATAGCTTATGCAGCAAAAAATTCAGGGGAAATAAATCTTAAGCTTGAAAATTTTGAAAAAGCTGTATCTTATTTTAAAACTGTATTAGATTTTAACGCTGGTAAGGAAAATTTTTATGAGGCTGTGTTTAATCTTGGCGAATCATACAGAGGCCTTAAAAGAACTGAAGATGCCTTAAATGAATATAAAAAGGTTTTTTCTTCTGAACAGGCAGATGAGCTTTTTAAAAAGCTTGCAGAACAGAGAATAAGAGAAATCGAACTTGAAAACCAACTTGATAAATCCTGATTTTTATCCAAAAACAGGAGTGCTTTTTTATGCTTGATTTTGAAAGGGTAGTTGTTTGGACTGAGAACAATCTTTTCAGGGATTGTGCTTCGGCTTTTTTTTTAGATAAGAAAATTGAGGCAAAGCCTGTTCTTTCAAAGGAAGAGGCTTTTGTGTTTGCAGGCAAAAAAAACGGTTCTCTTGTTTTGCTTGGCCTTAAATCAAAGGGAATTGATATTCCTTTAATTGTGCTTGAATTAAAAAATCTTGACCCTAAAAACAGGGTAATTGTTTTTGGCAGCAGCACTGGTGTTGAAACAGCTGTAAGATGTATAAAAAACGGAGCAGAGGACTTTTTGATTATGCCTCATTCAAAGGAGGAAATAGAAGAAATTTGTTCTGTTTTAATTAAAAAACAAAATTTTGTCCAAGAAGAAAAAAATTTGCTGCCAAAGGATTTTGACTCAGATCATGAAATTATTGCAGCAGATATGAGAATGCAAAAAGTTATTGAACTTGCAGAAAAAATAGCTCCGACCAAAGCTCCGGTTCTTCTTGCAGGTGAAAGCGGAACAGGAAAAGAAGTCCTTGCAAGGTTTATCCACAATAAAAGCAAAAGAACAGGTCCCTTTATCGGCGTGAACTGTGCCGCACTTCCGGAAACCCTTTTGGAAAGTTCATTGTTTGGACATGAAAAAGGTGCTTTTACAGGAGCTGTTTCAAGAAAACCAGGGAAATTTGAACTTGCAGATAAAGGAACTCTTTTGCTTGATGAGATTACAGAAATGCCTGTTCATCTTCAGGCCAAGCTTTTAAGGGTTTTACAGGAAGATGAAATTGACAGGCTTGGGGGGACTGGAGCTGTAAAAGTAGATGTAAGGGTTATTGCTGCAACAAACAGAAATCCCCTTGAATCTGTAAAAAACGGTGATTTTAGAAATGACCTGTATCACAGGATAAATACAATTCCTCTTTCAATTCCTCCCTTAAGGGAAAGGCCTGATGATATAAAAGAGCTTTCAGCATTTTTTATTGAAAAATACAATAAAATTGACAACAAAAACGTCAAGGGATTGACAGATTCTGCTTTAAAAAAGCTTTTGAAACTTTTTTTCCATGGAAATGTAAGGGAGCTTGAAAATATTATACGAAGAGGAATGCTTATTTGTTCAGGTGAAGAAATTGATTCTGAAGATATAGTAACAGCAGAAGAGTTCAGTGAAAATGAGGGTGGTTCACAAAGGCATGAAAACATTTCAGATTATCAGGGTTTTTCTCCAAAACCCCTTAAAGAAGTGGAAAAGGAACTTATATTCAAAACCCTTGAGGAGACTTCAGGAAACAGAACCCATGCAGCAGAGCTTCTTGGGATAAGTGTAAGAACCTTGAGAAACAAGCTCAATTTATATAAAGAAAATATGGAACTTCCATAGGACAGATCATAACTCCAAATTAAACTTCTTATCAGGCATATAATTTGCATATTATTTATCAGTTTTAAACTCTGGAGGTTAATATGCAAAATCCAAGAATTTTTGATTCAACATACAAATTTTTAGGCAAGGCAATGGATGTGTCTTCTTTCAGGCACAGTCTTCTTTCAGGAAACATTGCAAACATGGATACAATTACTTATAAGCCAAGAGACCTTGATTTTCAGAAAACCCTTGAAAAGCAGATTGAGGGACTTCCCCCAAAGGAAGTTTATACAACAGATCCAAAACATTTTGAGGATTTTGAAATTGAAAGGGGAATGAAGGCTTCAATTTACGACAATTCAGATACATTCCATCTTGACAGGGTTGATATTGATGAGCAGATGTCAAATCTTGCGGAAAACAATATTAAATATCGCAGTGCAATTGAGCTGATGACAAGAAAAATGAGAATTTTAAAATATTCAATAGATGAAGGAGGCCGCTGATGGCAGATCTTTTAAATTCCTTTAAAATCAGTTCCACAGCACTTGCAGCCCATAGAACCAAAATGAATGTTATTTCCCAGAACATTGCAAATGCTGAAACAACAAGAACACCTGAAGGCGGACCATACAGAAGGCAGATGGTTGTATTCAGAAGTAATGAAGCTAAAGATATTCCTTCAGGACTTGAAAAATATGAAAAAAACAGGGGAATTGATAAAGAGGAAAATTTTTCCTCTTTTGAAAGCATGTTTAATGATGAAGTAGACAAATATAAGGGAGTTGAAGTTACAAGGGTTGTAAAATCCCAGGAAGATTTCAGGCTTGTTTATAATCCAAGTCATCCTGATGCAGACCCTGTTACAGGCTATGTAGCAATGCCAAACATTGACACTCTTTCAGAGGTTGCAGACATGGTTGTTGCAAAAAGATCCTATGAGGCAAGTGTAACAGCCATGAAAAATACCAAGGACATGATAATGAAAGCCCTTGAAATTGGAAGGCAATAAGGAGAAATATAAATGAACACAATTAATCCGCTTAGCTCATTAACCCCAAAGGGACAGATTTCAAACAAAGACAATAATCAAAATAATGATCTTTTTTCCGGAGTTTCTTTTAGTGACAGGCTTAAAAGTGCGGTTGGAGAAGTAAATTCTTTGCAGCATATTTCAAATGATGCTTCAGAGGCTGTAATACGAGGTGAGCTTGGAGTCCATGAGGGAATGATGGCTCTCCAGGAGGCAGAACTTTCATTAAGATTTTTAAATCAGGTAAGGAGCAAGGCTGTTGCTGCATACCAGGAAATAATGAGAATGCAGTTTTAATTAACACTTAGAAACGGATAAGCTTAAATGAATCCTGTAATTGAACAAATAGTCAATATTTACAAAAATATGCCAATGCCAAGGAAGATTATTGCCGGCTCAGTGATAGTCCTTGTTATTACAGGCTTTGCCTTTATGTTTTACGCAGCAAACAAGACAGAATTTCTTCCTTTGTATTCAGGTCTTTCAGGAGAAGATGCTTCGGCAGTTGTTCAAAAGCTTAAGGAAACAAATGTTCCATACAAGCTCAAAGACAGCGGTGCAACAATAGTTGTACCCTCTGAAAAAGTTTATGAAACAAGGCTTGATCTTGCTGCACAGGGTCTTCCAAAAGGCGGCGGAGTAGGCTTTGAAATTTTTGACAAAACTGAGTTCGGCACAACAGAATTTGTTCAGCAGGTCAATTATAAAAGAGCTCTTCAGGGTGAACTTTCAAGAACAATTGAAAAGTTTGATGAAGTTGAAGAGGCAAGGGTAATGATAGTAATGCCAAAGGATTCTGTTTTTATTGAAGATACAAAACCTGCTTCTGCTTCTGTTCTTTTAAGGCTGACAAAGGATATTGAAGAATCAAAAATAGAGGCAGTTGTTAATCTTGTTTCAGGTGCTGTTAAAGATCTTCCCACAGAAAGAATTACTGTAACTGATACAAGCGGAAGAATTTTGTACAGGGGAAAAACAGATGCTGAAAAAGCTGTTGAAATTGCAGACAAACGTGTTTCAACCCAGATGAAATATAAAAAGTTTTATGAGGAAAGTCTTGCTTCAAGAATTGAAACCATGCTTGAAAGAGTAGTTGGAAAAGACAGGGCCATAGTAAGGGTTTCAACTGAAATGGATTTCAGCAAGGAAGATATGAGCGAGGAAATTTACGATCCTGACGAGCTTGGAACAACACATGTAAGAAGCAGAAAAAATCTTGCAGAAAATAAAGAAGAACTAAGACCAAATGATGAAATGGTTTCAAGTGTAAATCCAATTGTTCCTCCAGGTGAGGAAGGTGCTCCAGATAATACGATTTTAAGGGGAAATAAACAGGAAGATATAGTAAATTATGAAATCAGCAAAAGGGTAAGAAATACTGAAAAACCATTTGCTGTTTTAGAGAGGCTTTCGGTTGCAGCAGTAATTGATGGAGTTTATCAATATGAAACCGATGAAAACGGAAATTCTTTAAAAAAGTATGTTGCAAGAACTGATGAAGATATAAGTAGGTTTGAAGAAGTTGTAAGAAATGCAATGGGATATAATGAAGCAAGGGGAGATCAGGTAACAGTTCAGTCTTTCCAGTTTTCTTCAATTGGAAGAGACGATACAAAGGAAATAAAACTCACAACCTTTGAAAAACTTAAAAAAGATTATGGTAAAATAGCAGCAAATATTGTTCTTCTTCTTATGTTTTTTCTTTTTGTTCTTCGTCCTGTATTAAAAACTGTAAAAGAAATCAAGGCAGCAGGTGAAGCTGAAGAAGAGGCTTTAAAAGGAGGAAACCTTGATATTACAGATGAAGAAGATCCAGATAAGGCCTGGGATGAACTCCCTTCAATTAAAAAAGCTGAAGAACTTGCAAAACAGGATATGGAAAAGGCTGCAAACATATTAAAATCCTGGTTAAGAGAGGAAAAATAATGGCTGAATCCAAAGGCGATACATCTGCTGGAGCAAGAAAAGCTGCGGTTTTTCTTTTGGTTATGGGAGAAGATTTTACAACTGATCTTTTTGCACGCATGAATGAGAAGGAAATCAGAAAAGCAGCAATGGCAATGGCAGATATTGATGAAATAACCCCTGAAGAAATGCAGTCTGTTTTAGACGAATTTGTTGAAACCTTTGGCGAGGAAACAAGTCTTTATATTGAGGGTAATTCATTTTTAAGAAAAGTTCTTGAAAAAACAGCAGGCCCTGAACAGGCAGACCTTATAATAAGGGAACTTGAGGAAGAAAAAAGGGGCCGCCCCTTTGACTGGAGCAGACACGTTAACCTTGCAACCTTGATATCATATATAAGGGGTGAGCATCCACAGACAATAGCAATGATTCTGGCACACCTTCCTTCTGAGGTATCATCAGATGTTCTTGCAAGTATTGATGACCATAAAAAAGGAGATATTGCACTAAGGATTGCACAGCTTGGCCAGGTTTCTGAAGATGTAGTAAGGGATGTTGATGAAACCTTGAAAAATGAATTGAAATCAGCCGGTGCAAGGGGTGGAAAAACCGGAGGTGTTCAGGTTCTTGTTGATATATTAAACGGAGTTGACAAGGCTACAGAAGATATAATTATGGACATAATTGAAGAAGAAGACAGTGATATGGCTCAGGAAATAAGGGATCTTATGTTTGTATTTGAAGATCTTATCAATGTAGATGACAAGGCAATGCGTGAAATTCTCAAGAAGGTTGAAGGTCAGCAGCTTACACTTTCACTCAAAACTGCAAGTGAGGATATGAAGCAGAAAATACTTGGCAATCTTTCCTCAAGAGCTGCAGAAATGCTTCTAGATGACCTTGAAACAATGGGGCCGCAAAAGCTATCAGATGTTGAGGGTGCCCAGCAGGAAATAGTTGCTGCAGCAAAGGAGCTTGAAGCAGAGGGAACAATAAGTCTTGGAAAAGGCAAAGGAGAAGAGCTTGTCTGATAAGAAAAAAAAAGACTCAAATGAAGGTTTTAGTTCATTTGGGCCTGAAACCCTTGAAGTATATCACACAAAAGAATTTGATGATGCACGCTCATTTTCAGGGGAAATGGAAGATTTTACAGAGCTTGAGGTCTCATCAGATGATGACTCATTTGTTCCCCTTGGAGGCGTTCCATCAGAAGATAAGTTTGAGCCAGATTCAACAAATGAAAAAGAATCAAAAAGGCCTGAAAATAATGGTAAAAAATTAAAAAACGACAAAGTTTCCCAAGCTGAAGATAAAAAGGAAAAATCAAGGTTAGATGCCTTGGCAATTATTGTTGAAGAAGAAAAAAAAGAGGCATACCAAAAGGGATTTGAAGAAGGAAAAGAAAGTGCAAAAAAAGAGATTGAAAAAAAATTAATTGAGGAAAATAAAATAAAGGCAGCAGAAGAAAAGGCAAAGGGTTTTGAAGAAGGAAAGGCTTCAGGTTATGAAGCAGGTAAAAATGAAGCTCTTCAGGAAGCAAAAAAAAATCTTGATGAAGCCAACGAAAAATTTCTTGAGCTTTTGGAAAACCTTGGCAGTTTATGGGGAAAAATTCTTGAAAAATATGAGGAGCAGATTGTTGAGCTTTCCTTAAAAATGGCAAAAAAAGTATTATATTCAAATCTTACACTTGATTCTGATTTTGTTAAGCTCGCAATAAAGGAAGCTTTGAAAGATATCCCTGATCCTCTAAATGTTACAATTGGAGTAAATCCGGAAGATTACAATATTATTGAAATGATAAAAGAGGATTTTTTTTTAAGATTTGAGAAACTTAAAAATATTACAATAGTATCTGACCCTGCAATAGGACGGGGAGGCTGTACAATAGACTCAGAAACCGGAACTGTTTATCAGACTGTAGAAAACAGGCTTAAGGAGCTTGAAGCCCAGATTTTAAAAAACGGCTCTTCAAAAAGGAAACCATGATAAAGGTAAAATATTATGGAACTTGACCTTAATATAGATTTTTTAAGATATGATGACCTCATTGAAAATATTTCTTTTTCCAAAATTGAAGGTCGTATTGAAGTTGTAAAGGGTCTTGCTGTTGAAGCTTCTGGAATAGGTCTTGGAATTGGAACTCTTTGCGAAATTATCATGGATTCAGATTCTTCTGTTCTTGCAGAAGTTGTCGGGTTCAGTCAGGGAAGAACAGTCTTAATGCCATATGGTGATACAAGAGGAATAAAGCCTGGAAGCAGGGTTTTAAAAATTGATGATAAACCCCTTGCTCCTGTTGGCGATGCTTTTTTAGGAAGGGTCATTGACGGACTTGGAAATCCTCTTGACGGAAAAGGTGAAATTAAGACTGATATATTATACAGCCTTTACGGCAAGCCTTTAAACCCGCTTGAAAGAAAACCAATACGTGAACCAATGGATGTGGGAATTACTGCAATCAATACAATGATTCCCCTTGGAAGAGGCCAGAGGGTTGCCATTATGGCAGGTTCAGGTGTTGGAAAATCAGTTCTCATGGGAATGATGACAAAACATACCTCGGCTGATGTTGTTGTAATAGGCCTTATTGGTGAAAGGGGAAGAGAGGTTAAGGAATTTATTGAAGAAATTCTTGGAGAAGAGGGCATGAAACGTGCTGTTGTAGTTGCTGCAACTTCTGATGCTCCTCCCCTTGTGAGAATGAGGGGAGCATACCTTGCAACCACGATTTCAGAATATTTCAGGGATCAGGGAAAGGCAGTTCTTCTTTTGCTTGATTCACTTACAAGATATGCAATGTCTTCAAGAGATGTTGGTCTTGCTGCCGGAGAACCTCCTACAACAAGGGGGTATACTCCTTCATTTTTTGTAAAGATTCCAGTTCTTCTTGAAAGGGCTGGAGCTTTAAAAAACAGCGGAAGCATTACAGGTATTTATACTGTTCTTGTAGAAGGCGATGACATGAATGATCCTGTTGGTGATACTGTAAGATCAATTGTTGACGGTCATATTGTACTTTCAAGGGCTATTGCATCAAAGGGCCATTATCCTGCAATTGATGTATTATCAAGCGTGAGCAGGGTTGCCCGTGATGTAACTCCTGTTGAATATCTTAATTTAAGGGACCAGGCTGTAAGAATTCTTTCAAAATACCGCGATGCAGAAGATATGATTTCAATAGGTGCATACAGGGACGGATCAGACCCTGAAATTGACAGGGCAAAAAAGATTGCTCCAAAATTAAATGAATTTCTTCGCCAGGAAGTTAATAAAAAAATGAGAATTGAGCAGGCTTTTCCTCTTTTAAAAAGTATCCTTACATCTGTAAAGTGAGGAATAAATGAAAAAATTCAAATTTTCACTTGAGTCTGTTTTAAAATACAGAAGTTTTCTTGAAAAAGAGGCACGCCAGGCTCTTATGTCAATAAACCTTGATATAAGCGAGTGCGAGGGAAATATTGAATCAATAAAATATAAAAGAATTTTGCTTTACAAGGAACTTGAAGAGGAAACAGACAAAGGGATTACAATAGAATATTTTAATATGTATCAAAATTATATTTCTTCTGTTGACCAGAGGCTTGAAAATGAAAAAGCAAGGCTTATTAAGCTTTTAAGAGAAAAGGATATAAGAACTTTAAAATTAATTGAAGCAAGAAAACAAAAGGAAGCTCTTGAAAAACTTAAAGCCAAAAAAAAGAGTCAGTATATTGAAGAAATGCTTTATGAAGAGCAAAAGGAACTAGATGAAATTTCATCTGTAAAAAAAGCCAGGGAAATATGCAATGAAAGCTAAAACAATATTTTTGACAATTATTTTATTTTTTTCTTTAAATATTTTTTCAGGGCTTTTTTATGCACAGGAAGAAGTGCCCTCAAAAGAAGAAACAATACCTGAAGAATCTGGTGTTGAAGAAGACCCTCAGATAATTCAGGACCGTGAGCTCATGCGGGCTGTTTCCCATTATGAAACTTTAAAAAAGGAACTTGAAGAAAAGGAAAAAAGGCTTAATGAAAAAGAAGTTAAATTAAATCTTTTAAAGGAAGAAATTGAGCTAAAACTTGAAAATCTTAAAGTTCTTGATGAAAAAGTTAAAAATGCCATTGCCAATTTGAATATGGAAAAACAGGAGCATGAAAAAAGAATAATTGAAGCAGAAGAACAAAAGTATAAAGACCTTTCCAAAGTTTATGAAAATATGAAAGCAAAAAAAGCAGCCCAGATAGTAAACAATATGGATATTGAAGTAGCAAAAAAAATGTTTTCCTATATGCGCCCACAGGCAGCAGCTGAAATACTTGCCAATACCAATCCTGAAAAAGCAGCTCTTATAAGCAGTGCACTTACAGAAAAAGAAGAGCTTGTTAAGCAGTAGAATTTTATTGTTTTATTTGGCTGATGGTTAAAAAAACGCCGGTCTATTTCTAGAAGCCCAAAATAACAGTTCAGGAGATAAATTCATGCAAAAAAATAATAATGATACCCATAAAATTGAATGGCTTTTGAAAAAAAAACCGGATGATGTTTTAAACACAGATTTGCCTGAATATGGAGATTTAACAAAATTAAATAAAACCGGAATGATTTTAAATCTGGTTGGGCATGATCTTTTAAAGAAAATTGTTTCAGATTCACTTGAGCTTGTTGGAACATTTTCAGCAGTTCATGAAAAAAACGGAGATTATGCACTTGAAATTATTTCCTCAGACTGGTGCAGGATTCTTGATCTGGCATCAAGAAAACTATGCAAAACAAATGATAATGCAGACGCACTTAAAAGCGGTAAATGGATCTGCCACGAATGCTGCTGGACAAAAACCTCAAAAATTTCACTTGAAACCAAAAAGCCTGTAGATATTGAATGTGATGGAAATATAAGAATTTATGCAGTTCCTGTTTTTGCAAATAAGGAAGTTGTCGGTTCAGTTAATATTTCCTATGGAGATCCTCCAGTGGATTTGAAAAAAATATATGAAATCTCTAAAAAATTTGAAGTTGATCCTGAAATACTCAAAAAAGCTTCTCAATCCTATAAGTCAAGACCAGAATTTATAATTGATCTTGCAAAAAAAAGGGCAAGGTTTTGTGCCGGCCTTATTGGTGCAATTCTTGAATATAAACTCGCAAAATCTGCTCTTGTCGAAGAAAGTGATAAGCTTAAATTTGTAATTAATGCAGCAAAGCTCGGTACATGGCAGTGGAATATTCAAAATAATAAAACCGTATTTAATGAAACCTGGGCAACAATGCTTGGATATGAACTTCATGAACTTTATCCCTTTGGTTACAAAACATGGGAAAAACTTGTGCATCCAGATGATGTTGAAGATGCAAAAAATAAATTAAAAAACTGTATTGAGGGCAGGGTAAAAGATTATGACTGTGAACTCCGTATGAAGCATAAAAACGGAAGCTGGGTCTGGATTCTTGACAGGGGAAGGGTGATGACAAGAGATTTTATGGGAAATCCTCTGGAAATGTATGGAACTCATACTGATATTACGGAAAAAAAACTGTCAGAATCTGCTTTGCGTGAAAGTGAAGAAAAATTCAGAAGTCTTTTCCAAGATCATTCGGCCGTCAAGCTCATTATTGATCCTGAAACAGGTCGTATTGTAGATGCAAATATTGCTGCTTCCCAATTTTACGGCTGGTCTGTTGATCAATTATGCAGTATGAAAATATCTGAGATAAATACACTTCCTCCCGAAGAAATAAAAAAAGAAATTAACAGAGCAAGGAACAGGGGTAAAATCTGCTTTGAGTTTTCCCACAGAAAATCAGACGGTTCTGTTGTTAATGTTGAAGTCTTTACCAGCAGGGTTTTTATAGATAAAAAAGAATTTCTCCACTCAATTATTCATGATGTTACTGAAAAGAAAAATCTTGAAAAACAATTATTTCAGATGCAGAAACTTGAATCAGTTGGAAGGCTTGCAGGAGGTGTTGCCCATGATTTTAACAATAAGCTAAGCGTTATTATGGGCTATTCAGAGCTTGCTCTTTCAAAAACAGATAAATCAAGCAAACTTTATTCAGAGCTTGAAGAAATTCATAAGGCAGCCTTAAGCTCGGCTGACATAACAAGGCAGCTTCTTGCATTTGCAAGAAAACAGACCATTATTCCAAAAATTCTTGACTTAAATGAAGTAGTTGAAAGCATGCTAAAAATGCTCAGGAGATTAATTGGAGAAGATTTGAATCTTGTCTGGATTCCAGGACACTCATTATGGGAAACAAAGATTGATCCTTCCCAGGTTGATCAGATTATGGCCAATCTTTGCGTAAATGCAAGGGATGCAATAGCTGGTAAAGGAAAAATAATAATTGAAACAGAAAATATATCTTTAGATAAAAATTTTTTACAGGCTTCGTTTTTAATTCCTGGAGATTATGTTCTTTTGTCTGTAAGTGACAACGGTTTTGGAATGGATAAAGAAACAATTGATAATATTTTTGAGCCGTTTTTTACAACAAAGGCCAGGGGTAAGGGAACAGGTCTTGGCCTTGCAACTGTATATGGTATTGTAAAGCAGAACAGGGGATATATAAATGTTTACAGTGAAGTCGGAAAAGGCAGTGTTTTTAAAATTTATTTTCCCCGATACACTGGAAAGGAAGAAGGGATTGAAAAAAACTCAGATGATTTGATGATTAAATCAAAAGGTGAAACAGTTCTTCTTGTTGAAGATGACAGAAATATTCTTGAAATAGGCAAAAAAATACTTGAAGAGCTTGGCTACAATACCATTTGTTTTGATAAACCCCTTAAAGCAATAAGTTTTGCTTCAAAAAATTTGGACAAAATAGATATTCTTCTAACAGATGTTGTTATGCCTGAAATGAATGGGTTTGAACTTTCAGAAAGAATAAGCAAAATTATTCCTGAACTTAAAATTTTGTTTATGTCTGGTTATACTGCTGATGTAATTGCAAATCAGGGGGTTTTAAAAAACGGCACAAACCTGATTGAAAAGCCTTTTTCTCTAAAAGTACTTGGACTGAAAATACGGGAACTTTTGGACAAAAATTAATAAAAAAGGAGAGCTTTGTTGTACTCTGTTTAAGAAAAATCTGGTCAAAAAAATCTAGTTTTCGGTCAATCGCTAATTAATTTTTGAGGCTGATTTTTCTCCTCCAAAAAAAGCTGTTACTAAAAGCATTATTGTTGAGGGCCCGGGTACTAGTACAAGGGTTCCGACATTCTACCTGGTCTGAACTGTCTTTTAGCACCTCCCAGATTCCTGTATTATTTTACTGCTTTATAACAGCAAGTTTTGCAGCAAGAGCAAAAAATACAAGTCCGGCAGTTTTGTTTAAAAAAGACTGTGCTTTTTTTGATTTTGAAAACCATGTTCCAATTGTTCCTGCAAGAAAGGCAATTGAACCAAAAATTAAAATTGTTGCAACAATAAATATAAGTCCGAGAAAAATAATCTGAATGGGAACAGAACCCCTTTCAGGAGAAGCAAACTGAGGAAGAAAGGCAAGGAAAAATATTGAAACCTTTGGATTTGTAATGTTCATTATTATTCCCCTTGAATAAAGCTTTGAAAAGGATAATTTCTGCTGTTCTGAGTTAATAAATTCTGATGAACCTGCTCTAAAGCTCATCCATGCAAGATATAAAAGATATAACGCTCCGGCATATTTTAAAATATTAAAGGCAATTACAGATGTTTTAAATATTACTGCAACTCCAAGTGCAACAGCTGTGGTGTGAAAAATAAGTCCTGTACAAAGTCCTAAAGTTACAAAAATTCCTGAAATCCGTCCAAAAATTGCAGACTGGGTAAGTACAAAAATATTGTCAGGCCCTGGTGCAAGAGCAAGGATAACCGATGCTAAAAAAAAAGTAATAAAAACATCTGCAGGAATCATTTTTATCTCCATTGATTTAAAGTTGTTAAAAAAAATTACTGGCTTTTTATCACACAAATAAGGATTTAAAACAAAAATAATTTCTTTACATTTGAAAATTTATAAAATAGCATTTTTTTCATCTGAACTGAGCTTTGTTTTTAAAAGTATGGTTCAAATATAAAATATAGCTGGGGGTGCCTTTAAATAAGGCTGAGAGGAAAAAATTTTTCCAACCCTTGGAACCTGATGCAGTTAGTACTGCCGAAGGGAAGCCGAAAAAAATGAGATAATATTTTTAAAAGGCTTGCCTTCAAAAGAGGGCAGGCCTTTTTTGTTTTTAAAAAAAAGTAAGTTTTCAGTTTAAAGGGGAATGGCTGCTGCATTCTTTCTGAGCCTCATTCTCGCTTTGCTTTGATGCATGAGATAAAAAACTATCTCATGAAACCGGTTCAGAAAAAATACAGCATCCATTTTTCCAGGAAACTTGTTTTTTAAGTATTAAACTCAATAGTTACAAAAAAATACGGAGGCAGGATGATAATAATTTTAAACGGAAAAGAAGAAGAAGTTCCAAAGGAAATAACGCTTAATGATTTTTTAAAATCAAAGGATGCTGATTTTGATGAAATAGTAGTTGAGTTAAATGAATCTGTTATTGAAACAGAAAATTACAATAAAACAATTTTAAAGGAAAATGACAGACTTGAAGTTTTAAGGTTTGTGGGAGGCGGATGATGGAAGACTTTTTGGAAATCGGCGGAAAAAAACTTAAAAGCAGGCTTTTTACAGGAACCGGGAAATATTTCAATGATTCACTTATTCCTGAAGTAATAGAAAAATCTGAGTGTGAGGTTATAACTCTAGCTTTACGAAGGGTTGATTTTAATTCAAAAACAGAAAATGTTACAGATTATATTCCAAAGCACATGACTCTTCTTCCAAACACTTCAGGAGCAAGAAACCATGATGAGGCTGTAAGAATTGCAAGGCTTGCAAGAGCATGCGGATGCGGAAACTGGGTAAAGATTGAAGTTATTTCAGATACAAAATATCTTTTCCCGGACAACCACGAAACACTTAAAGCTTCAGAAATTCTTGTAAAGGAAGGTTTTGTTGTTCTTCCCTATATAAGCCCTGATTTTGTTGTTGCAAAACAGCTTGAGCAGGCCGGAGTTTCTGCTGTAATGCCCCTTGGTGCACCAATAGGTTCAAACAGAGGACTTAAAACAAAGGAAATGATTCAGATTTTAATTGATGAAATTAAAGTGCCTGTAATTGTTGATGCAGGAATAGGAAAACCTTCCCATGCCTGCGAAGCAATGGAAATGGGAGCTGACGCATGTCTTGTAAATACAGCAATTGCATCATCAAGAAACCCTGTTCTAATGGCAGAAGCCTTTAAAAATGCAGTAAGTGCAGGAAGAAAATGTTTTCTTGCAAAAGCAGGAAAAGTAAGTTCAAAGGCAAATGCTTCATCGCCTTTAACAGGTTTTTTGAATCAGGAGAATTAAAATGGATTTTTATGAAATAATTAAAGAATACAAAGACCTTGATTTTGATAGCATTTTTAACAATATAACAAAAAATCAGGTTATTGATGTTTTGGATAAAGAGACCCTTACAAAAGATGATTTTTTTGTCCTTCTTTCACCACAGGCTGAAAATTTTTTGGAAGAAATGGCAGTAAAGGCAAATGAAATAACCTTAAGGCAGTTTGGAAGAGTAATTACTTTATTTACTCCGATGTATATTTCAAATTATTGTATAAACAGCTGTGTTTACTGCGGATATAACTGCAAAAATAAAATTTTGAGAAAACATCTTACATATGATGAAATTGAAAAAGAGGCAGAATTTATTTCATCATCCGGATTAAAGCATATTCTTGTTTTAACAGGTGAAGACAAAAAAAAGGCAACTCCCGAATATGTCAGCAAAGCCTGTGAAATTTTAAAAAAATATTTTACAGCAATTGCAATTGAAATTTATCCAATGACAATTGATGAGTACAAAATGGTAGTTGAAGCAGGAGGAGATTCTTTAACAGTTTATCAGGAAACATACAATGAAGAGCTTTATGCAAAGCTTCATCCGGCCGGCCCTAAAAGCGACTACAGATTCAGGCTTGATACTCCCAAAAGAGGAGCAATTGCCAATATGAGGTCAATAAATATAGGAGCTCTTCTTGGACTTGCTGAGTGGAAAAAGGAAATGTTTTTTACAGGCCTTCATGCAGACTGTCTTTTCAGAGAATACCCTGACACTGAAATAAGTGTTTCACTTCCAAGAATAAGACCACATGAAGGCGATTTTATGCCGGATTATGATGTGACAGATAAAAATATGGTTCAGATTATGACAGCCTTAAGGCTTTTTATGCCAAGGTGTGGAATTACAATATCCACAAGGGAAAATATGGAGTTTAGGAACAATATTTTGCCCCTTGGAGTTACTAAAATGTCAGCCGGAGTTTCTACAAAAGTAGGAGGCCACACCCAGGAAGAAAAAGATACAGGCCAGTTTGATATTTCAGATACAAGAAGCGTTGTTGAAATGGCATCGGATTTAAGAGGGTTTGGTTATCAGCCTGTATATAAAGACTGGCAGTATATTTAGTGTTTGGTGAATCATTTTTAGAACCTAAATTGAGCGGTTTCCAATTTTAGTGTATTTTTGCATTAAAATTGGAAACCGGATTTTTTAAAAATATAAAATTTAAGACTAAAATAATGGACAAATTTATAAATGAATGAATTTGAAAAAGGAATTAATTCCTATCTTGGAAGGGAGAAATATTTTTTTTTAAAAGAAATAAAAATTGCTGTATTAGGTGCAGGAGGCCTTGGTTCAAATTGTGCCTTTAATCTTGTAAGGTGCGGTTTTTCAAAATTTGTTCTAATAGATTTTGATATTGTTGAACCGTCAAATTTAAACAGGCAGTTTTATTTTCTAAGTCAAGTTGGAAAACCAAAGGTAGAAGCTTTGAAAAAAAATCTTTTACAGATAAACTCTGCTATTGAAGTTGAAACCTTGAATACAAAAATTCAATCAAAAGAGGATTTAAAAGCATTTGATGATTTTGATGCAATAATAGAAGCCTTTGACCAGACAAAATATAAAAAAATTACAGCAGAATATTTCATGAAAAGAAAAAATCTTCTTGTTACTGGTTCAGGCATTGCAGGATATGGAAACAGCGACAGGATAAAAGTTAAAAAAATAAGTGAAACTTTTTATATGGTTGGAGATATGATTTCAGAGTCAAATGAAAAAAATCCCCCTTTTTCGCCTTGTGTAAATATTGCTGCTGCAAAGCAGGCGGATATTGTTTTAAATTTTTTTTTAGAAAACAGGTAGTTTATCAGGTGAAAACTTATCAAAAAGCCGTTCCATTTTAAACTGAACCGTTACCAAAGGAGAAAATAAATGGCTGTTTTTCAAGATACAGATATTTACTGCATAACAGATGAAAAGCATTCAAAAGGCCGTGATAATATTTTTGTAGTAAAAAAAATGCTTGAAAGCGGAATAAAAATTATCCAGTACAGGGAAAAATTCAAGCCAATGAAGGAAAAATATCTTGAATGTATTGAAATAAGAGAACTTACAAAAAAATATAATTCAACCTTTATTGTAAATGACCATGTTGACCTTGCAATTTTATGCAATGCAGACGGAGTTCATATAGGCCAGGATGACCTTCCTTTAAAAGAAGTAAGAAAAATTATGGGAAGCACAAAAATAATCGGCATTTCAACACATAACCCTTCCCAGGCAGTTGAAGCTGAAAAATCAGGAGCTGATTATATAGGAGTAGGGCCGATATTTAAAACTTCAACAAAAGTTGATGTATGTGAGCCTGTAGGTTTGACTTATCTTGATTTTGTTGTGAGAAATATAAAAATTCCCTTTGTTGCAATAGGCGGAATAAAGGAAAAAAATCTTTTGTCTGTTGTTGAAAGGGGAGCAAGGTGTGCGGCCCTTGTTACTGAAATTACAGAGGCTGAAAATATAGAAGAAAAAATTTTAAATTTGAGAAAGATTTTTAAATTGTAGAAATCTTTTTATTCTTGACCTTGCCCTAAGGGGAAAGTGGAAAATTTTTCTGGTTGGTGAAAAATAATGGCAGGTCGGGAATAAAATTTTTTTACAGTTAATTCAATGTGATTCTTAAAAAGTATTCTCCCTGCAAAAATCTTATTCATTGATTAAATAGTGGCTGGCCGAAAACAAGTATTTTGTTTCATTCAAGGAAAATGAAAAATTTAACCTTTAGGATACATTGAGTATTTTGAGGATTAAATTTTGAATCTGAATTTAGAATGGACAAAAAAGGCCGTTTTAGTTCAGCAACTAAATACATGGGGGAAATATGGAGCCTGAAAAAAAATTTAGTCTTTCTAAAAGGATTCAAACACTTAAAGAAGCATACCTGAAAGTAAAACCAAGCATTACAATTGAAAGAGCTATTGCCTACACAGAAATTTATAAAGAAAACCCAACTCTTCCTAAAAATCTTCTCCGTGCAAAGGGTTTTAAAAGAGCATGTGAAAAAGCTCCGATCCTTATTCAGGAGAATGAGCTTATTGTCGGCCATCCCTGCGGAAAGCCACGTGCCGGAGCCTTTTCCCCTGATACTGCATGGCGTTGGCTTAAAGATGAACTTGATTCAATAGGAGAAAGGCCGCAAGACCCATATTTTATAAGCGAAAAAGATAAAAAAATAATGAGGGAAGAGCTTTTTCCATTCTGGGAGGGAAAATCCCTTGATGAAGAATGTGAAAAAAAGTTCAGACAGGAAGGATTATGGGAATTTTCAGCTGAAGCCTTTGTAAGTGATTTAAGTTATCATCATACAAGCGGAGGCGGGGATACAAGTCCGGGCTATGATATAATCCTGTTTAAAAAAGGAATAAACGGCATAAAGGCTGAAGCACAATCTTATCTTCAAAAGCTTACCAGCGAAAACGACACAGAAAAAATTAATTTTTATCACGCAGCTATCGAGATTTGTGACGGTATTCTTGTTTATTCAAAAAGGGTTGCAGACCATGCAAGACATCTTGCCGAAAATGAAAATGATGAAAAAAGAAAGGCAGAGCTTGAAAAAATAGCTCATGTAAACAGCCGGGTGCCTGCAAATCCTCCGGAAACCTTTCAGGAAGCTCTTCAGTCTCTGTGGACAATTCAGTCTCTTTTTATTCTTGAGGAAAACCAGTGCAGCACATCCCTTGGACGTTTTGATCAGTATGTATACCCATGTTATGAAAGTGATATAAAAACAGGTGCTATTGATGAAAAACAGGCTTTTGAACTTATGAGCTGCTTTATTTTAAAATGTTCGGAAGTCGTATGGTATACCCCTGGTGCAACTGCAAAATATTTTGCAGGATATATGCCTTTTATCAACATGTGTGTCGGAGGTCAGAAAAGAAACGGCGGTGACGGAACAAATGAGCTTACCTATCTTGTTATGGATGCCGTTGCAAAAGTCGGTGTATATCAGCCTTCTCTGGCATGCAGGATTTATAATCAGTCTCCAAAGGAATATCTTGAAAAAATAGTTGATATTGTAAGAGCCGGAGGGGGGATGCCAGCCTGTCATTTTGATGATGCACACATTAAAATGATGCTTCGTAAGGGTTTTGATTATGATGATGCAAGGGACTATTGTCTGATGGGGTGTGTTGAACCCCAGAAGTCTGGAAAGATCCACCAGTGGACAGCAGGTGGCTTTACACAGTGGCCCATTGCCATAGAATTTGTTTTCAGCAGAGGTGTTTTAAAGTCATACGGAAGCAGGCAGGGGCTTGATACCGGCAGTATTGATGATATTTATTCATATGAAGATTTTGAAAAAGCCGTAAAAACTCAGCTTGATTATATTATTGATCTTACAGCTAAAGGAACGGTTATAAACCAGGAGCTTGTAAGAGATATGATGCCGACTCCATATATGTCACTGTTTGTGGACGGATGCATGGAAAAGGGAAAAGACGTTACAGCAGGAGGTGCCGTTTTGTATGATGGGCCTGGCACTATTTTTGCCGGACTTGGAACCTATGCAGACAGTATGGCCTCGATAAAGAAGCTTGTTTTTGACGATAAAAAATATTCATTAAAAGATATAAAAGAAGCAATGGATGCAAACTGGAAAGGTTATGAAAAGATCAGGAAAGACTGCTTAAATGCTCCAAAATACGGTAACGACGATGAATATGCAGATTTAATTGCAGCAGATATAATTGATTATACTGAAAAAAAGATTAACTCAAAAAAATCTTTATATGCCAGAATGATACATGGTACCCTGTCCCAGTCTTTTAACACTCCGCTAGGTGAGATGATAGCAGCTACTCCAGACGGCCGTTTGTCAGGAGCTCCCTTATCTGATGGAATGAGTCCTTCTCAGGGAGCAGACAAAAAAGGACCAACTGCAATTATAAAGTCTGTAGCCAGACTCAATGTTGAGACCATGAACCTTGGAATGGCCCATAATTTCAAGCTTATGAACGGATGTCTTGAGACTTCAGAAGGAAAACAGGGGCTTATTGCGCTTCTTCGGACAGCATCAGTTCTTGGGAACGGGCAGATGCAGTTTAACTATAATGATAATGAAACCCTGAGAAAGGCACAGGAAAATCCTGAGGAATACAGAGGGCTTATCGTAAGAGTTGCGGGTTATTGTGCTTATTTTGTGGAACTTTGCAAAGAGGTTCAGGATGAAATTATAAGCAGAACTGTTCTTGATGCCTGATTATTTGCCGGAGTCTTGAATAAAGATTCCGGCAAAAGTTTTTTACTGATTAAGAGCTTCTTTTATTTTTGAAACAGCAAGTTTAATTTCTTCAGGACTTAGTTTTCCTTCCTTGAAAAAAAGAACTTTTCCTTGTTTATCAACAATAATTACAGCAGACTCTTTTTTCTTCAGCCCCCATGTTTCAAGAGCTTTTCCTTTTTCATCTGTTACATAATATGCATAGGGAAATTCTTCCTGGCTTCCGTGAAATCTTGATGAAGCAATTTTTGATGTTCCCCACAAGGCATCGTCCATATTTAAAATTGTTGTTGTTTTGTATGGAGAATCAGGAAGATGTGCCGGGAAATCAGCTTCAATAAGAGCATCTATATAGTCTTTATTTATGTCGTCAATGCCTGTTCTTGCAGCAAGATGATAAATTGTTGAAACTTTACCTTCAATGTCTTTTGTCGACCATGGCTTGTAAGTAATTTTGGCATCTTTTTTTAAATTCATTTTTCCGTCTTTTATTTCATAGTCAAAAGTAAATATACCTTTGTCTTCAATGGAAACTTCAGGGATTTTTTCGCCTACTTTTATTTCAGCTGAAACTGTAGATGAAACAAGAAATGTTAAAATTAAAGCCTGAATAAAAAAAAATTTTTTCATTTTAATGCCCTTTTTTGATTGATTTGTGTTTGTTTTAAAAATTAGGATTTTATTTTAGAACAAAGTTTCTTTTATATAAATAAGAAATTTAAGGTCTTATTGCTTTTACAGAAAAAATTTTTTAAAGTTTAGACTAAGTCAAATCAAAAAAAGTATTAAAAAAAATTTTACTATAATAACACCGGAGTCAAAAATGAGAAAAAAACTTCTTGGTTTTCTAATTATAATATCTTTTACTTTAAGCGGATGTGCTGGTCTTGTAACCCATAAACTTGAAGGTTCAGTTTTTAAAAATGAAGATCAGGGAAATTTTCTGGAGCTTAAAAACCGGGTTATTGTTAAAAAAAATAATTTGGGTATTCCTTTAATAGAGGCTCAAAGTATTGAAGACCTTGTTTTTGCCTGCGGATATTCAGATGCTTCAGACAGGCTTGGGCAGATGGTAAAATTAAAACTTGTCTCAATGGGAAGGCTTTGCGAATTTGCAGGAGAAAATTTTATTGAGCTTGATTTGTTTATGAGAAGTCTTGATTTGAAAAAAAGAGCAGATTCACTTATTTCCGGATCAAGTGATGAGCTTGTTAAACTTCTTGAAATTTACAGCAATGGAGTAAATGCCTACATAGAAAGACATAAGGATGATTTAACACCGTCTTTAAAACTTGCAAAATATATCCCGGAAAAATGGACTCCATTTGATACAGCCTCAGTATTTGTAATGCTTAATTTTGCACTTTCCATGAATTTTCATGAGGAAATAACAGCCCTTCATTTTTTAGAAAAGGTTGATGCAGATAAAATTGCTTATCTTTTTCCTGTTTATCCAGATGAGGATCTTCCCTTTAAAGAAGCTGAAAAACTAAAAATTCTTGAAAAAACATCAAAAAAAGAAATGTTTGATTCTTTAAAAAAAGTATCTTTAATGCTTGAAGATCTTGGAATAAAAAAAATAGCAGCCTCAAACAACTGGGCTGTTTCACCGCAACTTGCAAAGAATAAAAAATCTATTCTTGCAAATGATACTCACCTTCCAATTTCACTTCCTGGTGTCTGGAATATGAAGCATCTTAAATGTCCTGAATTTAATGCTGCAGGAATTTCAGGTGCAGGATTTCCGGCAATTGTAGCAGGTTTTAATGGAAATATTGCCTGGGGAATGACAATGGTAATGGCTGATAATCAGGATATTTTTGTTGAAAAAATAAAAAATATAGATGGAAAGCTTTATTATTTTTATGAAGACAATTGGATTAAGACAAATGAAAGAAAAGAAGTTTTTAAAACAAAAGAGGGAAAAAACTTTGAGTTTATTGTCCATGAAACCATACACGGGCCGATTATAAACCAGACTTTTAAAAATAAAAGAATTTATGAGCTCCAGCCGGTTTCTGGTGAAATGGAATATGCTGTTTCCCTAAAAATCCCATTTATTGAAAATGACGACACCTTAGAGCAGTTTGTAAATTTAAACAAAGCAAAAAATGCTTTTGAAGCAAGGGATTGTATAAAGGAAATCAAAACTATTTCCCTTAATCTTTTGTTTGCAGACAGCGAAAATATAGGCTGGCAGGTTACAGGAGTTTATCCTGTAAGAAAAAGTGGAAGAGGACTTTTCCCGTCGCCTGGCTGGACTGGAGAATATGGCTGGGAAAAAACACTTTCAAACGAGGATTTCCCCTATCTTATAAATCCGAAATGGGGTTTTATTGCAACAGCAAATCAGAGAACTGTATCAAAGGATTTCCCTCATGTTCTTTCATCTTCATGGTATTATCCAGACAGGTTTGAAAGGATAAGGGATATTATAGCAGATGGTGAAAACGACTTTGAAAAAATGAAAAAAATGCACATGGATATAAAAACATATCTTCCTTTAAAATTAAGAAAATCAGGGATTTTTTCACCATTTTCATCAAAAATTAATATTATGATACAAAGCCTCCAAGAACCTTTTAAATCCGATGCAGAGGAAATTTTGGATATTTTATCTTCTTTTGACGGAGAAATGGAAAAGGACTCATTAAAGGCTTGTGTTTATTCTGTATTTTTGCATTGTGCTTCTAAAAGAATTTTTCTTGATGAACTTGGCCCTGAAAATTCATCCCAATGGGAATCATTTTGCGAAAATGAATACTACAATTATTCTCCAATACATGACCATCTTCTTCAAAGAGAAGAAAGCCCTTTTTTTGATGATATAAACACAGAAAAAAAAGAAACCAAATATGAAGTCCTTGCCTATGCATTAGCTGATACAAAAAAATTTCTCGAAAAAGAACTTGGCAAAAACAAGGGGAACTGGCAGTGGGGAAAACTTCATACATATTATTTTAAGACAGAAACTTCAAAACTTTCAAATCACCTTGGATTTTTTAAAAAAACTGCACTTAATCTGCTTTCAGATTACTTTAACAGGGGGCCTTATCCTGCACCAGGTGATCTTGGAACAATAAATGTTTCTGCAAATTCACCTTCAAAAAATTTTGATGTATGGATGATTCCTTCCATGAGAATAATTGCTGACTTTTCTCTTGAAGAGCCTTTTTATGCCATAAATTCTACAGGCCAGTCAGAACATCCCTCAAGCCCTCATTATGATGATGGAATAGAGGCATGGATTAATGGGAAATATTTAAATTTTCCGTTTAAGGAAGAAAATATTCAAAAAGTTTATAACAATTCATATGTTCTTACGCCCTAAATTATTTGATTCTATAATAATACAGATAAAAGCTGGTTTTGGGATCAGTTGTGGTAAAAAAAGTTAAAACTCAAATCCAGCTAATTTGATTCTGATTAATTGAATTTTTAATATAATAGGTTTGAAGAGCTTATAAAAAAAAGAATGCTTTTTTCGGGGATAGGGTACAAGCACAAATTGTTCTGCGTTTCCTCCTTTACAAAAAACGCAGCTTTCTCCTTTGTTTGAAAGAAACTCATTTGAATTCTTAAGATACAAATATTTTTTTAAAGACCTGAATTTAATAATTTTTGTGGGATTCCCTCCAACAATTGCAAGTGGGGGAATATTTTGTGTTACAACACTTCCAATTCCAATTACAGCACCTTCGCCTATTTTAACACCGCTGTTTATTATAACATTTCTTCCAATCCAGACATTATCCCCTATTATCACCGGCCTTTTATGTCTCTCAAAATTATATGGAATAATGTTTCCCTCAAAATTGTGGTTAACGGTCCATATTACACAATTGTATGATATGACAACATTATTTCCTATGCTAACTCCGCCTTCTGCCTGGATTTCTGTATTTGCACCAATGTGCACATGATCTCCATGGGTGAAAAATTCCTTACCAATGATTTTTACGTTTTCTTGAAGGCAAAGTCTTTTCAAAAGTAACTATCCTTTTTTGTTTTGATTAAAGTTTTATTTGTAATCTAAATTAACTGCATATATTAAACAAAGAAAAAAACAAAGTTTAGGTGAAAATATTTAATTTCTGGTAAAAAATGTCAATTGAAAGATTCTTTACCTCTTTTAAAAATTATTGCCTTTTTATTTTTTTCTGTTAAGACTGAAAAGTTGTGAATAATAGTAAAGGAGGTTTTATGGATAATCCAGGATTACTGATAGCAGTTGACATGATTTTGCTTTATCTGGTTCTTGGACCTGTTGTTCTTTTTGGTTTTTATGTGTTTTTTGACAAGCTTGGGCAGTCCCAATCACAAGTTTTCAAAAAGAAAAAAGATATGGCACTTCTTACTCCTTCTGAGCTTAAATTCGTTTTAAAACAAGGTCAAAAAAATAATCTTTAAGATGCAAAAGGCTTATTTTGGTTAATAGAAAATGCATCAGAGACAGGTTACTATGTCTGAATTTTTGTCTGAATGGAAAAAATATTTTACGTTTGCAGCGCTTTTGAGCTGTTTTGTTAACTTTCTTCAGCTTACGTTTCCCTTTTACATGTTTACAATTTATCGAAATGTAGTTGTAAGCTACAGTGGTTACTCCCTTGGAACTATTACGGTTGCTGCAATATTTTCACTTACTGTTCTTGGATTCTTTCATTTTATCAGAGCAAGGCTTTTATTCAATGCCGGAAAAAAACTGAATCAGAAAATAATTGAAAGGGTCTACTCGGGAATAATAAGAAATTATTCGGCTGCAGGGAGCAGGACTTATGTTCAGGGACTCAATGATATAAATACCTTAAGGGATTTTTTCTCAAGCCATGTTTTAAATTCGGTTTTTGATGCTCCCTGGTCTCCTTTTTATCTTGTTCTCCTGTTTTTTATTCATCCGGTTTTAGGGGTTGTTTCCCTTGTTGGTGCTTTGATTGTGATCGCACTTGCAGCACTTCAGGAAGTTCTTGTCAGGAAAAAAATGATTGAGGCCAATGTTAAAAATGCACAGAATCAGAGATTTGTTAATTCATTTTTAAATAATATTGATGTCATAAATGGAATGGGGATGTCAGGAGCTGTTTCCGACTGGTATGAAAAAGGAAACAGAGCTGTTATTTTAAATCAGACTCAAAGCAGTCTTTATGCAGGAGCTGTTCAGTCGGCTATAAAACCCCTCCAGAATATTGTTCAGGTTTTTATTTACTGCTTTGGTGCCTATTATGCGATGACAGAAGGTTTTTCAGTTGGCCTCATGGTTGCAGCTTCAATCATAATGGGACGTTCCCTTGGACCAATAATGCAGGTGACTTCAGGCTGGAAAACAACAATTCAGGCAAGGGAAGCCTTTGACAGGCTCATGAAGTTTGATGAATTTCTGAACAGACAGCCGGAAAAAATGCCGCTTCCTTTTCCTGAAGGTAATTTTCTTATTTCTTCAGTTGGATTTTCAAAGGGAGGCCCTTTTATTCTCTATGACATAAATCTTCGGATCAATTCAGGTGATTTTGTTGGAATAATTGGCCCAAGTGGTGCAGGTAAAACAACCTTGTGCAGGCTTCTTCTTGGCATCTGGCCTGCAACCCTTGGAAATGTTTATCTTGACGGGCAGGATGTATTCAAATGGGACAAGGAGCTCAGCGGAAAAGTAACCGGATATCTTCCCCAGGAAGTGGATTTGTTTCCTGGTACAGTTGCTGAAAATATAGCAAGGCTTGGGATTCCTGATATGAAAAAAGTTGAAGAAGCAGTTGATTTGTGCGGAATAAAGCCCTTGATTCAAAGCCTTCCAGACGGATTCGACACTGTTCTGGAGACCGAAGATGGAATAAAGCTTTCCGGTGGACAAAAACAGATTATTGGAATGGCTCGTGCACTTTATGATTCTCCAAAGATTCTTATTCTTGATGAGCCGACTTCAAACCTTGACGAAATATCTGAGCAGCTTATTATAAATGCACTTAAAAGGTTTAAGGCAAGCGGTAAAACAACTTGTATAATTGTTACCCATAAGCCTTCTCTGCTTCAGTGTGTGGAAAATATTGTTGTTTTAAGAAATGGAAAAGTTGAAATGTTCGGGCCAAAAGAAGCTGTTTTTGCAAAACTTACAGGCAATAATAATGAAAAACAGCTAAGGCAGGCAGGGGAAGGTGCAAATTGAAAGAATTTATAAAAAAATGTACACATTTTTTTGCAGCAGCTGGTTTTTTAAGCTTTTTTATCAATACTTTGTACCTTACATTTTCATTATATATGCTTGCAGTTTATGACAGGGTTCTTGCTGAAAACAGAATGTCAACACTTTGGATTACAACTGTTTTAGCTCTTGTTGCATTGGTGAGCCTTGGGCTGCTTGAATTCATTCGGTCTAGAATTCTTGTGAAAGCAAGTGTCAGGATGGATGAGCTTTTAAGCAGAAAAGTTCTCAAATCAATGCTGTCTGAACTTTCAAAGTCAGATTCTAAAGGCTACAATCAAGGCCTTCGTGACATTCATGTTCTAAGGAATTATTTGTCAGGAAATTCAATTTTTGCATTTTTTGATGCCCCTTGGATTTTTATTTATCTATGGATAATTTATCTTGTACACCCAATACTTGGGCTTACTGCAACTGCAGGCGGTGTTGTGATATTTCTTATAGGGCTAACTCAGTCTCTAATAACTAAAAAGGAAATAGCAGACCAAAATGAAAGCAAAAAAAAGGCAAATATTTTTTTTCAGAAAAGTCTTAAATCTTCGCACATGATACAAAGTATGGGGATGATAAAAAACGCATTTGATTATTTTAGAAGATATAACAACTCTGATGTGGAAAACCACCATAAACTCTCATTTAAAAACCATATCCTTGGATCTGTGAGTGTAAGTTTTAGATCAATGATGCAGGTTATTATATTTGGTGTAGGAGCAGCTCTTGTAATAACCCATCAGGCTCAGGCTGGAGTAATTATTGCTGCTTCAATAATCATGGGAAGGGCTCTTGCTCCGATTGATCAGGCAATAAATGCATGGAAGCAAACCTCTTCGGCTGTAGATGCTTTTAAGAATCTTGACGGACTTCTTAATAATTATAATCCTGGTAAAAAAGTTGAAATTGATGAGCTAAGAGGTGATATTGAAGTTTTGGGAGCAGGTCTTGTTGCAGGAGACAAGAAAATATTGAGTGATATAACTTTTTCACTTAAGCAGGGTGAGCTTCTTGGTCTTTCAGGTCATAACGGAGCAGGAAAAACTTGTCTTTGCAGAATGCTTCTTGGGATGTGGAAACCCACAAAAGGAAAGGTTACAATAAATAACCTTGAAATAGCAGATATAAATCAGGATATACTTGGTAAATTTATAGGTTATCTTCCCCAGGCTGTGGAATTGTTTCCAGGAACTGTAGGTGAAAATATAGCAAGGCTTGGAGAGCCCGATTCAGCAGAAATTTTAAAAGCTGCAAGGCTTTCAGGTGCACATGAACTGATTTTAAGATTTCCCCAGGGGTATAATACTGATATTGGGGAAAACGGCCTTAGTCTTTCAGGAGGCCAGCGTCAGAGAGTAGGGCTTGCAAGGGCTTTTTATAAAAGTCCAGGGTTTATAATCCTTGACGAACCTAACTCAAATCTTGATATTGAAGGCGAAAAAGCTCTTGTTGATGCTCTTAAAAATATAAAGGCACTTAATTCAACTGCTGTTATGATCACTCATAAGCCTGAACTTCTTTATCATGCAGATAAAATCCTTATTCTTGAAAACGGTAAAGTAAAACTCTTTGGGCCCCGTGATGAGGTTTTTCGCACAATTACAGGTCATGATAATAAAAATTTGGACAAAAGGCCGGATTCTGTAAAGTCAGAAAATAGTTCGGCTGGTAATGAATTCGGAGGAATTTGATGAATATTGTTTTAAAAAAATGGTTTAAATATTTTCTTCTAATGTCGGCACTTGGCATTTTGCTTAATATTTTATACCTTAGCGTGCCTTTATACCTTATGACCGTATATAATAAGGTATTGTTCAGTTTTAGCAAAGAGTCCCTTTTTACTTTAACAATAGGGCTTTTTTTTGCTTTGTGTTTTTATTTTCTTATAGATTTTATCCGCAAATATATAATGGTCACAGCAAGTGAAAATCTTGATAAAGATATGGCACCTGCAGTTCTTAAAAATATGCTTTTTTCAGATTATAATGAGAAGGCTTATTCGCAAGGACTTTTAGATCTGAAAATTCTTAAAAACGCAATCTCAGGTGGAAAGGTTGTTAATTACCTTGATATTCCATGGATTGGAGTTTTTCTGGCTATTTTATTTTATATTAATCACATAATTTCCTTTATTGCATTTTCAGGTCTTGCAGTTTGTGTGATTATTTATATGATTTTCAGGAATTATGCTTCAAAGAGGTATGTAATTCATGAAATTATGCAAAATGATCTTGATGATTTTATTAAAAGTTCTGTTAAAAAAAGAGAGGTACTCCACGGCTTGGGGATAGTAGACAATATCAGCAAAAAATATTTTTTTGATTCTAAAGAAATATTAAAAAAAAATACCCAGGCTGAAAAAGTCAAATCTGCTGTTTCTGCATGTATAAATTTTATTTCAATTATTTCCTGTTCCGGCGTTTTTTGTTATGGTGCTATTCTTTTTTTTGACAGTAAAGTTACAGAAGGAACTCTTATAGGCATTTTTGTAATAGCAATGAGAATTTTTTATCCTCTTGAGAAAGTCGCAGAAAGCTCAGCTGAATCAATAAAAGCACTTGCGGCATTTAAAAGGCTCAATAATTATATTCTGGCTCAACCTGAAACAGAAAGATTTGAGCTTCCAAAGCCTGAAGGTGCTCTTTCATTTGAAAATGTTATCTATTCCATCAATGGAAAGCCGGTTTTAAGAAATATCAGTTTTAGCCTTGAGCCTGGAGAATCTCTTGCTGTAATAGGGGCTGCAGGATCAGGAAAAACTCTTCTTTCAAGGCTTGCTCTTGGAATAGTGGCACCGAGTTCTGGAAAAATTAGAATAGATGGAGCAGAAATTTCACATTGGGATAAAGATGAGCTTGGGAAATATACAGGCTACCTTCCATCGAGGAAATTATTGTTTGAGGGAAGAGTAGATGAAAATATTTCAGGAATGGCTATTCCTGATTCTGATAAGGTAGTAAAGGCAGCTAAAATTGCAAATGCCCATGACATGATTTTGAAACTTTCAGATGGCTATAACACAACAATTTTAGAAGATGGTTATAATCTCGCTTCATCTCAGGTACAGCTTATTTCAGTTGCAAGGGCAATGTATAATGATCCAAAACTTGTAATAATGGATTGTCCCCATAATGATCTTGATGACAGGGCCCTAAAAAATTTTATTTTAACGATGCAGGCTCTGAAACAGCAGAAAACTACACTGGTTGTTGTTTCTGACAGGCCTGCAATTGCAGTTAATGCTGATAAAATATTGGTTCTTCAGGATGGTCAGATTTCTATTTTTGGTCCTGCAAAAGAAGTTTTAAGCAAATTGACAAACAGCTAATTTAGTGATTGGCAGGAAACTATGTTTTTATTCTGATTAAGCTAATAATTTAAATTTTAATCGGACTTTATGAAATGTAGTTTTTGCAGCACAACTAATGTAAAACAGGAGTATTTGATGGATAACAATAAATTACTTAATACAAATCCAAAATTTCTTATTGCAGCAGGTTTGGCTGTTGTTTTTGTCTTTTTTGGAGGACTGGCTTTATGGTCTTTGTTTTTTCCCTTTGAAGGTGCTGTAATTGCATCAGGAACTGTAAAGGTTGACGGAAAGAAAAAGGTCGTTCAGCATCTGGAAGGCGGAATAATTGATTCTATTTATGTTAAAGACGGAGATTTTGTAAAAAAAGGCGATCTTCTTATCAAGCTTAAAAGTTCTCAGGTGACTTCAAATGTTGAAATGCTTCAGGGTAGACTTTGGGCAAAACTTGGGCAGCTCGGAAGGCTTAATGCCGAGTTTTCAATGAAAGATGTAATAAAATGGCCTGATTTATTACTTGAAAATAAGGATAAAAAGGAAGTTCAGGAAATTCTTGAAAAGGAAACTGAAATTTTCAAGTCAAGGAAATCTGCACTTAGCGGAGAAATTGCTTTGTACCATTCCCAGATTATTCAGCTTGAAAACAGGATTGAAGGAGTAAATGAGGAGCTTTTTGCTCATAATGAAACAATTGATAATTTCAATGAAGAACTTGATGCAAAAAAAGAACTTTTAAAAGATAATTATGTGGGAAAGGTTCAGATTCTTGAACTTGAAAGACGTCTTTCAGAATACAAGGGAAAAAGAGGCCGCTTAAAGCAGGATATTGCCGAGCTTCATCAGAAAATTGAGGAATTCAAACTTAGAATTGAAAATTTAAAAAATAATTATCGCGAAGAAGCAGTAGGGCTTATGAGTGAAGTAAAAGATGTAATTTTTGAAATAACTGAACAGATAAAGCCTTACATTGATGCAAGAGAAAGGCTTGAAGTAAGGGCACCTTTAAGCGGACAGGTAATTAACCTTATGGTTAATACAGAAGAAAGCGGAGTAATAAGGCCTGGAATGCCTGTTCTTGAAATAATACCTGAAAATACGCCTCTTGTGATTTACGGAAAGGTAAATCCTCAAGATATTACAGTTGTAAAAAAAGATCAGAAAACAAAAGTTCAGCTTGTAGCATTTAAAAGAGATGAGCTCCCTCCATTGCCTGCTAAAGTTTCATATGTTTCAGCTGACCTTAAAACCGATGAAACTCCACGGGGCAATATTCCATATTATGAAGTTCATGTAAAAATTGATCCCAAGGTACTAGAGGAAAATTCTGCGTACCTTTCTCCTGGAATGCCTGTTGTGTGCTATATTACAACTGATAAAAGAAATATTATGAGCTATATTCTTGATCCGCTTTTAAGAAATGTTGATATGGCAATGAGGGAATAGTTTTTTTAATTTGTAATTAAAATTTTTTGATTAGCTAAAAATATCAGGCCTGATTATAGTCAGCCTGATATTTTTTTGTTTTTTTATTATTTTCCAGCAAGCATATTCATATTTGCAAGAGAGCTTAAATGATCATAAATCAGTCCCATTGCACCGTTTTTTACAAGTCCAGCAATTTCTAAATCTGAAAGAGCAAGAATTTTTTCCATTTCAATTACTTTGAAGCCGCCAATATTTTTTTTGTCAGAGTCTTTTCCATAAGTTATCTGCTTGTCTACCATTAGATTTTTTTCTGCAAGTTCTGAAAAAAGTTTTTTTGTGTTTTCAATTTCACCTAAATAGACTTTTAATCCATTTATAATTTTTTCACTGAAATTATTTGGTTTACCGTCTGCTGTAAAAAGTATTTCTCCATACTGATTTTTAAAATGAGGAGCTTCAGCATCAATGCATACAGCATATTTATCCTTGTCTTCAGTTTTTATCATAATAAAAGGGTAGGTTCTTATAAAAAAAGGGATATAAGGTACTGTCCATTTCCCTTCAGATGTTAGATAGTTGTTGTTTCCCGTAGCAAGAGAAAGAATCGCGTGTGGCAGCTCTGGCTGGTTTGCAGGAAATACAATTGGATAAAACCTTGATGCAGGCTTAATTTCAGAAAATGAAAGCTGGACAAGATTTGTTTTAGACGCAAATAAAAAATTGTCTGATTTTGTAAACCTTAAATCCTGATGTCCACTGCTGCCAAATGCTTCGATTTTTTTAAACATAAACTCACCTTTCTTTATTTAAATACAAATTTGAAAAAATTTAGTTATTTTTTTATTTTAATCAATATAAAGTTTGTGCCGTAACAAGTACAATTTGATTACTTAGCTGATGGCCGAAAACTGCCTTTTTTGTCCATTTATGAGTCAGATTCAAAATACTTTATATATCCTAAAGGTTAAATTTTATTTTCCTTAGACTCAATAAAAAATCCTTGTTTTCAGTCAATCATTGCTTATATGAAATAATTTTTTTAATTTATTGATATTTTTTTGGTAGATGCTGAATTTTTCAAGCCTTAATAAAATTTTTTTTAAATATTTTATTATAATATCAGGAATTAGCCGAATAATTTTATCTTTATTTTTCATTGAATAGTAAGAAGAACTTTTTTTAAAATCAAGCTTTGAATAATCAATCGTTTTCCAGCTGGGATTGTTGATTATTTTTCTAAGCTGTTTTTCATTCAGTTTTTTTAAAACCTTTTTTTTCCATATTAATTCGTAAGTCCTATGTAGCTTATCTCCTTTTTCGTTGTATGCGGCTGAGTTTTTATATTTATTATTTTTTGTCTGCCTTTGGCTGTAATAGGCAAGCGTTTTGTCTATTGCTGCTATTTTAAAATTAAGAGAAAATTTAAACCAGAAATACCAGTCTTCTGTATACTCAATATCTGTTGGAAAGCCTCCTGCAGAAAGGAATTTGTTTTTTTTTATCAGGACTCCATGAACAGGAGTGGGATTTGCAAAAAAAATATTTTCAAATCTGAAATCTTTGTTTTTGGGTGAGTAGAGATACCCGTTTTTAACTTTTGAAATATTGCCAGTTTGATCTATTTTTTCAATTACTACCTGAGTTTTTGCTGCAACTGCATCAAATTTATTGTTTCGTTCTAAAAAGAGAACCATTTCGTTTAGACATTCTTTATGCAGATAGTCGTCATCATCTAATATAAGTATATATTTACCCTTTGAATGATTTGCTCCTAAATTAACAGGGAATGAGCGTCCCTTTGGAATATTGTTGTGGATAACTTTTGTACAAACTCCTTTTCCCTGTGCAGTATTTTTTATATTGTCCACTTCATTTGTTTCACCGCAATCATTGACAATTATCCACTCAAAATTTTTGTATACCTGTTCACATAGGTTGTCGGAAAGCCTTTTGAGGGTTAAAGGCCTGTTTTTTGTTCTTGTTATGATGCTTACTAAAGGCTTAGTCATGTGAACCTCTTATCACTTTTGCAATTCTGTTTAAAAAGGCATATCCATACTTTTTATCTGGTTCAAGATGAGCACCCTCTGCCCATTCATTCCAAGCATTTATAAAAAGCAAAGATTCTTCTTCAATTGGGTTTTTTTCAGCATATTTATACATTGATTTAAAATATTCGTAAAATTTATCAGGAGTAGAGCCTTTATAGCTTATTCCCTTGCCTGGCCTTCTGGCCTCGTTATCCCATGAAGGAAAAGCTGCCCTGAATACAGGGAAATCAAAGCACCTTTCTTTTTCTGACTCAACAAGCTTAGCATAGTCAATCACCTGGCCCTGAAAAAATTGGTTTAGTTTTTCAACTTCAAGGGTTTCCTGTTTGCAGGATATTGGGCTGAACTGCATCATTGCATCTGTTCCAATATCTGAAGGAACCATTTTCTGCTGGTCAGGCATCATCACGTTTATAAGAAACAAGCCGTCGAATCCGTTTTTTTTGACTTCATTTTTCCAGCAAGCAGCTGTTTTTTGGAAGTCGCTATAAAGATGAGTGTGATATACAATAAAAACAGGTTTGTTCTTTATTTTTATATATCTTTTATCTTTGAATATAGTAATTAAGTAATTAATCAGATTCATGTCATCTTCATCATTATGATTTTGCTCAAGCAAAACTTCTTGTTCATTATTTTTGCCATTCTGGGAAAATCCGTGCCAGGTTCTTGTCCAGCTGTCGTTTGCGTAAAAAAGGCAAAAGGGCATTTCAATTTGCTTATCAATAAAAAGATTAACTGGTTTTTCAAGGATTCTTCTTCCATTGAACCAGTAAAAATAAAAACAAAAGCCATATATGCCATAATTTTTTGCTATTTCAGTCTGATGTTTTAAAACATCTTCGTGCAATAAGTTATAAAAGCCCATATCATGAGGTATGTGAGGCTGATAATGATCTATGTACTGAGGAAAGCCTCTTATCAGGTTATTCCATTCAGTGTAATTTTTGCCCCACCATTTGTCGTTTTCAGGTATTGAATGAAATTGAGGTAGATAGAGAGCAATATTTTTTACCTCGTTGATTTTTTTTTCTTCAAAATTATTGACCTCATAATTTTCAAAATCTTTTCCAAGTTCATTCATGTGTTTGCTTTGAGCATAATAAAAATCTGAATATTTTTTGGCATTTTTAATTAAATTTAATTTATCAATAAAATTATTTAATGAAAATTTGTTGATAATAATTTTGTGATAATATTGAAGTTTGGTTTTAATTTTTTTTAAAAGCATATTTAATTTTCTTATAATTTATTTATTAGTTTTTTTAAAAATCTGTAAATTTTTCTAGGAACATATAAAATCAGTTTTCCTATCCTGTAATCAAGGGAATTTACAACTGTACTAAATTCATTTGTTGATTCTTTTACAGTATAAAAAGTTTTGCCACAAAATGAGTTCAGAATCATTTTTGCAGGGACAGCAATTCTGAAGTCATAGTTTTCACTCCACGAGATATAAACCGGCATGCGTTCAAGAGCATGAGCTATAGTTCCATCTACAGGCAATGGCTCTTCAAGAAAATTATCTTCATTTAAATTCAAATCAAATAGTTTCTTTAAAGCATTTGGTCTATACCAGAACATATTTCCATAGGGCATTAGAGGGCTTTTTATGGTGAATGGATCAATTTGTTTTAAGCAATTCATTTTATTCCATAAACTTTTGAATAATTCTCTGTTGTCTCCCCATGTGTCACTTTCTAAAAGGATATTTGAGTAATAAAAAGGCTTATCAGGTACTATTATTCCGATTTGCTGGTTATTGTTTAAAAATGAAATAATATAATCCATTGGCCTTATCAGTGCCTCAAGGATTTCATTTTGCCATGACTCTCCAATCCAGCTTTCTTTCCAATCTGTTTTTTTTGTATGGAAATGGCCTGCTAAATTGTATTGGTTTAATATACTAGATATTTTTAGCCATGGAAGGACGTCCCTGCCCTTATTATCAAAAACAAAAATATTTTTTACCCTGTTTTTTATGTTTGATTTGTTAAATAAAGAAATAATTATTTGTTTTTTTTCAAGGGTATCTGTCGTTATGTATATGTCAAATTCAGATTTTGATTTTTCTAAATGAGCTATATAGTCTGATAAAATATCAGGATAATAAACATGGATATGTATTGCTGTTGTTGTAAAGTTTTTATGGGGCAAATTATGTTTAGACACAATAATTGTCTTGTTTGAGATATTTATGGAGCTGTCCGGTGATAATATACTATTAAAGTGCTCATCTATGAGATTAATCGGATATTCACTGTGTTTTGATATTAATTGCTTTAAATAATAAGGATTTTTAAAATTTAAAAAACCCTTTATTTTGACAAAAGGATTTTTGAGCTTGATTAAAAGATCTGGATGCCAGTTAGCAAAATCAGGATTTTCATTTTTCAGGTCAATTGTATTAATCCAAGCTTGATATTTAAATCCTGAATCAACCAGAAGCTTTGTTAGCTTTGTTTCATAACAGCTTATTACATTTCTTACATCCTGAAAAAATTCAATGTTTTCCCAGAAATTTTTAAAAATTTGAGATGATACTGTTTCTTTTGAAAAGGATAAAAAATAGCTTTGCAAATGCTCCGGGATTTCTTGGTTGGTGATGGGCATTCCGTTTTTTGTATTTTTGTGATTTGTTATACCCCAGAAATCGATTTTATTGTTTTCCATTGTTTCAAATATATTGGCCATTTCAAATAAAGGGCCAAAGCAGGTATCATTCATTAATGTTACTGAGTCAAATTGTGAAAAAAAATCCCAGCCTTCGGTTTTAAAAGTGTCTTTCCATGCTCCAAAGTCATAACCTAAATTTTCTCTTTGAATTACTTTATGAGAATATTTTTTGATTTTTTTTTCGTCTTGTTTATCTAGCCTGCTGTTTGAAACAAAAATTACAAATTCAAATAAATTGTGCATTTTTTCAAGAGTATACACAACATACTGAGAAAGGCTATTGTACTTGTTGTAATGTACAAATATTAAAGCTCTGCTCATGATTATCCTGTTTTTATTTCAGATTTTTTTTGTTTAAAAGTATTTTTAATGATCTTATAGGTTTTGTTAATTTCCATGATTTTGATTTATAAATTGATTCAATTTGTTCATTAAGCTCTTTGTTGATTTGTTGTATTTGATATTTTTCATTTTTTAATTGTTCAATTATAAGTTTTAATTCGGATTTATCTTCCATTAGAGTCTGGTTTTTTGTTTCTAAATTAAGTCTGTATTGTTGAAGCTTTTCATGCTGAGATATAAGATTTTTGTGATGGGCCATAACATTTTTTAATTCAATATCTAATATGTGGCCTTTTCTGCTAAATTCATGGATGGTAGAAGCTGTATTTTTTAGATAAGGGATTTCCATTTCGGTTAAAAGATTTTTTATTTCATCTTTTTTTATTTTGTTTTTTGTTAAATTTTTTAAAAGGGAATAAAAATTTTTTATTATTTGAGGGATTTCTTTATGAGTAGTCAAGTCATTGTCTGATGAGCAACTGTGTCTTAATTTTAAATCGATAAAATTATTTTTTAAAAAAAATAGTTTTTCCTGATCAAGGTTAAGCCTAAAAAATTCTGCAATTTTGTGGATAGATATTTCGGGTTCAGCCAAAAAATTATCATAGGAAACAAAACAAATATTTTCGTTTATCAAATTCTTAAGGCTTTCAAAAGCATGAATAAGCCACAAGTGAAGGCTCATTTGCAAATCAAAATTGTCCCTCGCTTTTAATGAATTTGCAACATCTATGGGATTTCTTAAAACATAAATATAATTGACAGGGACTTTAAGGTCAGAAAAAATTTTTTTCCAAAAGGGGAGAAGTCTTGTTATTCTTGGGTCTTTAACACCCCATAATTTATTTTTACTTAATCTGTCTTTTACTATTTTTTTTGCTTCCGTTTGAAGTAAAATACCGTCTTTAGAGTCTATAAGTTCAATTGGGAATTCATTTAAACTAGCCCAGTCCATGCCTGCGAGTTTTAAAATTTTATCATCAGTATTTACTATTTCAATATCTTCCCAAAATCCTTTTTCATTATGTTGTGCAGAAGGCATTAGATTGTCACCAAGGCTTACTCCCATGCACTCAAGAGATTTTGTTATAAGGCTTGTGCCGCTTCTGTGCATTCCGGCAACTACAATGCATTTTTCCATTAGAAAACCTTTATTTATTGTGGCTGATATAGTGAGTAATATTAAAGTCAATCATAAGAGTTTCAAGGCAGACATCATTTGTTATGACCCTAAAAACTACTGCATCAAGAATCCTGTGCAAAATTATTTCTTTGCTGTCTGCTATGGCAGATACACCGGCATTAATAAAATATGTCCCTGGCTGAAGAAGACATTTGAATTTAAAAATTAGAGTAATGGTATCTCCATTTTTTACAAATTCTATTCCTTCGCCTGTTTGAGCAGTAGTTTTTCCTCCAAGCTCAATGCCTGTAATATTTTTGATAAGCATGCCAAATCTTACAAACTCAGCATTTTTGTGAAATTTGACTTTGTAGTTAAAACAGTATTCTTCACGCCTTACCAAATGGTTAACTTGAACTCCGGTTAAAGTTGTAATTTTAAGATCAGTTATTGTACACCCTTGAGAAAGGTAGGCTTGGGAGCTTTTTGATTTGAAATTTGGATCAAAAAAAGGTTCAAAAAAACTGTTGTTTTCAGTGTCGTTTATTTTAAAATTTAGATTATCACTACACTTATTATCCAATGAGTTATTTGAAGTTTGAACTTCAGCTCTAATATTTTTCTGTGCATCAGGATCAGCATATAAAAGCTTCTGGTATTTTCCAATTACATATTTTGGTTTGCCCTGAAGAAGAAGTTCTCCATTATCAAGGAGTATGACTTCATCGCAGAGCTGGACAAGAATATCTGTACCATGGGATACAATAATTATTGTTGTACCGTTTTTTTTAAGCTCCCTTATTCTTGAAAAACATTTTCTCTGGAAAAGTTCATCGCCAACAGCAAGTGCCTCATCAACAATAAGAATATCCGGATTTATGCTTATTGCCACAGAAAACGCAAGACGGACAAACATGCCGCTTGAATAAGTTTTTACCTTTTGGTTAATAAATTCACCGATTTCAGCAAATTTTATAATATCATCAATTTTTTCTTCCATTTCTTTTTTTGTATATCCAAGAACTGCACCATTGAAATAAATATTTTCCAGCCCTGTAAGGTCAAAATTAAATCCTGCACCAAGTTCAAGAAGAGATGAAATTTTTCCGCTAACATGGTAAGTTCCAGATGACGGAGTTAAAACTCCAGTAAGAATTTTTAAAAGAGTAGATTTACCTGCCCCGTTTCTTCCTACAATCCCAATAGTTTTTCCTTTTTCAATTTTAAGGCTGATACTGTTTAAGGCATAAAAATTGTGGTGATATTTTTTTTTGAACAGATTAAATGTTTCTTTAAGTCTGTCAGATGGTGAATTGTAAAGTTTGTATATTTTTGTGAGATTTTCAGTTACAACTGCAAATTGGTTCATTTTTGGTCTCTTTATAAAACATCTGCAAAATGAGGTTTAAGTTTTTTGAAAACCAAAGCCCCCAAAATAAAAACAAATAAGGTAACACACCAGTAATACAGGGTCAAACGGTAATGCTCAAAAAACCAGACATTATAAATAAATGTGTTTCTGTAGCCTTCAACTATGTAGTAAACAGGGTTTAATTTTATAAAAAAAAGCATTTTTTCAGGGAGCATTTTTGTTGACCATATAATTGGAGTTCCCCAGAAAAAAAGCTGCAGAACCACTTCAAGCAGATGTCCCACATCCTTTACAAATAACTGAATGGAGGAAAAAAACCAGGCTGTTCCAATTGTCAGAACTATCGCACAGAACATATAATAAAAAACCTGAATCCATATAATTGAGGGCCTAATTCCATAGGAAACAGTTGTAATCATTATTATTATAATAAAAAAGGCATGAATAATTGAATTGGTAAGTATTTTTATCAAAGGGATTATTGAAGGCCTGAAACTAATGTTTTTTATTAAAAAGGCATATTCCCCAAGACAATATGCTGATCCCATAATATTTTCAGAAAGAAAAAACCATGGGATAATTCCAATAACAAGCCAGAGTGCAAAGGGAATTGTATCATCAACTTTGCCGACTTTAAGTCCATAGGTAAATGCAAACCACATAACCCCGATAACAGCAAGGGGTTTGAGAAATGTCCAGGGAAGCCCAAGGTATGAGCCAAGATATCTGTTCTGGAAATCTCTTTTTGTAAGCTGTGCAATTACAAATCTGTTCTGCCAGATTGCAAGAAGAAAAAAAATAAAGCTTTTTATAGAATAACTGATTTTTTGCATTTTTAAGCCTTGAATTGTTTTAGTACTTGTTTTGACCTAAAAAAAGATCAAGTTCTTTTTTCCAGTCATTTATTTCATAAAATGACTTTAATTTTGAATTGCTCATTGCAGAAAAAACCGGTCTTTTAGCAGGAAGATTGAATATATCAGATGATACAGGATAAATGGCCTGATTTTTTTTAAATATCTTGAAAACTTCACAGGCCCATTCATATCTTGAGCAATAGTCTGAATTTGTAAGATGAAAAAGTCCGTTTAATCCGTCATTTATTGCTTTTAAGGTTATTTGTGCAATTGTTCTTACAGATGTGGGAACTGACATTTCATCATAGGCAATTTTAAGGGTGTCATTTTTTTTTGCCCACTCCATAAGCTTGTAAATAAAGTTCTGGGTTCCGTTTCCGTATACCCAGCTTGTTCTGAATAAAATATTTTTTGATTTTGATTCTAAAACTGCATTTTCTCCAAACAGCTTGCTTTTTCCGTATTCATTTAAAGGGTTTGTTTCATCTTCTTCAGTGTAAAGATTTTCCTTTTTCCCGTCAAAAACATAGTCACTGCTGAAATGAACAAAAAAGCTCTGGTATTTTTCGCAGGCAAATGCAAGGTTTGAAGTGCCTATGGTATTTATTTTAAAGGCTTCCCATGGATTTTTTTCGGCATTGTCCACAAGGTTATATGCGGCACAGTTTATTGTAAAATCCGGTTTTACTTTTGAAAAAAAGTCCATGACCTGGTTTGCATTTGAAATGTCAAGCTGGTCATAGTCAAAAGAGTAAAGCTCTATATCGGTTTTTTTTTCAAGAATTCTTACAAATTCATTTCCAAGCTGACCTTTATGTCCTGTAATAAGGTATTTTTTCATTTTTTACCTGTCTGAATAATTTTTTTTGATCCAGTTTTTGTATTCTCCGGTTAATATGGAATCAACCCAGTCCGTATTGTTTAAATACCATTCAACTGTTTTTTTTATTCCCTTTTCAAAGGATGTGGACTGATTGAATGAAAGATCCTTTTTTATTTTATCGCAGTTAATTGCGTATCTTCTGTCATGACCTGGCCTGTCCTTGACAAATTTTATAAGGTCTTTGTAAGTTTTTCCTTTTTCCATATTCTTGTTTTCTGATGCAGGCATCAGATCATTAACTGACTCGCAAAGAAGGTTTACAATATCAATATTTGACATTTCGGTTTCACCGCCGATATTGTATGTTTCTCCCTTAATGCCTTTTTCAATGACTTTTATTACAGCTTCGTTGTGATCATCAACATAAATCCAGTCCCTTATATTTTTTCCGTCTCCGTAAACAGGAAGATTTTTTCCTTTAATCATGCTTAAGATCATAAAAGGAATGAGTTTTTCAGGAAACTGATAAGGACCGTAGTTGTTTGAGCAGTTTGTTATTGTAACAGGCAGATTGTATGTATGAAAATAAGCTCTTACCAGATGATCGCTTGATGCCTTGCTTGCTGAATATGGACTTCTTGGGTCATAGCATGTGGATTCATAAAAAAAACCTGTTTCTCCAAGGGAGCCGTAAACTTCGTCTGTGCTTATATGGTGGAAAAGCACTTCTTTTTTTTCCTTCCAGTTTTGTCTTGCAGTTTCAAGAAGGCTGAAAGTTCCTGTAATGTTTGTATTTATAAATTCCAGGGGAGACTCTATGGATCTGTCCACATGGGATTCTGCAGCAAAATGTACTACGCAGTCAATATTGTATTTTTTGAAAATTCTATCTGTATTATCAAAATTGCATATGCATGATTTTTCAAAAAAATATCTGCTTTTATAATTTTTTTCAATATCTGAAAGATTTAATGGGTTTGCCGCATAGGTAAGTTTATCAAGGTTTATTATACTGCCTTTAAAGTTTTTATTTTTAAAAAGGGTGCGTATGAAGTTTGATCCTATAAATCCGCATCCTCCGGTTACAAGAATATTATTGTACATTTTTTATCCCTGATATTTTGGTGATTAACGAAAATGGTTTTTTGCCCATTTTAAAATCAGATTTAAATTTTTTATTTTCCTTGAAGAACTGAAAAAAACCTTTGTTTTCAGCCAACCATTATTTATGATATCTGTTTAATAACATGGTTAATGTCTGGAAGCACAAGATCCTTTTGAGATAATTCTGGCTTTGAAATTTTGTATTCCTCAAAAGGCCATTTTACATTAATTGTTTTATCATTCCAGATTATTCCTGCGTCATTTTCAGGGCAATATTCCGAACCTGAAATTTTATAAGTTATTTCAGCGTCCTGTGAAAGAGTAAGAAAACCATGTGCAAAACCTTTTGGAATATAAAGCATAAATCTGTTTTCTTCTGAAAGTTCAAAAGCTACCCATTTTGAAAATGTTTTGCTGTCTTTTCTTATGTCTACTGCAACGTCAAAAATTTTTCCCTTTATGCACCTTACAAGTTTTCCCTGTTCTTTTGGGTTAGTCTGGAAATGGAGGCCCCTTAAAACCCCTTTTAAAGATTTTGACTGGTTATCCTGAACAAAGAGATCATTTATTCCTGCTTTAGCAAAGTCAGAATTTTTATATGTTTCAAGGAAATATCCCCTGTTGTCTTCAAACACTTTTGGTTTTATAAGCTTTACTTCTTTAATTTCAGTATCTAATATTTCAAAAGGCATTTTTTAATTTCCTGTAATAATTTATAGTTGAATTGTAAGCTCTATTGTTCAGCTGAAAGTGAGGCAGATGTATTATCATTAACTGAGCCTTATTTATTTTAAAGTTAGATTCAAAATTTAGTTTTCAGCCAATTACTGCTTATACAGCGTTATAGGTACGTTTCAGTTCTGGCTATATTTGTTTTTTTGAATATGCTCTTCCTTTAGAATGCGGATAAGGTATTCTCCATATCCTGATTTTAAAAGGGGTTTTGCAAGCTCTTCAAGTTTTTTGTCGTTTATAAAACCCATTCTCCAGGCTATTTCTTCAATACATGCAATTTTTTGCCCCTGACGTTCTTCAATTACTTTTACAAAATTTCCTGCCTCAATAAGTGAGTCGTGGGTTCCTGTGTCAAACCATGCAAAGCCTCGTCCCATTAATTCCACATTGAGTGAACCCTTTTCAAGGTAAGTTGAGTTTACATCAGTTATCTCATATTCACCTCTTTTAGAAGGTTTTATGGATTTTGATATTTCAATTACATTGTTGTCATAAAAATAAAGACCTACAACTGCATAATTGGATTTTGGATTTTCAGGCTTTTCTTCAATTGAAAGCACTTGACCTTTTGAATCAAAATCTACAACCCCATATCTTTCAGGATTTTTAACTCTATAGCCAAATACAGTTGCTCCATCTTTTTTTTGCGAAGATTGTATCAGTAATTTTGGGAAATCGTGGCCAAAAAATATATTGTCTCCAAGCACGAGACAAACTGAAGAATCTCCAATAAAGTCTTCTCCAATTATAAATGCCTGTGCAAGCCCTTTTGGTTCTTCCTGGATTTTATATGAAATTGAAATCCCTAGCTTTGAACCGTCACCTAAAAGGTCTTCAAATCTAGAGGTATCCTTTGGTGTTGAAATTATCAGTATATCCTTAATTCCTGCAAGCATTAGAGTTGACAGAGGATAATATATCATTGGTTTGTCATATACAGGCAAGAGTTGTTTGCATATGGATTTTGTTGCAGGGTATAATCTTGTTCCGCTTCCTCCTGCTAAAATGATACCTTTCATTTCTGCCTTTCTTTTTACTGGGAAATAAAATTTTTTTTATAATTGTTTGTATGTTTTTTTAAAAAACTATTAAAATCCTCATAATTTATTCATATGGAGAAATAATCTTAACCTTGATTTATGTCAAGATTTCATATGTTAGAGTCTTGCCTAAATATTTTCTAGATTAATTGGCAGGTGAGCTGAAATTGTTTTTTTGTCCATTTTAGCGTGAGATTTAAAATCAGAGTTTTAAAATGGATAAGTTTTTTTGAGGCTTATTTTTTTATATTTATTGAACTGAACAAGAAAATTCAGTTTTGGTCAATCACTAAGGAGCTAGATTGAAGATAGTATTTTTGATAACAAGATCAGACACAATAGGTGGGGCACATGTCCATGTAAAGGATCTTGCTTTAAAATTGAAACATGACGGACATGAGGTTGTCGTTCTTATAGGCGGAAACGGTGTTTTTGCCCAAATTTTAGAAAATCAGGGCATTAAAATAAAAAATTTAAAATATCTTAAAAGAGAAATTAATCCTTTTTATGATTTAATGGCAATTTTTGAAATCAGAAAGGAACTCAAAAAAATCAATCCTGATTTATTTACAATTCATTCATCAAAATCAGGCATTCTTGGGCGTTTAAGTGCAGTCAATTTTAAAATTCCGATAGTATTTACTATACATGGCTGGTCTTTTACAGAAGGAATATCCTTTTTAAAACGGAAAATATTTTTTTTGCTTGAAAAAATTCTTGTTCCGCTAACTTCAAAAATTGTATGCGTCTCTGATTATGACAGAAACCTTGCACTTAATTTGAAACTTACTTCAAAAAAAGATAAAATCATAACTATTCATAATGGAATACCTGATTTGAAAAGCTTTGATAATATGTCATGCTTTAATTCTTCTTTAAATATTGTTTTTCTTATGATAGCAAGATTTGACAAGCAAAAAGACCATGAATCACTTCTTTATGCAGTAAAAAAAATAGATGATGTTAAGATTGATCTTATTGGAAGCGGTAACGATTTTGAAAGGATTAAAAATCTTGCAAAAAAACTTAAAATTGATGAAAGAGTAAGATTTTTAGGTGAATTTCTTGTAGATGAAAAAGTTTTTAAAAATTATCAGGGCTATGTCCTTATTTCAAACTGGGAAGGCCTGCCAATTTCAATAATTGAAGCAATGAGAGCAGGACTTCCTGTTGTTTCATCAAATGTCGGCGGGTGCTGTGAAGAAGTTTTTGATGGTTTTAACGGTTTTTTAATTCCAGGCAATAATATTGAAATTCTTGCACAGAAACTTTCTATTCTTAACAAAGACAAAAATTTAAGAAAAATTTTTGGTGAAAAAAGCAGAAAAATTTATGAGGAAAAATTTGAATTTAAAAAAATGTATAATAAATACATTAAACTCTACAACTCTCTTTTAGAAAACAAACTCGGATAAATAAAAATGGTTAAAAATGTGCTTTTAACAGGTGCAGAAGGCTTTATTGGGAAAAGACTTAAATTTTTTTTGAAAAGTTCAGGATATAATGTAAAATCAGCCGTATGGAAAAAAAACAAGAATTATAAAAAATCTTCTTGCAATGATTTTTGTTTTGAAAGAATTAATTCACAAACAGACTGGTCAAATGCCTTTAAATCTGAAAATATTGACACAGTTATTCATCTTGCTGCAAGAGTGCATATACTCAAGGAAACTTCGAAAGATCCTTTTACCGAGTTTTTTAGTGTAAATTGCCAAGGGACAAAAAAACTTGCAGAGGAAGCTTCTAAAAATAATGTCAGGCGATTTATTTTTTTAAGCACAATTGGAGTTAATGGAAATTTTACAATTGATGCTCCATTCAGTGAAAAATCAAAAGTATCCCCCAAAAATTACTATTCTATTTCAAAATATCTGGCTGAATTGGAACTTTTAAAAATTGAAAAGCAAACTGGAATGGAAGTTGTAATATTAAGACCTCCTCTTGTATATGGGCCAGAAGTTGGAGCTAATTTTTTAAAATTATTGAATCTTGTAAATAAAACTAAATTCCTTCCCTTTAAAAATGTTTCAAACAAAAAAAGCTTTATCTATCTAGATAATCTCTGCCATGGAATATTATTGTGTATAGAAAATAAAAAAGCAGGGGGAGAAATTTTTCTTATAAGTGACAGTATGGATATTTCAACTAAAGATCTTGTTTTAAAAATTGCTGAAAGTATGGATAAAAAAATAAAATTATTTTCTTTGCCTGATACCTTTGTTCAAAAAATTTTTTATTTATCAGACAGGCCAAGTACTTATGACAGTCTTTGGAGATCACTTGAAATTGATTCATCAAAAATAAATATGAGTCTTGGATTTAAACCACGGGTTTCTTTTGACAATGGAATTTATCTTACAGTGGAAAATTATTTGAGAACCATTAATCAGAAAAATTAAATTGTCTTTTTGTTAAATTTATATATGCAAATTTGATCAGATTCTATTCATTGCAATGAGAAACTTAAAAATAAGGCTGTCAAGCTGAGACTGTCTTTGAGGCTTAAATTTCAGTGCATAAAAAAACCTTTTAAAAAAATTTTTATGGCCTGCCATTTTAAGAAAAAAAGATATATCCTGTTTTTTTTCTTCAGGAAGTTCATAAAAATAGGCTCTTAAAAATTCTTCAATCTGTTTTCTTGTTTCTTTGTTGTTCTTTTTAAATCTTTCAAATCTTTTTTGCCAAAATTTAAGCCCTTTTGATGATCCAATAAGATTGTTTTCATGCTGTCTGTAGTTAATTGAGGGTATATTGTCAAAAACAATGTTTCCAAATGCTGAAATAACTGTATATATCCAGGCATCGTGCATTTTGAGTTTTGAATAATTTATATTTTTACCGCAAAGAATCCCAGCTGCTTTTTTGTTAAGTAAGATTGTGCATCCTGTTACAATATTTTCTAATAAACTGTTTTTAAAAGAAATTTTATTTATTTCTACAGATTTGTATAAAAAATTTAAATCATTATCTACAATATTAAGCCTTGAAAAATACATTAAAGGCAGATCCTGATTTTTACAGGATAAAAAAGCAACAGCTCTTTCAATTTTATTTTTGAGCCAGACATCGTCTTGATCTGAAAAACCTACAAAATCAGCATCTGAAGGTATTTTTTCAAGAAGAGTCATAAAACTTTCAATAACTCCTTTATTCTGACCGGTAATAATTTTTATTGATTCAAATTTTTTTTCATAGGATTTTAAAATTTCTAAGGTCGAATCAGTTGAACCGTCATCTCTTATTAAAATATTTATATTTGGATATGTCTGGTTTAATATGCTTTGAATCTGAGCTTCAAGATATTTTTCACCGTTATAAGTAGACATTGCAATATAAACTTTGGGAGTATTCATCTTTAATTCCTGATTTTAAGAAATTATAATAATAATTTTTTTAAAGCTCTTCAGGGGAAAAGCAAAGCACGTCGTCAATTTTATCTTTATTTAAAAGAACCATGATAAGTCTGTCAATACCAAGTGCATTTCCCGAAGCACTTGGCATATTATCAAGGTCTTTTAGAAATTTATATGGAAGTTCTGATACAGGCAGGTCTTTTTTTAGTCTGAAATTGATTGAGTCTTTAAATCTTTTTTCCTGTTCATATGCATTTGTTAGCTCGCTGTAGCAGTTGCATATTTCAATTCCTGAAATAAAAAGTTCAAAACGCTGGCAAAAATTAGTGTTATTTTCGCAAAGTTTTGAAAGAGATGCCTCTGATGCCGGAAAATCATATAAAAAAACAGGGCTTCCAAACCCAAGTTTGGGACATATTTCTATTCCGAAAATTTCATCAAAATTATTCAAAACTTCATCAAAAGAGCGGCTGGTATATTTTTTTACAGCATCAAAAACACTTAGTCTTTCAAATTTTTTGTCAAGAAAGGTGTCTTTATTTTGCCTTGTTATTTTATTTATGGAAAATTTTTTTGCAAGGTGAATAATTAGTTCTTGGGTTTCTTCCATCATATCAAAATAATTTTTACCTGTTTGATACCATTCAAGCATGGTCATTTCAGGGATATGAAATTTGCCCCTTTCATTTTTTCTAAAGGCCTTACATATTTGAAATATTTTTTCATGTCCTTTTGCAAGAAGTCTTTTCATGCATATTTCAGGAGAAGCCTGTAAAAAATAATTTTCAGATAAAAAAGGCTCAATATGATCTTCTGGAATAATTGAAGGAAGTCGTATTGGTGTTTCAACTTCAGTATAATTTTTTTTAAAAAAGAAATTTCTTACTTCAAAAATAATTCTGCTTCTTTTTTCCAAGGTTTTTTTCATTTGAAAGTAACTTATTTTTTTAAATTAAACCTGGATTGAGCGATTTTTAAGTTTGCTGCATATAATGGCCTGATTGTATCAGGCTATACTTTTGCTATGTTTGATGCAATTTAGTGCATAAGATACAGTAAAAGTGGCGAGCTCACAGGGTTTCATATATTTAGTTGCTGAACGAAAACGGCCTTTTTTGTCCATTCTAAAGTCAGATTCAAAATTTAATCCTCAAAATACTAAATGTATCCTAAAGGTTAAATTTTTTATCTTCCGTGGACTGAACAAGAAATTTTTGTTTTTGGTCAATCACTATTTAGATATAATAGGCTTAATTTTTTTAACTTTAAAAATATGAAACGCTCAATTCAGGTTATAAATAATTTTAATCATGGAGTCATAAAAATTGCTCCGGACAAATAATCACGGAGCAATTTAAGATCATATTCCACATGCTGTCAATTTAAGATTAATGTTTTTTTCTTTCGAACCTGTCATTTTTGTTGTCATGGAAATAATTAATTTCTGAATTAGATTCTTTGTACCATGCTTCAGCCTGTAAAAGACATTTTTCACAGACATTTACAGGAGCATGAATTCCTGTGATTTTCCATCCCCTGTCAGATTCTGAGTCAATTTTTAATGCACCTCCGCATTTGTCACAGTTTGTAATATACTGAAACTGTCTTTCATAAATTCCGTCTGTGTCATACATTATATTTCTTTTTCTTTTAAATATTGGATCATTCCCATAAATTTTTTTCTTCAGGTTATGTCTTGAGTTCCAGACATCAAAAACCTTTTCACAGACATTTTTTATATATTTCATTGTTTCAGGGGATTCTTTAAGGTTTTTTGGATCATAATCTGGTTCCATCACCTTTGAGTAGTCAATTCCTGCCATAGCAAGAATTATTCCTGCATTTACATACGGAAGAGCTGCTTCAATTGAGTATCCGCCTTCAAGAACTGCAATATCAGGATTGAGAAGGGTGGTAAGTTTTGCATAGCCCTGAGCTGTAAAGTTCATGTTTGTGATCGGGTCTGAATAATGATTGTCCTGGCCTGCTGAATTTACTATTATATCTGGTTTGAACTCATCTAAAATTGGAAGCACGCAGTTTTCTATTGTATATAAATATCCTTCTTCTGAAGTGTTTGGGGGGAGTGGTATATTCAGGGTGTAACCGCAGGCATTGGGGCCTCCAAGCTCATCATGGAAACCAGAGCCAGGATAAAGAGTTCTTCCGTCCTGGTGGAGTGAAATAAATAAAACATCTGGATCATGCCAGTAAACATCCTGAGTTCCATCTCCATGGTGGCAGTCTGTATCAACAATTGCAATTTTTTTGTATCCGTGTTCTTTTCTTAAATATTCGATCATAATTGCTTCAATATTTATATTGCAAAATCCTCTACCGCCGTGAACAACCCTCATTGCATGGTGTCCAGGAGGCCTTACAAGTGCAAAGCCCTTGTCTATTTCACCCTTTGCAAATTTTTGTGCTATTGCTTTTGCCCCGCCTGCACTGATGAAGTGGGAATGTGTAGTTACTGATTCAATATCCGGCACACAGAAATGAGCCCTGTTTATTTCATTTTTTGTGACTTCCAAAGGCTTGTATTCAATTATCCCATCAATATCCATAATTCCTTCTTCAAAGACCTGATCCTTTGTATATAAAAGCCTTTCTTCCCTTTCAGGGTGGGTTGGATCTATGGCCCAGTCAAAGGCCGGGAAAAATACAAGACCTGTTTTATTTTTAGCTTTAAGCATTTTTTCTCCTTTATGCGGATACAAGACCTGGCCTGACCTGAAGAGTTATTCTTATATTTTTTCCTGATGATCTGTATCCCCTTATCATATTAAAAGACATATCTTCTATGGTTTCAATTTCTATGTTTTTCATGTTTGCACCCATTTTTTCAGCCTTTGCATACAAAAGAGCTTTAGCCTTTGCATAGGCATCTTCTCTTGAGTAGTTTGAAGATATGGATTCTTCATAATTTTCTGAAACAGCATAGGCTTTTTTACGGGCTGTGTCTGCAAAAAGGGTTACAGTACAGGTAGGCTTTGCCATTGCTGCCCCTTTTGCATTTGCAATGCTGAAATTTTCAATAGGCAGTGTTTTTATGCCAGACAGTTTTTCTATTCTTTTTGCAAAAACACCAGCCGGAGCTCCAAGTACAAGAATTGCCTGAGGGTTTAAAACATAGCCATCCAGAAAATCATGGAGAGTGTAGACAGGTTTGTTGTTAATATCTGAAACCATGCTATTAAATGAATCAACTATATATTGTGCAGTAATGTCTACTATTTTTTCTGCTGTTTCTTTCATTGGAATATTAATTTTTTCAGAAATTGATTTTATTCCTTTTTTTGCTTTTTCAAAATCTCCTTCATTTATTTCTCCAAGAAAAACAAGGGCATCTGTAGGTGTTGGAAATCCTCCGCCAAAAGCCATTGCCGGTCCTTTCCTTTCAGGACCTGCCAATATTTTTGAATTTTCAACTCTTACAAAACTATCTCCGCCTGCACCAATTGATCTTGTTTCAATGGCCCTTATAAGGGTTTTGATATTTTGAATTTTAATTCCGTTCTGAGCTATTACAGGAACTCCTTTTGCAAGAACAGCTATGTCTGTAGTAGTTCCGCCTATATCAAGAATAATTGAGTCAATATTTTTATCTGAACTAGGAAGTGCACCCATAACACTTGCAGCAGGCCCTGAAAATATGGTTTGTGCAGGGAATTTTAGCGATTGTTCAAGGGGCATTGTTCCACCGTCTGCTTTTAAAATGTGAACTGGAGACTTTATTCCTCTTTCAATAAAACTTTTGTTTACAGATTTAAAAAAAATTTCATAGGAATCGTAAACAGCAGCATTCAGCCAGGTTGTATTAATCCTTCCAGGAAAATTAAGATGACCTGAAACATTGTGCCCCTTGAATATATTTTTGAAATTTGCTAAAAAAATTTTTTCTTTTTGGTTTTCGTGTGAGGGATTTCTTGGTGAAAATTTGGATATAACAGCAATATTTTTTATACCTATTTTTTTTATGTCTTCTGAGACTTGCCTTATTTCCTGCTCGTCAACAGGTAAAAGTTCTCTTCCCCTGTGATCAAGAGCTCCTTTTGCAACAAAATAATAGTCTCCTGTTTTATAAAATTTGGGATCAATTCCAGGGCCTGCTGATACAATAACTGCAACTGGAGAAGTTTTTTTTTGTACCACAGCATTGGTTGTAAGAGTGGTACTTAAAACTGTTCTTTTGATTTTTGATGGGTTTGTATTTTCAATTAAAGAGTCAAGAGCCTTAATAACTGACTCATATAAATTGTCTTTTTTTGTAGGTATTTTGGCTGATTTTATGATTGTGTCACCAGACAGAAGAACGCCGTCTGTATGTGTGCCACCTACGTCTATACCGATTATCATTTTTTACCCCACAGATTTAAATTATTGATTTGTAGCAGATCTAAATTGAGGGGTTCCCAAGGTCCGTGTGCATTAATGCCAAAGTGTATGGGATTTTTATTTTCCTCTGCATTTGGAGCCTAAAGTACTAGCTACACTGAATTTAGGGAAACCCAAAAGGCTGTATATTTTTAAAGACAAACAATTTATTTAGTTGCTGAACTAAAACGGCTTTTTTGTCTATTCTAAGGTTAGATTCAGAAAAATAAGCCTCAAAATAGTCAATGTATCCTAAAGGCTAAATTTTTCATCTTCCTTTAAGGAAACAAAATTATCGTTTTCGGCCAATCACTATTTAATAAATTTTTAGTTTAAAAATATACAGTACTCAATCAAAGTCAGACTATATTCAATATTTTAAATTGTCAAACAAGGCGGCATTTATTTGGTTATGCTTTTTCCTGAATCATCTCAAGCTCTTCAGTTGTGAGAATCTTGTCTATGTCCAGAAGTATTTTTACTCCTCCGCCTGTTTTTGCAATCCCTTGTATATAAGTAGTGTCAACCTTTGTTCCAAAAGATGGGGCCTGTTCAATATCATCTGGTTTTACTGGAAGAACTTCTGAAACTGAATCAACAACTATTCCCATTGTAATTATTCCGGCTTTACCTTCAACTTCAACAACAATTATGCATGTCCTTTCTGTATACTCAAGCGGAGGCAGGGAAAATCTAAGTCTTAAATCAAGAACAGGTATTACTTTTCCTCTGAGATTTATTACTCCTTTTACAAATTCAGGAGTCTGAGGGACTGAAGTTATGGGCATGAGACCTATAATTTCTTTTATTTTTAAAATACCTATTCCGTATTCTTCATCAGCAAGGGAAAATGTAAGGAATTTGCTGTCAATGCTTTTATCACTAGAATCTAAAGTCCTTTGATCTCTTGGGTTGTTTTCCATATTGCCTCCTGCTTTAATTGATTTCATTTTTTTAAATTTTTTTGGGATAAAAACTGTTTTTCCGTTTTTTAATATTAGATTCAGAAATTAGTAATTAAAAAATTGAAACTGAATTTTTTGAAAATGAGCAAAAAATTATTTAAGGTTTTTTATTGAGCATTAATTAAATTTTTTAGGTCTGTTAACTAGCTGCTGAACGAAAACAGCCTTTTTCATTCATTTGGGGGCAGATTCAGAAAATAAGCCTCAAAATAGTCAATGTATCCTAAAGGTTATTTTTTCATCTTCCTTGAAATGAACTAAAAGTACTAGTTTTCGGCCAATCACTAACTAAATGTCTGAGCAAATATATTATCACAGTCTGAGACTGAAATCTGATTAAATTCTGGAATTGTCCATTTTAGTTTGATATTTTCATTTTGCAGTAAACTTTTGTTTTTAAGATTTTTGTTTATTCTTGATGAAAATACTTGTGCTCCCTCAAAAGGGGTATTTGTAAGAACAATTGCAAAATTATTGTTGTATCTGCAGCAATAATCACTTTTTCTTGAATCTTCAAGCAGAACTTCGCTTATTTGAGAAAGAATTTTCTCAAGAAAAATATGTCCTGACTTATCCCTTATTTGTGAAAAATCAACAACTTCTGCCATTAAAACTGATAGATCGGTTTTATATCTTTTTGCTCTTGAAATTTCTTTTGGAATTATTTCAAAAAACCATTTTTTCTTGTAAAGACCAGTTAGTTCATCCCTCATAGGAAGCTTGGTAAGCCTTGATTTTGTTTCAAGAAGTTTTTTTTCAAGCCTAGATTTTTCCTTTGTTCTGAAAATAATTCTTTGAAGTGAAGTTCTTTTTATTTTATCTTTTTGCATATATTCAAAGGGGATGTTTTTGTAATCTCCGTATGAGCATATTTTTTTTCTTTTTTCCAGCAAAATAATAATAAATGGCCTGTAATTTAAATTAATATTTTCAAGAACATTAAAAATAGATAAAGAATCAATAAATTCTTCGGTAAAAACAAGATCAAAATATTTTTCTTTGAGTTTTTGTTTTGCTGATTCAAATGAAACTGCTTCAAAAATTTCTGTTTCAGGCGAGTTTTTCAGGTAAATTCTTATTTTTTTAATTATGGCTTTATCTTTAATGATGCAAAGGATTTTTATATTTGTGCAGTTTTTATGTAATTGGTACTCAAAGGCTGATTCCTCATAATTTAGAGACTGAATTTTTTTTATGTTTTCAGTAATTCTTTGGCCTGATTCAATTATTCTTTCTGCTTTTTTTAGGATTTTTGGATAATCTTTACCTTCTGATTTTAAAACCTCTGCATTGCAGATTAAAGTTGTAAGAGGCTGAGTCAGTTCTTTTGCAATTTTGTCTGTTATTTCTAGTAATGTTTTTTTTCTTTCTATCTCAAGTTTCAAAAGTTCAGGACTGATTTGAGAAGGCTTGTTTTTTTTTGAATTTATTGACGAAAATATTTTAGCTAAATCAAGGTTGAATTCAATTCTTTTAGTGATATTTTCGTTTGTTTCTTTATAGTTAATAAAATCTATTATCAAATTTTTTTGGGGCATAATTTTTGAATAATTATTTTTTTGAATTATAAGCACAATTTGTTTTTCATTTGAATCAAAGGCAATATCCTTTATTTTATCAAAGCAATTGTCTTCAACTATTAAAATATCGTGTCCTTTTTCTAATTCATTAAAGGAAAAAAAACTTTTGTAATTGCAGTTTATTTTGACAAAGCTTTTGGCAAATTTTTCGAGGATAGATTGAGTTTCAATTAGATAAAAAATATTTTTCATATTTTTGCCCTGGTTTAACTGAAATGTTTAAGAAGCAAATAGGAAAAACTATGTAGCTGCTAAACTAAAACGGCCTTTTGTCCATTTTTTGCACAGATTTAAAATTTAATCCTAAAAAAAAAGAGAGTTTCTAAAGGCAAAATTTTACCTGAGCTTTATAAAAAAAATTTAAGTTTTGGGCTAAGTATTATCTTAACTCAATTTATACCATGTAATTGATATTTACAAGATTAAAACTCATTTGGTTTTTAAACATAAACTTAGTTTAGGTTTTATGTGGCAGGTTGACTCATTTTTTTAGACTCATTTTTTTCACATTTTGCGGTTTCAGTCATTTTACAAAAATTTTTTCTTTGGGTTTCATCTCCTATAACCGCAATAGTGTCTTCTGGCATAAGAATAAAATTTGTTTCAGGGTTTGACACCAGGTTTCCCTTTCTTACAACACCAACAATTGATGCCCCTGTTTTTTTTCTTACTTCGCTTTGGCCTATGGTTTTTTGAGAGATTGGGCTGTTTTCATTTAACCTAAACCATTGGATATCAAATTGATCTTCGGCGTTTTTAAGGTGATAAAGTTTTGTATAATCCGTTTTTTTTGCAAACCAGTCTGCATACAATTCACTTCTTACTGTATTAGTGCACCTTTGAATTTCCGGGGCTGGGACATTAAAATGAATTAATGACTGCCTTGTCATTTCAAGGCTTGCTTCAAATTCTGGAAAAATAACTTCTGAAACTCCAAGTTCTTTGAACATTTCAAAATATTCCCTTGAAGATGTTCTGGAAATAATTTCTATAGTTTTATTCATTTTTTTTGCTGCCTCTATTATTGACCTTGCATTTGTAGCAGATGGAACTGTAAGGATTAAAAGAGAGGCTTGTTTTATTCCAGCAGCTTCAAGAACTGTTTCATGGGTAGCATCACCATAAATAACAGACATTTCCTGGTTTTTTGCCTGTTCAAATCTTCTGTGTTCTATTTCAACTAGAATAAATTTCATTTCAAGGCGTTTGAGCATTTTTGCTATTTGTGAGCCGACTCTTCCTCCTCCTGCAATAATAATATGGTTTTTAAGACCTGATTCAGGAATATTTGAAATTTCAAGATCTCTTGAAGGATAAAATTTCTTTTTAATGGAATAAAGTTTTGCAGTCTGTCCTGAAATAAGGGGTGTAAGAGCCATGGTAATTATGGCAGCTGTAAGAATAAGGGAGTAGAGGTCAGTTGAAATTGAATTTGTAGACATTCCAACCCTTGCAAGAACAAATGCAAATTCACCTATTTGGAAAAGTCCAAGACCAACAGCAAGAGGGATTACATTTGTATATCTGAAAAGCTTTGAAAGAGATGAAAAAATAAGGCCTTTTCCAATTCCTGCCGCAAGAACAAGAATAATAACCTTGTCACCGTGCTTTATTAGATACATTGGGTCAAAAAGCATTCCAACTGAACTGAAAAAAAGAAGTCCGAAAAGATCCCTTAATGGAATTATGTCGCTTAGTGCCTGATGTCCGTAATCAGATTCACTTAAGACCATTCCAGCTACAAAAGCTCCAAATGCAAATGACAGGCCTGCCATATGGGTAGCATAACCTATTCCAAGACCGATTGCAGTTATTGCAAGCAGAAAAAGCTCCCTTGATCCAAGTTTTGCAATATGTGACATAAGTCCTGGGAGAAGCCTTGTTCCAAGGATTATCATTCCTGCAATAAATGCTGCGGCTTTTAAGGCTGCAAATCCAAGTGCTGATATTCCTATTTCAGGATTGTTGAGCTGGGGTAGAATTATCATCATTGGAACAACTGCAAGATCCTGGATTATGAGCATTCCTATCATTACCTTGCTTGAAAGTGTTCCAAGCCATCCCTGGTTCATAAGGGTTTTTAAAATAACCATTGTACTTGAAAGGGATATAATTGAGCCAAGCCATAGAGACTGCTTTAAGTCATAGTTCATTATAATTCCTATTCCTGTGCCAAGAAGAATTGTGAGAATTATCTGGATTGGTGTTCCAATGAGGGCAATCATTTTTACTGGTTTTAGATCCTTTAAAGAAAATTCAAGTCCAAGGGCGAAAAGAAGAAGTGCTATTCCTATTTCTGCAAGGAGTTCAATTTCATGGGTATTTGAAATTGTTATTCCTCCGGTGTGGGGGCCAAGAAAAATTCCGGCTATTATATATCCTAAAATTAGAGGCTGTCCGATTCTTTGCATTATAATTCCGCAAAAAAAGGCTGCAACAATTAAAATAATTATATCTGCGGCAATACCCATTGAATCTCCCAAAAATTAAATTTTAAATTATGGTTTTTTAAAAATTAGGATTATATGAAGATGATTTTTTCTGGTCAACAATTATGACATTTTAAAATTTTTTAAGAGGTGATTTGCCAAAACTATATTTTTAGTTCAATTGAAATAAAAAAATTTAATTCAAGGCTCAATTTTGGGAAAAGATTTTTTTGATGTATTTGATTTTAGAAATAAAAAAAGCCCCTTTATTAAGGGGCTTGATGTCTGGCTCCCCAGCACGGACTTGAACCGCGGACCCGATGGTTAACAGCCATCTGCTCTGCCGACTGAGCTACTGGGGATTAAATTCGGCGTTTGCTGTTTTGTTCAGCAACGAAAAGACATATACATTCCTTTGATATCTGCGTCAAGAAAAAAAATAAAAAAATATTAAATTTTTATTAATACTCTGAAAGCGAGATATCCAAAGTAAATAACAAGCATTAATCCGCCTTCCCATCTGTCTACAAATCTTTTTCTTCCAGTTGCCATAAAAAGAAGTAAAAGAATATTTGCCAAAACAACCATTAAAATATCAAGGTTATTGCTGCTTGAAAAGGGCAGGGGTTTAATTGTTGCACTTATTCCAAGTACAAAAAAGATGTTGAAAATATTTGAACCTGCAACGTTTCCCACTGCCATTTCTGACTGGCCTTTATATGCGGCTACAACAGAGGCTGCAAGTTCAGGAAGGGAAGTTCCTATTGCAATAATTGTAAGTCCTATTATTTCGTCGGATACTCCAAAGGATTGTGCAATATCAACGGCTCCTCTTACAATGAGTTCTGCACCTCCTGCAAGTCCGATTATCCCTATTATTATAAGGCCTGCTGAAAGAGCCCAGTGCATTTCCTTGAGGTTTTCGGGTATGTCTTCAAGTGTATCTCTTTTTGAAAGCGAAAAAGAATAATGAAAAAAAATCAGGAAAAAACCAAGAAATACAAGCCCGTCACTTCTGCTTAAAAGTGAGTAATTGTAATGGTCAAGAAGCTGGTCATTCACTGAGGCAGCAAGCACTATTACAGCAAGAAGGCCCATTGGAATATCTGCTTTTACAGTTCCTTTTGGAACTTTCAAAGGTTTTATAACCCCGCATATTCCTATTATCATTAGAATATTTGCAATATTACTGCCTAGAATGTTTCCTGTAGCAACTCCTGTGTTTCCTTCCGTACTTGCAACAACGTTTACAAAAAGTTCTGGAAGAGAAGATCCAAATGCTACTACTGTAAGCCCGATTACCATGTCTGAGATATTAAACTTTTTTGCAATTGCCGATGCACCGTTCACGAGAAAATCAGCACTTTTTACAAGAAGAATAAAACCCGCTACAAGGAAAAGATATGACACGTGATGCCTCCCTGTTTTTTTGGTAGGAAAAAGATAATAAAACCAGAATTTAAGACTTTTATAAATTTTAAATCAAAAAGTTTTTAATGTATCAAGTCATTTATTTTAATAATTTTAAATCCAGATGTATTTGAGTTTAAAATAACCATGATAAGAAGCAATTTACATAAAATAATATTATTTTGTTCCGGAGATAAAAATTTTCTCCGGAATTATTTTTGAAAAAATTTATTCTTCTTTTTCTTTTGCTTCCTTTACAGCTGTTTTAAGCCCAAGCTCCTGAAGTTGTGCAAAAGATGCTTTAGAAGGAGCATTTGTAAGAAGACATGTTCCTTTCTGAGTTTTTGGAAAAGCCATTACATCTCTTATGGATTCTTCCTGGCACAAAATCATTACAAGTCTGTCAAACCCAAATGCAAGTCCTCCATGTGGAGGAGCTCCGGACTTTAAGGCATCAACAAGGAAGCCGAATTTTTCCTCATAATCTTCTCTTTCCATTCCAAGTATTGAGAAAACTTTTTCCTGAACTTCAGGCTGGTGAATACGAATGCTTCCTCCGCCTATTTCGGAACCGTTTAGAACCATATCATATGCCCTTGATTTTACTTCAAGGGGTGATTTGTCTATTTTGTCATAATCTGACTCAAGGGGTGCTGTAAAAGGATGATGAAGTGCCTGGTATCTTTTTTCATCTTCATCCCATTCAAACATTGGAAATCTTGTTACCCACAAAAATTCATACTTGTTATTGTCTACAAGACCAAGTTTTGCTCCAAGATGATTTCTTAAGTTTCCAAGGGTGTCGTTTGTAACAGAAGGGCTGTCTGCAACAAAAAATATAATATCGCCGGGTTCCATTGAAAGAGCATTTTTCATTGATTCTTTTTCTTCATCAGAAAAGAATTTTGTTATAGGAGACTGCCATTCCCCGTCTTCCTTTACTTTAATCCAGGCAAGACCTTTTGCTCCGTAAATTGCAGCAAATGATGTAAGATCATCTATGTCTTTTCTTGAAAAAACGGCACATCCCTTTGCATTAAGAGCTTTTACAAGACCGCCTTTTTTAAGGGTGTCAGCGAAAACCTTGAATCCTGTGTTTTTGAGTATTTCTGAAAGATTTACAAGTTCAAGTCCAAATCTTAAATCCGGTTTGTCAAGACCGTATCTGTCCATGGCTTCTTCATAATCCATTCTTTTAAAAGGTATCTTGATATCCATATCAAGCACCTCTTTAAATACTGTTTTTACAAGGCCTTCAGCCATAGCCATTACATCTTCTTCACCCACAAAACTCATTTCAAGGTCTATCTGAGTAAATTCAGGCTGTCTGTCTGCTCTTAAGTCTTCGTCTCTGAAACATTTTACAATCTGATAATACCTGTCAAATCCTGCAATCATAAGAAGCTGCTTGAAAAGCTGGGGAGACTGTGGAAGTGCATAAAAATTACCCTGGGTGATTCTGCTTGGAACAAGATAGTCCCTTGCACCTTCAGGGGTTGATTTTGTAAGAAAAGGTGTTTCAATATCTAAAAAACCATTGTCATTCAGGTATTTTCTTGCTGCAAATCCTGCCTTGTGTCTTTTTATTATGTTTTTTTGAATGGCTGGTCTTCTAAGATCCAAGTGTCTGTTTTTAAGTCTTATGCTTTCAGATGTTTCAACCCTGTCTTCAATTAAAAATGGAGGGGTTTCAGCTTCATTTAAAATTCTAAGTTCAAGCACATTTATTTCAATTTCACCTGTGAAAAGATTTTTGTTTATCATTCCATCAGGTCTTTCATCAACCATTCCTCTAACTGCAATAACATATTCGCTTCTTATTGCATGAGCCTTTTCGTGCATTTTTGCATCTGTTTCAGGGTTGAACACTACCTGGGTAATTCCTTCCCTGTCCCTTAAATCAACAAAAATAACTCCGCCGTGGTCCCTTCTTCTTTGAACCCAGCCCATAAGAACAACCTCTTTTCCCTTGTCAGCAGCAGTAAGCTGGTTAAGATGATGGGTTCTTCTAAGGTCTCCAAGTAAATCAGCCACTATAATTTCTCCTGTTAAATATTTTTTTCCATTGTTGAAATAAAATCTTTTTCCAAAATTTCTTCCTGGGATCCAAGCTCCATGTTTTTAAGGCTTATCATGCCTTTTTCCACTTCAGTTTCCCCAATTATTGCACAAAATCTGCAATTTGACTTGTTTGCCTTTTTCATTAAGGCCTTCATGCTTTTATCCGAAAAATCCATTTCAGCCCTGATACCTTTTGATGCAAGTTCATTGCAAAGTTTAAATGCCTTTTCAGATGCTTTTTTGCCAAATGCCAGAAAGTACACAAGTGGAGCAAAATTGTTGTTTTCCATATTTTTTGCGGCAATTATTTCCACAAGCCTGTCAAAACCTATTGCAAAACCGATTCCAGGAGTTTTTGGACCTCCAAGTATTTCAATCAGCCCGTCATATCTTCCCCCGCCTGCAACAGCAGACTGTGCACCAAGTTCCTTTGTCTGGATTTCAAATGCAGTTTTTGTATAATAGTCAAGCCCTCTTACCAGATAGTCATCAATTTCATAGGAAATGTTTTCCAGTTCAAGGCAGTTTTTAAGAGTTTCAAAATGAGTTCTGCATTCATCACAAAGATAGTCTTTTAGAAGAGGAGCTCCCTCAAGTTGTTTTCTGCAGGATTCAACCTTGCAGTCCAAAATTCTTAAGGGGTTTTTTGTTTTTCTTCTTTCACAGTCTTCACAAAGGTTTTTTGCATTTCCAATAAAACTTAAAAGAGCTTCATTGTATGTTTTTCTGCATAAAGGACACCCAAGGGAATTTATTTTTGTTGAAAGGTTTTTTACCTCAAGTTTTTTAAAAAGAAGGTTCAGCATTACAAGGATTTGTGCATCAAGAATGGGAGAATCTATGCCAAGAACTTCTGCATTTATCTGGTAAAACTGTCTGTATCTTCCTTTTTGGGGCCTTTCTTTTCTAAACATAGGCCCTATGGTATAAAGCTTTTGTTCAGGCTCCCTTGCATACATTTTATGCTGAATATATGATCTTACTATTGATGCTGTAGCCTCTGGCCTCATTGTCTGGTTTTTTCCCTTTGAGTCGGGAAAGGTAAACATTTCCTTTTCAACTATGTCTGTATTTTCTCCAATTCCCCTTGCAAAAACTTCAGTCTTTTCAAGGATGGGAAGCCTTATTTCCTTAAATCCAAAATTTTCAAATATATTTTTGGCTTCCTGTTCAATCCTCTGCCAGACTGAAATTTCATCGGGAAGGATGTCGCGGAAACCTCTTATTGTCTGAATCATTTATACAAGTCCTTGTTTATATCTTTAATATGTAACCGAATATTATTAGCCCAGAGAGCTTTTATAGTCAATATTTCTTGGATAAAATAAGGAATTAATGGGAAAAGCATTATTTCAGCCTAAAATCATGCTTGCAAAAAAAAACTCATTTTATAATATCTCCGGTGACGGAAGTTAATTTGCAACAAATTAAATTTAAGGATGTAAAAATGGCAAAAAAAGTCACAACAAAAACTTTTATGAAGAAAAAAGAATCAGGTGAAAAAATAACAGCAGTTACTTCCTATGACTTCAGTTTCACAAGGCTTGTTGATGAAGCCGGAATAGATATGATTCTTGTTGGAGATTCCCTTGGAATGATGATGCAGGGACATTCAAGTACAATTCCTGTTACAATGGATGAAATGATTTATCATTCCTTAATAGTATCCAGGGCAAACCCTTCGTGTATGATTGTAACTGATATGCCTTTTCTTTCTTATCAGGCTGAAGTTTCAGAAGCAGTTTTAAATGCAGGCCTTCTTTTGAAAAAAGGTTTTGCTGAAGCTGTCAAGCTTGAAGGCGGAGCAGATATTGCAGAAAAAATAGATGCAATCACAAGAGCTGGAATTCCTGTTCAGGGACATATCGGACTTACTCCGCAGTCTGTTCATCAGATGGGCGGATTCAGGGTACAAAGGGATGAGGACAGGATTGTAAATGATGCACACGCTGTTGAAGAAGCAGGTGCTTTTTCTGTTGTACTTGAAGGAATACCTGCTCATATTGCAAAAAGAGTTACAAAAGAACTTAAAATTCCAACAATAGGTATTGGAGCAGGTGTTGACTGTGACGGACAGATTCTTGTAATGCATGACCTTTTAGGGCTAAACAGGGGCCATGTTCCTAAGTTTGCAAAAAAGTTTTCAAATCTTGGAGATATGGCTGTAGAAGCATTTGCACAATATGCAAAGGATGTAAAAGAAGGAAAATTCCCGGGTGAAGAGCATAGCTATTAATTTATGCTTAATTTTTTATTAAACAGCAAATCTTTTGTTTTAAAAAAAATAAAGCCTTACTCAAGAAAAATGAGTAAGGCTTTTATGTAATAAAATATTTTAGATCAATCTGATTTTAGTATCTGTAATGCTCAGGCTTATAAGGTCCGTCTATTGAAATTCCAAGATAATCTGCCTGTTTTTGGGTAAGTTTTGTAAGTTTTGCCTGAAGTCTTTCAAGGTGAAGTCTTGCAACTTCTTCATCAAGTTTTTTGGAAAGGGTGTAAACTTTATTTTCATGTTTTTTTGTTGCAAGTTCAATCTGTGCAAGAGTCTGGTTTGTGAAGCTTGAACTCATTACAAAACTTGGATGGCCTGTTGCACAGCCAAGATTTACAAGACGCCCTTCTGCAAGAACAATGATTGATCTTCCTGATTTTAATGTCCATTTGTCAACCTGCGGCTTTATTGTGTCTTTTACACATTCAGGAGTTCTTGTGAGATATGACATTTCAATTTCATTGTCAAAATGTCCTATATTGCAGATTATTGCTTCATTTTTCATCTGTTCCATATGCTCTCCGCGAAGAACATGATAGTTTCCTGTAGCTGTTACAAATATATCTCCCTTTGAAACAATTTCTTCGAGAAGACAGACCTGGAATCCGTCCATTGCAGCCTGAAGTGCACAGATTGGGTCAATTTCAGTAACAAGAACCCTTGCTCCATATCCTTTTATTGATTTTGCACAGCCTTTTCCAACATCACCGTATCCACAGACAACAACTGTCTTTCCTGCAAGCATAACGTCTGTTGCCCTTTTAATTCCGTCTGCAAGGGATTCCTGGCATCCGTAAATATTGTCAAATTTGGATTTTGTAACAGAATCATTTACATTTATTGCAGGGAAAAGAAGTTCTCCCTTTTCCTGAAGCTGGTAAAGTCTGTTAACACCTGTTGTTGTTTCCTCGGAAACCCCTTTAATTTTTTCTGCAATCCTTGTCCATTTTTTTGGATCTTTTTCATAGGATTTTCTAAGTCTTTCAAAAAGTTTTATTTCATCTTCTGCTTCAAATTTTTGGTCAAGAAGAGAAGGGTCTTTTTCCACTTTTACCCCTTCATGAACCATAAGGGTTGCATCTCCGCCGTCATCAACAATAAGATCCGGCCCTGAACCGTCAGGCCAGGTAAGAGCCTGCTCTGTGCACCACCAGTATTCTTCAAGGTTTTCCCCCTTCCATGCAAAAACTGCTGCTGAACCGTTTTTTGCAATTGCAGCTGCTGCATGATCCTGGGTAGAAAAAATGTTGCATGAAGCCCATCTTACATCAGCTCCAAGTGCTGTAAGTGTTTCAATGAGCATTGCAGTCTGGATTGTCATGTGAAGGCTTCCGGCAATTTTAAACCCTTTGAGCGGCTGTATTTTCCCGTATTTTTCCCTTGCATTCATAAGACCGGGCATTTCAGATTCTGCAATTATCATTTCTTTTCTGCCAAATTCTGCCTGTGAAATATCTTTTACTTTGTGCTTGAGATTAAGATCTAGTTCTATATAACTCATTTGTTTTGCTCCTTGTTATTTTAAAATGATTTTACTGATTTTATTATATTAAGAGAAAGCCCCTGTGCAAGGGGATGCTCCTTTCTTATTGTTATTCTGAAACCGTTTTTTTCTAAAATTTTTTCCATATAATCATGATCAAAGCCAAGCCATCTGTCACCATAATCTGTTCTAAGTTTTTCAAGGTTGTGTTTTCCAAATTCTGCAAAAATAAATATTCCTCCTGGTTCAAGTATCCTTGAAACTTCTTTTATGCCTTCTTCAGGATTTGTAAGATGGTGGAGAACCATTGAAATTATTGCAAGATCAGCTTCATTGTCTCTCATTGGAAGATGCTCAAGTTCTCCAAGTCTTAAATCCGCCTTGAATCCTTTTTTTCTAAGCCTTGTTTCAGCCTCGCCAAGCATTTCAGGAGAGCAGTCAACACCTATGAGTTTTTCTGAAAAAGGACCCATATGGCAAAGGAGTTCCCCAGTTCCGCAGCCAAGATCAAGGGATGTGCGGCAGTTTTCCATTAGTTCTGTAATTGCTTTGTTAAGATCAAATTCTCCGAGCAGCTCTTTTTTCATTGTGTCCCATTTAGGTGCAACATTATCAAAAAAATTGGCTGTGCATTTTCTTTTTTTATCAAGAATTCTGTCAGTTTTTTTAAGGTCTGCCTCTAGTACAGGGTCAAGATTCATTACAGGAGAAAGAGCATTCATTATTTCTTTTCCACCACCAGAATCAGAAGTTGAATAAAATGCCCAAACCCCGTCTCGTCTGCATTTTAAAATTCCTGCATCAGTGAGTATTTTCAGGTGTCTTGATATTCTTGACTGTCCCATGTCCATTATGGATACAATTTCGTTGACACTGAGTTCGTGGAAAAAAAGAATGTTTGAAAGTCTTATTCTGGTAGGATCTGCCAGTGCTTTTAAGTATATTGATATATCCATATGCCTTTATATAATAATTTAGTGATTTAATAGTCAAGGATTATTATCTTTATTTTAAAATATATACAACTTTTTAATCGTTAAAAATTTTACAGCACTGAACTCGTATTTAAAAAAACATGGTTTAAAGTAAATTTGTGTTATAAAATAAACAATGTTTTAAATGTTGTAATGTGTTTTTTTTAGCTTCAACCATAAAAAATTCGGATTCAAAAAGCCAAATGATAAAAATAAAACCTAATGAATATGAAATTCTAAGAGCCTTTATTAAACAAAAATGCGGAATAAACCTTGGTGAGAACAAATCTTATTTAATAGAGACAAGGCTTTCGGATCTGGTTTTGGAATATGGATTTTCCAATTATCTTGATTTTTATAAAAGGGCTGAAAAAGATCTTTCACTCATTGAAAGAATAATTGATGCAATGACAACAAATGAAACATTCTGGTTCAGAGATACAGCAGTCTGGCAGGTAATTTCGGATAAGATTATTTTTGATATTGTAGAAAAGGTAAAAAATAAAAAAAAGGTAAAGGTCTGGTTTGCAGCCAGTTCATCAGGGCAGGAGGTATATTCATTTTTAATGATGCTTAATGAATTTTTAGAAAAAACCAGACAGAAATACCTTTTGGATATGTTTGAATTTATTGCAACAGATATTTCTCCATCAGTTCTTTTTCAGGCAAAGTCTGCAAGATACTCTGGCATAGCCATGGAAAGAGGTCTGCCTGTCTTTTTCAAACAGAAATATTTCATTGAAAAGGATAAAATCTGGCATTTTGATTCCAATTTGAAAAACAGAGTTTCTTTTAAAAAATTTAATCTGCAAGAAAGCTATAGCTGGCTTGGCAGCCTGGATCTTGTTTTTTTAAGGAATGTTCTAATTTATTTTTCGCCTGAAACAAAAAGGGAAATTATACAAAAAACTGCCGAAAGACTGGAATCAGGGAGTCCTTTAATTTTAGGATCTACAGAGTCCATAAGGGATTTTTCTGACAAGTTCAGCATAGTTTCACAAAACAGCGTTATTATTAATTACCGCAAATAAATTTAAAAAATACAAATATGCCAGGGGGCGTTTTTCATGAGAGAAAAAATTTTAAAAGAGCTTGAAAAAAAAACTGATATCCCCGCTTTCCCAAATGTTCTTACAAGGCTTAATCTTGTTTTAAATAATAAAAATGCAGATCTTGAGGATGTTGCAAAGGTAGTAATGCTTGATCCTGTACTTTCAGGAAAGGTTTTGTCATATGCAAATTCATCCTTGTTTGGAAGTGTCAAAGTAGATACTTTTTCTACAGCAGTAGCAAGGCTTGGGCTTGATGAGCTTAAAAAAATTGCCTACTCCCTCAAGGTAAAAGATATTTTTATTAAGCTGGAAATGGTTGATATCCACAGTTTCTGGAAACATAATTTAAGTGTTGCAGAGCTTTCCTATAGGCTTGCCAGATATGTGAATGTTTCTGAAACATCTGCAAGCCTTGCATATTTTTCAGGGCTTATGCACGATATAGGAATTATTGTCTTTTTTTATCTTATACCTGAATCCTATCTTGATTTTCTGGAAGATTTTGAAGGGACAATTCCTCTTGAACAGGCCGAAATGAAAACCTTTGGAATTGATCATGCTGAACTTGGTGGAATTTTTCTTGAAAAAAAATGGAAGCTTCCAAATGAAATTATAGGTGCTGTAAAGGGCCATCATTTCCCTGTAAGCAGCAATTGTGAAATACAGAATGCAGCAGGGCTTATTCATATTGCAGATTCAATTTGCAGAAATCAGGGTTTTTCATATGGAGTAGAATGTTCTGAATCTTCATTTAGAAGTGAAATATGGGAAATGCTTGGGTTTTCACTAGACGATGTTTTCCCAATAATTAAAGACATGGAAGAGGCTGTTTTGAAAGCGGAAATAATTCTTGGAATTAAATAAAAAGTGATTGCCCGAAACCTGAAATTTTTTTTATTTAGAAAAGAGGAAAAATTTAATTTTGAAATACTGAATTATTTATAGGGTTAAATTTTTATCTGAACTCAAATAAAATTATAGTTTTAGACATTCACAAGATAATTTCAGATCAGGGTTTATAATTTAAAATCTTTTAATTTTCAAGTTTTGGAGTCGATCTTGCATTATATAAGAGAAAAATGCAGATATACAGGACTTCCTATCCGATACAAAAAGGAATGGATCGGCAAGTCTTTTTCAAGTGAATTCAATTCAGATTTTAAAATAATTGGAGACAATATATTTTTTTCTTCAATAAGGGGGATTATATATCCTGAAGATCTTGTTTTGTGGGATAAATACAAGAGATTTATAATTAAATCTGAAATTGGAGAGAATAATTTTTTTGTGGAAATAAGGGATTCTTCAGAGCTTTCATGGCTGATTGATTCTAAAAAACAGGCACAAATAGAGTCAGGCTTTATTGAAAGGGATTTGAATTCATGTAAAGGTTATTTCTGGTTTGGCAAGACCTTGTTCATGTCCTTTTTTTTTATTTTGAATAAATCTTTTTTACAAAAGGAAACTTTCCCCTTAATACGCTTTAGAAATCGGGAAAAGGCATTTTTTAATGCTTATAAACTTGTCAGAAAAATTGATGCAGAAAAAAAAATATCATATGAAGGCCTTTATTCAGAAGAAGGCTGGGTATATTCAGGGGAAAAAATTCAGGTTGATTTTAAAGTTATAAAAGATTTTGTTCTTTATATAAAAATTTCAGGAAAAGGAAGTGTTCAGGATATAAAGGATGCTGTTAAAATTCAGGATCAAATTTTTAAAAGTGGTTTTTTTTCAAGGGATAAAGATTTTTACAGAGTTGTAGATTATTCTAAATCTGCAAAACAAAGCCTTATGGAAAAGAAATTTCTGGCAAAAAAGGTTTACAGGTCGTACAGGGAAGCAGGCCTTGTTCCAAAAATAGTATTTATCTGCGGGGGAGGTAAAAAACTTAAAACAAGTATAAAACTTTTTGATCTTTTAAACCCTGTTGATAAAATTTTTGTTGAAAATGTTGATGAGGCCTTTTTAAAGCTTAGGGATATTTATATTGGAAATATGAATGTCAAACAAAATAAATTTAGTTTTTTAAGCATTTTCAATAAATTAAAAAAATCTTTAACAAGAATTTTACCCAAAAAATCAGTTTATTATGATGATATTTTAGAACAGATAAAACGTATTTCTGCAGGACTTGGTACTCTGCCTTTAATACCCAATAATTCAAATCATTCTCTTGGCAAAATATATGATGCACTTGATGTATTAAACGAAGATATCAAGGCTTTTTTTGATGACAGAGATTATATTGAAAAGGCAATAAGAGACAGTGCAGAAGAACTTACTCTTATATTAGATAATATCCCAGTTCATGTCTGGTATTTAAAAGACCCTGAAAACTATGCAAGAATTAATAAAAAGCATGCTTCTTATCTTGGGCTTGACAACCTTATTGTCAGGGATTTTCCGGTTGGTACGGTTCTTCCGGAACAAGATGCAGGAAAATGGATAGATTTTAACCGCAGACAATTTGAAACCGGTGAAACTGTCAAGCTTAATCATTGGATTCAAAGTATTTATGGTGAAAGAAAATGCTTTTCTGTAATTCAAATCCCAAAATTTGATGAAAACAATAAAGTTCAATACCTTGTGGGCTGTGCAATAGACATAACAGAAGAAGTTTTGGCAAGGGAAAAACTTGTAAGGTCTGAAGAAAAACAGAGAAAAATTCTTGAAGCTGTAAGTGCAGGAGTTCTTATAATTGATAGTGAAACCTTTAGGATAAATTATGCCAATAACTCAGCTCTAAAATATTTAGAAGTAACTGCTGAAAAGGCTCAAGAGCTTTTTTGTTATCAAATTTTTGAAGGAACCCAAAACAAGAAGTGTCCTTTTCTTGAGGGCGACAAGAGTTTTGCACGAACAAGAAGAATTCTTGTATCAGCTTCCGGCAGAAAAATTCCTGTTTTAAAAAATGTTTCAATTGAAGAAATTGACGGCAGAAAATGCATGATTGAAACTTTTTTTGATATTGAAAAACTTGTTGAAGCTGAAATTGAAAAAGACAGGGCATTCGCTGAAATGGAAGACAAAGCAAGAAAACTTAGAAAAAGCCAGGAAGTAGCACTCAAAATGATGGATGCTGCTTATTCAGCAAATAAGGCAAAGAGTCAGTTTCTTGCAAATATAAGCCATGAGCTTAGAACTCCCATGAACGGATTGATCGGCATGATAAGTCTTTTAAAGGAAACAGGCCTTGATGACTCCCAGCAGGAATTTTTGTCCATAATGGAAAGAAGTGCAGATAATCTTCTTCTAGTTTTAAATGACATTCTTGATTTTTCAAAAATTGAGGCTGGAAAATTTGAACTGGAAAAAAACAGGTTCTCATTATTGGATTTGATAGAAGATATCTGTGAACTTTTTGCAGCAAAGGCTGCTGAAAAAAAAATATATTTTACAACTATTATTGATAGACAAATACCTGCCTTTGTTATTTCGGATCAGTTAAGACTGCGTCAGGTATTGATAAATATTTGCGGGAATGCAGTAAAATTTACAAAAGAGGGCGGAGTTTTGATTCGTGTTTATCCAAAAAATAAAACCGGAAATAAACTTAAAATAGAATTTAAGATAGAAGATACAGGTATTGGAATTGATGAAAAATACAGGTCAAGTCTTTTTGAGCCTTTTGTTCAGGCAGACTCAAGTTACACAAGAGAATACGGAGGAACAGGGCTTGGGCTTTCAATTTCCAGAAAAATTGTTGAAACCATGGGCGGGAAAATAGATTTTGAGAAAAATGGTTTAAAAGGAACTGTTTTTACATTTGATATTGATTTTGAGATTTTGCCTGACTGCGGCTTTATTTTTGATAAAAATCTTTTAGCTGGTTCAAGTGTACATGTTTTTTGTTCAGCTGAGGACAAATTGATTTTTTTTAAAAATCTTTTACCTTCACTTGGAGCTGAAAGAATTTTTTACAAAAAATTTAAAGATGAAAATTTGTCTGAGCCAGAAAATGCGGATTTTTATATTTTTGATGAATCATGGCCTGAAGAATTTAATAAAAAAAACAGTTTTTTCATTGTTTTGGCAAATACTCCTGTAATTTTAAAAAAATCTGGCAAAATTATTTATATCAGGTCAAACCCCATTAAAACCTCAAGTTTTTTAAATATTTTCAGCTCATTATTAAACTTAGATATTAAAGTTAATTCAGATAATGAAACTCAAAATCAAATTGTGCAAAGCAATGTGATTGCAGGCAATAAATACAAAGATAAAATTATTGCAGTTGCAGAAGATAATTTAATAAACATAAAGGTTGTTGAGAGTTTTTTAAAGTCAATAGGCGTGAATTATGAAATTTTTAAAAATGGAAATGAGCTTTTAAAAGGACTTTTGAAAAAAAAATATGACATTGTTTTCATGGACTGCCAGATGCCTGTTATAAACGGTTATGAAGCAACAGAAATTTTGAGAAAAAAAGATTTTGAAAATATAGAAGGTTTCATAAATGCATCATCAGAACATCTTGATGAGATATCTTTAATTCCAGTTGTTGCAATAACCGCACATTCAATGGAAAAAGACAGGGAAAAATGCATAGAAAGCGGAATGAATGATTATATTTCAAAGCCTTTGAAAAAAAAGGATATTGAAGAAGTCCTTGAAAAATGGCTCTGATATTTTTTAAAAGGAGGTGGTATGAAGCTGTTAAAAATATTAATTTCAGCATTTAATATTTTTCTAATTTCAAGTTTTCCCTTATCTGCCGGTTCATTAAATGATCTGGATGAAATTAAGAAAAATGGAAAAATAAGACACCTTGGAGTTTATTATGCAAGGTTTAATACAGGATTTGGAGACGGATTCAGTGTTGAGCTGGTAAAGGGTTTTGCAAAGGAAATAGGCGTTAAATATGAATTTGTAAAAAGTGATTTTTCAACAATAATTTCAGATCTTACAGGAAAAGATTTAAAAACTTCTGAAAAAACTGAAATTAAGGGTGATATAATTGAAACAGGTTTTACTGTGCTTGAAGAAAGAAAAAAATATGTAAATTTTGCAGCTCCTGTTTTTCCTACCCAGGTGTGGTTTATTACTTCTGCTGATTTTCCGGTTTCTCCAATTGAACCAGGCAGCTCACTTCAAAATGATATTTTAAAAGTTAAGTCTCTTTTAGCAGGAATTTCTGTTCTTGGAATTAAGGACACCTGTGTTGACCCAGATTTATATGGTGTTAGAAAATCAGGAGGAATCCCTGTATATTTTGAGGGCGGAGTAAATGATCTTGCTCCGGCTGTAATAAAAAATTATGCAAAGGCTTCTCTTCTTGATGTTGCAGATACTCTTGTAGCACTTGAAAAATGGCCCGGAAAAATTAAAGTTATAGGTCCTTTAAGCGAAAAGCAGTATATGGCTTCTGCATTTAGAAAGGATTCATCACAGCTTAAAGATGCCTATGAAAAATATCTTGTGAAAATTTTTAAAAATGGAGACTATGAAAGCATTGTAAGAAAATATTACCCTGATGTATTTTTATATTACCCCGATTTTTTCAAAGACAAAATAACAGGAAATTAAAAAATGAGAGCTCTTATTGCAGAAGACAGTCCTTCTTCTCGTTCACTTTACTATAAATGGCTGGAAAGTTTTTTTGATGAAATTGATATTGTTACAGACGGTTCTGAAGCTGTAAGTATTTTTTTAAAGGCCTTGATGGATAAAAAACCCTATTCCTTTGTTGTTTTAGATCTTATGATGCCTGAAATGAACGGTTATGATGTTATAAGGGAATTTAGATCACTTGAAGAAGAATATAATGACAAAAAAGTCAGCAGATCAAAAATTGCAATTGTTTCAGGAATTGAAAAAAAGGAATTTATAATAAATGCCTTAAGCCGTTTTTGTGATTCCTATCTAGTGCCTGACCGAATTCAAAAAAAGCATAAGAAATCAATATATTAAGCTATTTTTTTATAAAAAAGCAATGTAAATTATAACATAATTTTTCGATCAA